>Ga0126310_10000143_pt1 | contig 20842 bp, 19 predicted proteins | sample Plot60_FD_92540 | JGI IMG/M metagenome (GOLD analysis project Ga0126310, IMG submission 92540) | Serpentine soil microbial communities from UC McLaughlin Reserve, CA, USA - Plot60 | ecosystem: Environmental > Terrestrial > Soil > Grasslands | place: USA: UC McLaughlin Reserve, Lake County... | reverse complement strand
ATAAATCCCCATTTCTATCTTGTCTTAATTTCTGACACTCTACTTTAAATATTAGTTTTTGGCACAGAGGACAATATAATAGCCTATGTATCCTGTTTTTAGATTCTAGGATATGTCCATTTTCATCTTTAAACCACACCATTTTTAGAATATATTTCCAGCTATACGTGCACTATATCTTTAAAAGATCTTTGCACTTTTTCATCTCGAGGATGTTTCTTAAAATTTTTACCGATCATTTTTCTCTTAATTATTAGAAACCGATTTTCAGTCTGCTCCCAATTGTTATAAAAATTAGTTATTGCGTATCCGATTGTAAGTGGATTTAGGATAAGAGAATCATACTCCAGTATGTGAAGGTTTCTAATACGCATTAACTTTAGGCAAGAGCGACAGCTTGTCTACAGCGCTTAACATGGTTTTTGGTAAAGTATGTATATCTGCATGCAGCTTTAACAAAAAAAATTCACTACTTTTAGTCAACAATAGTCTGGCTTTGTTCTCGCATAAATTGCATCAGATAATATGGTCCTCCTGTTCCCTTGTATGTTGTACCTGAATCTTTCCATCCTCCAAATGACTGACATCCTACCATAGCTCCTGTAGTAGCACCAACAGATCTATTGACATATACTACCCCACATTCAATATTCTGAAGAAATCTGTTAACTTCTTCCTCATTGTCACTATAAATTCCTGCAGTAAGTCCATATTCTGACTCATTACATAACTGTATGACCTCATCAAAATCTTCATAGTCTGTAATACAAAGAATTGGTACAAATAATTCCTCTCTGAATAATCTGTGGCGTTTGGGCAAACCATCTATGATTGTTGGTTCTGTATAATAACCATACTTGAGATCAGCATCTTTTATAACAGAGCCACCCACTAATATTTTGCCATCCTTCTGTGCAAGTTTCACATATTTCTGATAATTCTTATAAGCAATTGAGTTAATCACAGGACCTAAGAAAGTAGTATGTTCAAGTGGATTGCCAATACGTAAACTTTTTGTCATCTCTACAAGTTTTTCAAGAAATTCGCTCTTTACATTTTTTTGTACATATACACGAGAACACGCACTACATTTCTGCCCTGAATAGCCAAATGCTGATTTAGATATTCCTCCAACAGCTTTATCGAGATCAGCATTTTCTGTAACTATTACAGGATTCTTTCCCCCGAGCTCTGCAATTATAGGCCGCGGCTTTAGTTTATTAAATTCATATCTTAGTCTGTAACCTACTTCTCTCGAACCCGTAAATATAATCCCTGTAATGTCCTTGTTATTGATTATTGTCTGACCCACTTTATCTGCAGAGCCTGTTATAAGATTCAGTACCCCGTCAGGTAATCCTGCCTCTTTCATGATCTCCACAAATTTATATCCTATTAGTGGGGAGTTACTTGCTGGTTTTATTATTATTGTATTCCCAGTAATGATGGCACCAATACTCATCCCAACTAAAATTGCAGCAGGAAAATTAAAGGGCGCAATTACTGCCCAAACACCATATGCTTTCATCACACTCTTGCTCTTTTCATTTGGATATGCACTTTTAGTTTGAACTATAAATCCATTATTGATTTCCATCTCTTCAGAATAATATCTAATAAAATCAATAGCTTCATCAATATCACCTACTGCCTCATACCTGTTCTTGCCGTTTTCATAAGAAATCCACGCCGCTAACTCAAATTTGCGACTGCTCATTATATCTGCTGCAATTCTGCAAATTTCTATACGCTTCTTGTAATGTATTCTACTCCAGCTCTCAAATGCTTTTTTTGCGGCCATGATTGCTTGCTTTACATGGTTAGCAGAACCACTAGGCAAATATCCGAGTATTATACGAGTATCTATAGGAGATATATGTACAAAGTTTTGTGATGAATGAAGATATTGGCCATCAATAATCATTGCATATTTTTTGCCAAATTGGGGCTTGATACTTTCAATTGCCTCAACATATTTATTATGGAATAGATTTTCTTGATTTGAGCTCATCATTTTATTGAACGTGTTCTCATTGTTGCAATGGCTCATCAAATAATATTATTGCGATTGATGCTTAAAAGCTATCAGTTTTTCAATATACATAATATTATAGCATCATATAATATAGCCAGGCTTCTTGTGTTATATTATACTGCATTGTTTAGTTGTCAACTAATGTATAATATACTGAATAACATATACATATACAAAATGTTTTCTTTATAACCAAACAGAAAATAAAAGATGTATTAGAAAAATCTGACTACCTGTCTATTAGGGTAGTGAATGTGAGATATCTCTACTTATAAGTGAACAATAATAAATTCATCTATTATCTTGTCTATATCTTCTCTATCTTGTTAAATTTCGTGTCATCTAGTAGCCGTTTGCACGGAATAATAATTCTTGAAATCCTTATCAGTATTAAGTTGTCCTTCTCTTCTCTTTAGTCTGACAGTTGCAAACCTTGGTTTATATCTTCCAAGCAGTATGGAATTTCCAACTACTGTTACAGAACTCATTGCCATTGCTAAACCTGCAAGCATAGGAAGCCATCTAAATATCTCAACACCCATAAAAGGTACTAGTATGCCACCAGCTATTGGAATTAATCCAGCGTTATACGCAAAGGCCCAAAAAAGGTTTTGTTTTATTTTTGATACTGTTTTCCTCCCTAAATCAAGTGCAGTAACAACATCTCTAAGATCATCTTTAATCAAGATTATACCTCCAGTCTCCTTTGCAACATCAGTACCAGAACCAATTGCAATTCCTAGATCAGCTCTTGCTAATGCTGGTGCATCGTTAATCCCATCTCCAACCATTGCAACTGAATCCTTCTTTGGTTCATTGGATTTTTTCAATTCAGATATTATCTGTTCCTTTTCCTGTGGTAATACTTGTGCTATGACTTTATCAATTTCGAGTTTAGATGCAACTGCTTTTGCAGTTCTTTCATTATCGCCTGTAAGCATTACTACTTCTATCCCCAATGACTTGAGCGAATCAACAGCTTGCTTAGCACTATCTTTTATAGTGTCTGCAAGCGCAATTATTCCTGCAATTTTGTTATTAACTGCAATAAGAGTAGCTGTTTTTCCTTGGGTTTCAAGCTGTTTTAGAGCTTCCTCTACAGTCTCAGTGACTGAGATAGCCTTACCTTCCATTAGTTTTCTATTTCCAATAAGAATTGTATGATCTGCGTACATAGCTCTAAGACCATGACCAGATACTGCTTCAAATGAATCTGGATTTGATACAATAATGCCTTTTTCTTTGGCGTAATTGACGACTGCTTGACCCAAAGGATGCTCTGAACCAGATTCCGCAATACCAGCTAAACGAAGTATTTCGTGTTCGCCTAGCCCAGATACGTCTATTATATCAGTTACAGATGGTTTGCCTCTAGTCAAAGTTCCAGTCTTATCGAATACTATTATTTTTACCTTCTTGGCTATTTCCAGATATTCTCCACCTTTAAACAGGATACCATTTTCAGCTCCCTTTCCAGCACCCATCATCAAAGCTGCTGGTGTTGCAATTCCAAGCGCACAAGGACATGCAATTATTATTACAGATACAAATGCTAAAAGTGAAAATGTAAATCCTATACCGCCGACGAAGTACCATCCAAGCCCTACTCCTATTGCTATTGCTAAAACTCCTGGGACAAAATATTTTGCTACTTGATCTACTAGCCTTTGCATTTGCGCCTTTCCTGTCCTAGCTTCTTCAACTAGCGTTATTATCTGTGAGAGTACCGTATTCTGTCCGACTTTAGTTGCTCTGACTTTAAGCAGACCACTTTTGTTTATCGTTGCACCAATTACTTCATCGCCTTTTGCCTTGTCTATGGGAATGCTTTCACCCGTTACAGCTGATTCATCAATAGATGATGATCCGTCTATTATGTTTCCATCAGTCGGTATCCTTTCTCCTGGTCTTATAATCATGATGTCTGCTTGTTGTACCTGTTCTATTGGAATCTCGACTTCTACTACTATATTTCCTCCTCCCTCTTTTTGCCTTAAGACCTTGGCCATTTTTGGTTGAAGATCCAATAATTTTCTTACGGCGTAAGAGGCTCTTTCTTTAGTTCTTGTCTCAAGTAGTCTTCCAATAAGTATTAATGTGATAATAATGGCTGCAGTTTCAAAGTATACTGAAGTAAATGGGAAATAGTTCGGAATTAAGGTGACTGTTGCGCTATACAAGTAAGCAGCAGTTGTTCCAATTGCAATAAGTGTATCCATATTAGAGGCCTTTGCTTTAATTCCGTCCCATAATCCCCTGTAAAACCTCCATCCTATCCAGAATTGTAAAGGAGTTGCGAATGTTAGCATTACATAATTACTGTAGTGCATGACACCCATAGGAAAGAGAGCACCAAATTGTTCAGGTAGCATATGAGGTAGGCTCAAAATTACTATAGGTATTGTAAGAGCTATGCTGACTGCAACATGTACCTTTAGCTTTCGTAACTCTTTTTCAGGTTGTGTAAATTCATCTAAGCATTGCTTACTACAAAAGTAGTATTCTCTTCCATCTTTGATGTACCTGATGGATTCTGGCTTTTCTTCTACAAACATTCCACAAACAGGATCTTTAGCCATCTTCTTTCCTTCTTTCTTACCTCCCTGTACAGAAAGACACATCTATAACTGTAGGCCTTTGCAATTGTAAAAATATAATAATACATTTGAAAATGGACGGTCTAATATACTAAAAAGTATAAAAAAACAAATAGAAGTTATGACTGATAACTATTGATAATTGATATGCTTTTGAGATTGTTATTATTGTTATTATCGTTATTGTCAATATCTCTAATTTATTTAAAACCTACAGTAATGACAATACAAGAAGCTTTTGCTGATTCAATTAAAGGATCAATAAGACAGAATATAGGAAACTATAATATGGAAATGAAAACTGATCCTTCAAATCCAGTTGCTAGTCAAAACGCCAAAATACTCTTGAGAATAGGAAGCATTAATGGAGACGATCTTGTGGACCTGCCAATTTTAATAAGAATATCGCATGATGGTCATAATTTAACAAAAACAAATCCAATATTAGTACCATATGGTCACTATATATATAATTACATTTTCCAGAAACCTGGCATTTATACATTAAATGTAGATATAAATAATGATTATTATTCTGGTCAAAATATTTCTTTTACATTTCCTGTAAATGTAAATGGTCCATTTCTCTTTTTTCCGTACATAAATTTATCATCGTCAAGTGGAATAACCGTGGTTGGTATTATAATTGCAACTGCCATCATTGTGATTGTTATATATATAGCAACTCGCTTAAGAAGACAAAAAAATCTTCAACATACAAAGATATAATATAGAATTCATATTATAAGGTATTCGCTACAAAATTACAATTTCTGCTATAAAATGAGTATCCGATCTAATTAAAATATGGGAGTAATATTCATTTGGTTGTTGTTATTGAGCTCTGGCGTTATTTCTTTGGTATATAGAAATTTGATTGCTTCAATTGACAAGGTTTTTCTGATCTGGCAAGTAGTTTTCCCTATAGCCTATATTTTCATAGCGGGTTATTCATACTCATCACTGATTGAAGAACATGGGATCAGGGTTGGACATGCTATGGTTACATATCCTGCTTATTTGGCAGTAAAAAGGTTGATTAAACCAACTTACTGCTGCTCCAACTAACTAATTAGCTTCTGCTTATGGTATCCTACCTATCTTCCAAAATTAAATTAAATTGTTGTTTATTTATATGTCATATCACTGCTAGCTGGTGACTAGTCGCTGCTGCTATTATCTCTGAAGCTATAGAATTATAATGTTAGTCTTGAAATGGTTCAACTATCTAATGATAACAATTTACACAGAATGCATTTCCTGTAATAGTAGAACACAATTTACTCGTGTCAAGTGCAGATATTGTTATAGCCGCCGCTGGAAGCTCAAAGTTGAATCACAGACAGCTAACGTCCTTGTTCCATCAGGATTGTATATATAGACTTTACCTGCTTCCTCTTTGATTCTAGAAGTCATATGCTGACTCAGAATCAGCATCTGGAGGCTGGATGCTCTTATATGCTTATACAATTTCTGATAGAAAGCGTTGGCTGCAAACATATTTCTCTGCTTTGATATGCACATGATTATTGAATGAGAATACAGATAAACACAGAAAGATTGACTTAAACCTTCATACTTACCATTGACCTTGTTGCAATCATAAATACTGTTGCTGCTAGAATGCTTATGATGAGCACTTCAATATTGGTAAATGCATCTATCTGTGAAAATATTCCAGCTCTGCTAATGTCTACTATATATGTCAATGGATTAATGTAAAAAGCAGCTGATAACAGAACGGGTAATCCATGTGCAGGATAAAAAGCTGAACTAATGAAACTAAAAAACAGGAAAAGACCATTATTAATTACATTGTGTGTCTCACTACTTCTAATTTTAGTTGATAAAATTATTGCAAAAGAACCAAAAAATATTGAGCCTATTACTAATGCATATACAGTATAAGGTATGCTCCATAGTGTAATGTTTATATCTTCAGACATTGTTGGAAACCCAATTAATATAATAATCCCGGCGCTGGCTAATCCAATTAGAATAATTGTTACAAGATTTCCAATGATATAATGAACCTTACTGAATCGCATGACCAGTAACTGCTGAAACATACCGTTTCTCTTGTCGTTCCAAACAATGCTACCAGCCACAGAACTACCATTCATAGCGTTAAATCCAATCATACCGGCGGTTAAAAATGAAGTGTATGTAACAGATAAGGTACCAATTTTAATACTTTGATCCCCTATCAGCGCAGAATATGAATAACCTACTACAAATATATAAACAATGGGAAAGGCTACGATCCAAACCAAGAATATCTTGTCAATAGCAGCGACAAGGTTTCTATACACCAATAACAGTATGCTGCCTATCATCAACATTTGGTCGTTCGTTCACCATCATTTGACTGTTCATTTCTTAAATCGTCATTGTTAACTATTGATAAGAAAACTTCCTCTAGTGAGGGCCTGTTTATAGAAATACTTTCTATTTCCAAACCATTTTCGTAAACAAGTTTCAATACTTCAGAGATGATTTCCTCTGCATTGTTGACTGTTATTGTAATGGTATGTGTTCCATTAAGATCAATATACGAATTATTATTGCCACTGTCTTGTTTCTTACTGATTGTAGTATTAAGCAGCTGAATAAAGGACTTACTCAATATATCTTTAAAGGTAAGTTCGATAGTCTTAGCTCCTTTTCCATGTTTCTGTTTTAACCCTGTTGGTGTATCGAAGGCTATTATTTTTCCCCTATCTATAATGGCGATTTTATCACATAGATATTCTGCCTCTTCCATAATGTGGGTGGTAAAGAAAACTGTGAGACCCATTTCTACCTGATTTTTGATATAATCTAAAAACAGTCGCCTAGCAGAAGGATCTAAACCTACTGTTGGTTCATCAAGAAAAAGCAGATCCATTTCGTGTATAAACTCACGTGCAACCTGAACTCTTCTCCTTTGACCTATAGAAAGTTCATCATTCTTGACATTTCTAAGAGACTCTAGATCAAATGTATTGAGGATTTCATTTATTTTTTCCTTTCTAATTTTTTTATCCTTTAGTCCCCATAATATACCATACAGATCAAGTGCTCTTTCCACTGTCAAATTTGCTTCAAAGCTAGGATTCTGGGATACGACGCCTATTCTCTTTTTAATTTCTAATTGATTTTTCATAAGGTCTTTTCCAAAAACGTATATACTCCCAGATGATTGCCTAAGAAGAGTAGTGAGGATTCTTAATGTTGTAGTCTTTCCAGCACCATTTGGACCTAAAAAACCAAAGACTGTTCCATACTCCACATTAAATGTAATATCATTTACTGCATACGCAATATTCTTGCCATACCGTTTTCTGAGATTGGAAACAGAAATGCAATGTTCGTTTTGAATTTTGGACAACATAGTTCTCATCTATACTTTATATCTTTATTGTTTTAGAATTAGGACTTTTATCATATAGATTTATGGATTTATACAATCAGTTGCAATTCACTATGTCACAAGGATACAACTCCACATTTTACGGTCTTATGATACCTTACTGCTAGTATGCCGTAAATTCGCCGTCGTGCTTTGATCAAAAAACTGGAACTATCATTCGCGGAGTATATTTATTTCAACAACATACACCAGCACTTGCTAATATCATATCAGGATCATTTAGAATATAGTCCTGTTTTTATTAGGTACTATGCAATGTATCAGTTTATAAAAGTGGAATAGAACTAGCCTATGCAAAAACAGAAGCAGCAACTTTTACCAATAAGTATCAAAACTGCCTTCGAAGAACTTTGTAATAAGCATCAATTATTAACTTGTGGAATCGAAAAAATAGATTCCATATTAAAGCTTAACTTATGTGATAGACTAGCTGTTACAGGTAATAAAAAATACTCACAAATGTTTGTTACAAGACTGTGCGTTAACGCATTATTATCATCGTCATCATCTAAAAAGAACAGTAGCAAACTGGTAGCCAGTAGTCGTGTTCATACATCTAATCTAATACCTGTCGATGCAGGAAATAGTACGGATTTCTACCAGTATGTAAACTTTGCAAGACAATATTATAGACGCGATGTTATAAGCAGGGTTTTAAATAATACAATCATAACTAGGTCTTTTACAGTCTATCAGCTGGCAGACATAGTCATAAATCAATTACCAAAGGTCATTCAACAGTATAAAGCCAAAATGATAGTTATTTCTGATTTACTAGATATGTTCATTCGTGACCCACAAATTGAAGGTAATGAAGCAAGATATTTGATAAATGAAATTGTAAAGTCTATTACGAAATCAAAAGCATTAGAAGATTTACTAGTTGTTGTGTCAATAGCATATGAACATGGTGCATATCGTCATCATCATAATAATAAACCAGCCTTACAGTATAACAAAACTATCCTTCCAAGATTTGACAAGTGCATCGAAATTATGAACAGCCATGATGATAGAAATAAGATGATTGATATAAAGATGCGAAACAACGGCACAAGTAACAGAAATACTACCGATGACTTTCACAATCACAAAAAAGCATCTTGTTCTATTAAAGAAAGAGATCTACTCATACTACATTGACAAGATCAACTAGCACTTTTTGGGTTGATCTTTGATGTTTCGTGTGTCCATTATATATCCACCAGGCTCTAGGAAATATCCACCAGGTCCTTCCATTGCTTTTGTAAATCCTTTTTGTTTGTGCAGATTTTCAATATACTCTTTATTCTCTTCCTTTTTGGGAGTATTCATTATGCTTTCATAATCCAAACCACACATACAGGAAATATTGTAGTTCATACCTTAAATGGCTTTACAGTAAAAATTTCAAAACTTGCTCAAGAAATAATTTAACCCGCACAATATTAGTTAGGTTGATCTTAGCGCTACAGTCTTATGTCATAAAACTTCGATACAAAAGTCATAATGGGTCCTTTTCATTGCAGGAAGCATCACATGATCAAATTTTTCAAATCATGGTTGGTAGTAAAACCAGCTTAATCCTCAATCAAAGTCTTCATAATGGAACTAAAACGCTAAAATCAGGATATACTCCGAATGATCATAGACATAAACATTAATGCAGAACTCAAACCTTTGCTTGAGAGTAGATTGGAAAACGCATTCGAAGCACCTAAATGCGATAGAAAGGAACTCCCATGTCCTATTTACTTGAAATCGATTCTTGGTTTAAAACCAACCTTGAGTATCACAGGTAATGTCTCTTCATCTATTGGCATTCTAATGCTCCATGGACAAAATGATTCGGGGGTTCGTGTTCAACAAGCATTTCTTCTACAGCAGCAACTAGCTGAGCTGAATCATCCTGATCATACATTAATAACATATCCGGATCTTGGGCATGTTCTTTATCCGTCAAGTGAGTGGGTAACATCATTTGGTTCGATACCAGAGTATGTTTTAGCAGATCTTTATGCATGGCTTGAGGCTCATTCAGGTCTTACACATTTCTTTATTACTCCCTCTACCAATAGTATGAGCACACATACAGGTTCTAACTCTTCTAGCAAAAGCTGATTATTTGTTACCTTCCTCATCTAAACTTTTAACGCGAATAAATCGATAGTCAGATTAAAACTAGTCTAAATGCGACATACTCAATTTGTTGGTCTCTCCCTTTTTCTGGTCAGAGAATAGGATTTAGTCATTTATCCATTGGAGATTATATGCAAGTAGGAATTGATAGCTTTGCCCCATTTGACGACGCTGGCTTGTCACTTAACCCATCTGAGCGTTTGCGAAGGTTAATCGAACAAATTGAATATGCAGATAAAATTGGATTGGATGTGTTTGGAATAGGTGAACATCATCGTAGGGAGTTCCTCGATTCAGCTCCTACCGTCATTTTAGCTTCTGCAGCTGCACGAACAAAACGAATACGTCTTAGCAGCGCTGTAACCGTATTAAGTGCAGCCGACCCTGTAAGGGTATTTCAAGAATTTGCAACATTGGATCTTTTGTCACAGGGCCTGGCTGAAATGGTCGTTGGTTGTGGTTCATCTATTGAGGCGTTTCCTTTGTTTGGATTTAATTGGAAGACTAGAAACTACTGCAGGCCCCGATTGAAGATTATAGAAAGGCTTAATTGTAAATTCTAATACAATGACATCAAACATATCGGTGTCTATGTTATTTCTACTGAAACTTAAGAGAAGGAAGGAAGAAAGAGTAATGATATTAAAAGTGAGATGCTATAATCAAGAAATTTCTTAAATCCTGCTTTATACATAGTTACAGTTGATGGACTATAAAAAAATAGACTATGAAAAAATGTATGAAGGTATTATCAAGATAGATCCAAAGATTAGGCTAGTTACTATCTGCGATTCTAGTGGTAGAGTAATATATTCCCAACATCGTGAAGGTATAAAGAATCTGCTAACGCCAGAAGAAAGTAAGGAATCACTGGAACTAGCAGTAAATTCATGGAAAATACGTACCAAACTTGCGCCAAAAATAGGAAAAGGAAAGTATGTATTGGCAGAATATGAAAAGATTAAACGTATTACGATGCCATTAGGTGGGGACGACGATGATCATCATCTTCTCTACATAACTACAGAAGTACAAGCTGATCATTCAAACATTATCCGTAGAATTGGTGAAATAACTATAAGAAAATTATTACTTTGAATTAAAGCTTCCACTTTAATACTTAGTCATATTTATCCAGGTAGCCTAAGTAATAAAAGCATAAGCAACGATATCATTCTCAAATGTCAGATGATAGGAGCTATGCATGTTAGCTCCTGCTACGTGTCAGTAGCTGTGGAAAAATAATTTTCTGCATAGACTAAAAGTCCGGACAAACTGCATGTACTGCTGTAAACATAGGTGTGGACAGTCAATATGATTTGGCTGTGCAGTTCCACATACATTTCATACTTACACTACACATCAACTCTTAGATTTTATATCGATATTATATCTATTCTTTTCCAAAAAGTTGTTCAAGTATAATATCTGCTCTTCTTTTATTCCCTGACTATGTAGCTTGGCTAAAGAAATTAGGGCTTGATTTTGGCGGAAGCACACTTGATTAAATGTATATATTTCCGTAAGTATAAAGCAGATAACTCCTTTTTGAGTTGAATGTTGTCTCTTTAATTCCAACCTTAAGTGCTAATAGTTCATTTATGCCAAACTCTTTGTACCTAGCCTCCTTCTTTGAGGATTTAGGTACACTTATCGATAATATTTTTTGGATTTGGATGATGTGAATAGGTTATTCTAAAATAAAATTAAGTGTAAACTGTTTTGTACGCCATTAAGATCACAATCTGTTCTAAATAATGCAACTAAAAAACATAGACTTTACAGAAGTGGTCGCAACAATAGGAACCATCATTCATGAAATTTGCTACACCGAAATCGATAAACTGTTAACTTCAAACAGGGTCAGATATAATTGAGCATCTAAATATGTTAAATATCCCCTTCCCCATTCTTGACTATAATGATGCTGCTTATAAAATCCTGCAAGCTTTTGATTCATGTTTAAATGAAATAAAGCAATGGCTTTAGTCCTTTATGGTTAGCAATATGTAACGTTCTAGTAGTATAATACTGCAACGAGGTTCAATTCTTTGATTAGTGAGTAAACCTAGTGCATATTCGATCCTTTATTATTATTGTTAATAATATGGAGTGTTCAGACGTAAGAATAAGTTATTATGAGTGTATGTAAATTCTCCATGGTTAGGATCAGATCCGTCATCTACATTTTTGACTCAATCATACCTTTCTTGAAAATAGTAGAATTTCAAAGCAAGTCTGAATGCATCAAATATGTCGTTATATGACGTGGCTTCCTTATCCAGTGTTCCATCATTATCTACCGCTGTTCTTAATGCGGTGATTAGTTTGTCAAACCTGTCAGGGTTGATGGCATAGCATATTTTGAAAATATAATAGTCAAAAAGAAGTCAAAAAGCATGCAAGCAGCAGGATTAGTATTTTGGAGGAGTCTAAGTTAAGTTACCGTGTTTCTCCCAGTCAGCTTGACTCTTCGTGTCCACTCAATTGATTATACGTCAAGAAATCCCCTCTATTATTCTCACTGAATGATACCGTATAGTTGATATCTTCAGATTCAAGATCGATTTCTTTACCGTACCTCTTTATTGACCTCTCTTGCGGGCGATGTGAGCCATTCAAACATATCCTGAAATACATATTCTTCCATTTGACCATGTGAGGTTATCCATTGATTGGAAGGGGCAAATGAATGTCCAAGACCTGGATAGACAATAATTAGATGGTCAGGATGATTTACTTCTGTTAATCTTTGTTGTAATAGCAGCGCTTGGTCAGCGGGGGTTTGGCTATCATTTTTTCCTACGAGTATGAGGATACCGGTATTTGAAGTCACATTCCCTATCATGCTATTGACACTACCCAGGGCAGAAAACGATTTTCCATAACTAGGACAACCATAGATATCTAAGCATTTGGCTGACAGCTGCGAGGCATTTGGAGATGTATCATTTTCAAATACCCTTACAAGTGCAGGCTTAAGTTCATTATCAATATTTATATGCACATCCTTATTCGTGTCATATTTGGAATTTAATTGCTGTTTGGTCCCATTAGTAGTCTCTAGAAGTAGTGTGAGATTTCCAACCATAGTAGTGAAAACTGGATTCTTATTTGCTTCTGATAATGACAGCAATCCATCATGATTACGGTCTAGCACCTTTTCAGCATAAAGAACAGGATGTGCAACTTCCTGGTTATATATCATATCACGCCATTTTTCAGCTACTGGAGCCATTAGGACTATATTTCTGACTTTATCTGGGTTATCGACGGCAATTCTTGGGGGTAGGTTAGTACCTTCACTATGTCCAATCAATGTTGCCTTTTTAGTTGCATTTACTTCAGGTTGCTGCAATAATACTGATAAAGCCTTCTCAGCGTCTTGCTTCAGATTGTTAAATGTAAGATTGCCCCATGCATTACTATCTGATATCGTGAAGTTCGGCCCCACACCTCTCTTATCATATCTAAGTACGGCAAATCCCCTGTCTGAGAGATAGTCAGCCATATGAGAGTATGGAGATGTCGGTGGAAGTATTGAACTACCACCAGAGCCCGGAAAGATAATTACGCCAGGGAATGGACCTTTACCTATAGCAGGAATAGTTAATTGAGCATTAGTCTTTAATCCATTACCAAGATCAATTGTTAGGTTTCTATGCTTCACTGTCTCTACATAGGGTTGAGCGTACGCTTCAGCAATTGTTGTGTAATAATGTAAAGTGGATTCACTAAGAAATGAAAATGACAAAGAAATTGAACATACTGCGACGATCGCCACTGATACATATAAGACACCGTGTTTCTTTCCGAAGTAACCTGGATTGACGATGATCATAGTCTTCTTGAATAACTCGAGCCTAATAATATAGTTATTGCTTCACTGCTACTATGTTCAAAGCGATATAACTGGCTGGCTATGACCCTGGCTGTCAAGTTCTGCAACTTTGTTTCTTCTCCACTCTATTTGCATTTGAGAGGTTTCAACTTTTGTGCTCAAACTTTCAATATTCTCCTTCGTAATTTTAGTAGGCTTTCAATTTTCACGCTCAGGATATGCTGCAAGTCCACTTGTATATACTCACTCAGGCTTTTAGCTTTTGTGCACTTTGGTTAATTGAGATACAAAATGTAACCCTATAAGATTATAGCTACGGCGTAGCTAATAAGAACTAACGTCAGATTGAATGACCCTTTTATATTGCCATCTTTAGAAGAGATCGAACAAATCAGATAATCAGATCATTTAACATCTAGCATGTATCTAACCCTCTCTGCAAAATAGCATACGTCTTTAACTTCAGGCGAATTATGTTTGATATTGTTTGATATTAGGAGCTCTAGTGGTATATAGATATATTTCGGACAGAAGTGCTAATACCATTTGTAGAATGTCAAGCGTAAAGGTTATAGACATTAGTCGATGACAAAATGTATCATCGAGGCATATGTAATTGGGATTATATAATGACTACACTGACATAGAACACAAAGTTAAAAAGGAAAGGGTAAAGCATGAATTATTCGCGAGCATAGTTATTCCATTCAATAAAGGACATAATATACTTGCGAGGACTATAGCAAGCCTAACTAAACAAACTTACTCAAGAGATAGGTTTGAAGTCATTATAGTTGCTGACGATAATCATGTCGATGCAAGATTAGTAAATGAGCAATTCAAAAGCGAATTAGACATAAAATTAGTAACTATTTCAAACTATGGCTTTGGAGCAGCAAGCTCTAGAAATACTGGGATACATGTAGCGAAGGGCGATGTTATTGTGTCTCTGGACTCAGATATGATATGTCCTAGTACTTTTCTAGAATCACATATGGTCTGGTTTCACAAATCGGCCAAAATTGCAACGATTGGAATTCGAAAATTTGTGAATGTTACTGGAATTCAACCTAAAGACATCATTCGTAACTTTCATTTAATATCTTCACTTCCAGAGATCCAAAGTGTTTCAAATACTATGGTTAATAGTCTCAAGGACAAGAGAATTCCTGAACTTAAACGACTAATGATTCACCCTTTTCCAGGCAATTGTTTTCATGGAGGTAATGTAGCATATTGGCGCGATGATGCTTACGATGTTGGATTATGGGATGAAGATTTTAATGGGAATTATGGCTACGAGGATATAGATTTTGGACAGCGCCTGTATGAAAATCATACTAATCTGATATTCGAAAATCATGCTACAGCATACCACCAAGAGAGTAATTTCATTTCACCTTATCGACGACATAAGGGTTTGTCGATAAATCGAATAAAGCTTTATGAACACTATCCTGGACTTGCAAGGTTCAGAAGAGTTGCTCTTGGATCAATGTAAATAGTAAATACTTTATAATGCATATTTTATGTATGTTGAATTTCCATACAGTTATCCCTATATGAGTAACCTAGTCTTTTATAGAAGGACATTCGATCATCCGAGCAGTATAGTACAGTTTTGATACATCCCATTTTTGCTGCTGACTCCGTAGCATGTCTTACAAGCTTAGACCCAATACCTATTCCTTCATATTCTTTTCTCACTGCAACATCTTCTACATGTCCAAACCTTGCTCCACCAAAGATGAACTTAGGTTCAATGAGTAGTGTTGTTGTACCTATTATCAAACCCTGATTATCATCGTCGTCGTTTCCATCTTCCTGAACAGCAACAAAAACCTTGTGTAGCGGATTTGATTTAATCTGTTGATATATATTATGAGCGGTAGTTCTGTTCAGTTCTCCCACTGGAGCTAGGTTTTCTAATACCTCCAATACTCCTCCTCTTTTAAGGTCATTTTCTTCTATCTCACGTATTCTATACTTTATAGATGATTTAGAGTTTTTATTGGTTGTATACAATCTATATACTGATATACTTTTTTCTGCTATAATTTTATTGGTAGAACTTTTTAACTCAATTCAATCAAACATCCACTACTAGGCACTTCATCATGTTTGTCAGCATTGTTATGAAAGCAGTCTAGGTCTAAATTACGATTACGACCATTTAACGATGTTGGATGAACGGCTGCATAGGGTCTTTAGATCCGATGGATTTAAACAGATGAAATTGAAACTAAAACTACACTAAGGTTTATTATAATTATTAAAGATGATTTGCTTTTCATTTCGGTTTACCTTTTAATTTTCCTTCCGCTTCTCTTGTCAGGGTCGATTTTGTCTTTGTGACATGATGGTATAGGCCTTGTTCCCGTCTTTCCATTTACCAAAATTTCTGCGTACTGCTTTTTGCTATCCGGTGTGAGCTTGAACACAACATCCTTTATCCTCAGTTTCAAAAGCTCATGAGGCCTTGCTGCTGAATCCCTTGACATAGCATGATAGCATCTATCTCTGGGATTAGGACAATATTTCAAAAAGAGGGAATCGTCCTCAGCAGTCCATAGGTCAGTTGGTCTGTAAATTGATTTTTCTTTTCGCTTCAGCTGTGGAATGTTTTCTATGACTGGTGGTTTTGGCCTGTTCTTTTGTTCTAAGCCTGGGAAATACAGCCACTTGAAGAAACGCATCAACTGCATCCTATACAGGTTGTACCTTCCAGTCCATTTATGAAGCGGATCAACATACTCGGGTTTGCGATAGCTATCGAGGAATGAAAGCAAGTCATCCCTAGTTATTTTCTTAAAGGACTTGTTGTTATTGAATCGTATGCGATTTAAATGTAGTATTTTATTCGTTCATAGTGGTAAACTAAACGCAAATGTAGCTCCTTTTGCATCAGGATTATTGTCAGCTTTTATTCTTCGATACCGATAGCACGGATGGGTGAACCTGAAGTGCCTGTAAGTTTTAGAGGAGTGATCAAGAGCATAAATTTATCATTGTTGAATCTATATAAATTACATAAATTTTCTACTACTATAATTTGATTTGATAGGAGCGTTTTATGAGCTATAAATCCGCTATCAGTACCTATATCAATGCTCGGGCAATCTATTCCTACGGCATTAACTTTCTTCTCTACCAAATACTCTGCGGCATCCTTTGATAAACCCGGATTATTTTTTATATAGTTATCTTTTTCTTTGATTTGATTTTCCCATCCTGTTGAGAAGACAACAGTGTCTTTTTCTTTTATTTCGTATTCACTATTGCGTATTATATCATCACTACTGATAGTTTCATTGGAATTCTTCTGTATTTTCATGAGTATGGCATTATTGCAAATATATCTATTGACTTCAACTTGATCTATGGTTTGCCCATTTGGATTGAAATGAAATGGAGCATCCATATGCGTTCCTGTATGAGTACTCAAAAACATAACTTCTGAAATATAACCTTGAGTGTCAAATTTTGACCATTTTATAAAAGTAGGCAACGGATATCCAGGGAAAGTTATCATATCTGAAGTAATTTCAAGTGTAAGGTCCACTATTTTCATATTTATTACCATTTTTATTGACATTATTATTTTCTTTTGTCATTATTTATCTACATCACAAGCCATGATCTCAGTAAACCATCATGGCTATAGTCCTCAAGACATATACCATTAATACAGTCAATACCATATGTAAAAGATTGGTTGTCAAATCACCCAGCCAGAAACAATTGTAATTCTGCTCTGTTTGTCGGTCTTGGCAGAAATTCCCTAGGAAAATAACTTGGCGCCACTGGTCTATACGGGATTTATAAGGATTATAAACAAAGCTTCTTTCCAAAGCTATTAGAGGATAATACAATCTCAAATGAAGACAAAGAAAAGATTAAGGGAAGAGAGTCTATTGGGGAAAATACGTAAATCCAACTATTTGCGATAGCAATAATTTACGAAATGTTAGTGTTGCTCTTTGTTACTCCAAAGTAGAGATAAAAGTGAGTGACTACAAACAAGTTCTTCTTGAAAATGCAAAAGAAGGCGATTTCATATATTTAGACCCACTGTACAACCCTGTAAGTTCAACAGCATATTTTACAAGCTATACTTATAATGGATTTTCCTATAAGGACCAAGAAAAGCTCGCGGTGGTATACAGACAATTAGATGAAATGAAGTGCAAAGTTATGTTAACCAATTCTAAAACACCTTTTGTCAGAGAACTTTATGCGCCTTTTGCCGAATATACTGTAGAAGTTCGCTCAAAAAGAGCTATTAATTGTAAAGCAGCAAAAAGAGGAGGTCATACAGATTTGATCATTCGCAATTACTCCTAGGCTTCTACTGCACTAGCTTGTAAGCTACAAGCTTGTTCTCCTGCATAAGAGGTATTATAATCGTACTTTGGCCTAGTATAGATCCTAGGTCAGCAGCACCCTTTGTGTGTAAGTCTATCAAAGTTACATATCCTGCCCCATCAGCATCAACATCATATACCTTTCCTGCAGGGTTATCAGTAACATAGTAATGCATTCCATTGGTATCAGATACTATTCCATCAAGACCTCCAAAAGGAGATGTAGTTCCTGCTTTTCCTAAACTCTTAATTGTCTTGTTTTGTAGATCGATAACCCCTATGCCTCCTCCAGGTTTACTTAAAGGCCCCAAAGAAACAACAATTAATTTATTTTTATTATTGTCCACAAGCAAACCATTGGGACCGTTTAATTGTGGGCTTTGTAGCCACACTTGTAAAGTACTATTTCCAATATTACCATCTAGCTTGTAGATATTATTAGTACCGGTATCTGAAACATAGATATTTCCTTGATTATCTGCTACAACATCATTAAGAAAAGCACCTCCTGGCGCATTGAAGCGCTTGATTATTTTTCCACTTGCAATATCTATCTCTACTAGGTCTGTGATGTCTGAAACATATAATTTGCTACCGTCATTTGAAATTGCTATACCCTTTGGTGCATTCAGTGCTGTTACCCAATTCAATTCAATTATGCTCCCATTAGAAGCTGAAACTTTAGAAATGAATCCATTCTGATCTTTTTGATCTGGTTTTCCATTTACATTTGAAACGAACAAGACATTTTGTTTAGCTGCATAAGCTACTGATTCTGGATTCTTCAAGTTGGCAGGTGTTTCCCACAATTTGTCAACCTTTGGCTGGTCTGCTTGTTGCTGCTGTTGTAGTTGCTGCTCTTGCGCTTGCGCTTGATTATTGTTATTGTTGGTAGTCAAAGTATTGCTGATTCCGCTGAATAACACTATTCCAGCTATCATCATTATGAGCAAAACGGTTGTAGCTGATGATTTCTGTGAAAGCCACGTATTTGAAATCATAATCTGAGCATTGTAGGATACAATTAATAAATCTAGCCCATCTTTTTCAGTAATTCATTATTATATATACCTGCAAACCCATAGTATACGTGCTTGAGCATTAAAAATTACTCAAATCTATGAGATAGCGAACACAGAATCTCTAAAATATGCAGAGCCTTAGAGATAGTGGTTTATTAGAATAGTTCTTTGCAAAACAAAAATTCCAGATTAGTAAATGAGCAAAAGGGATTATAATCATGGCGATACCAGAAATCTCAGAATCAATCTCTTTATAACTAACACAATATAGGAATGATGATGGTTCAGATTCAAGAACAGAAACAGAAAGTAAAACTTTCAGATATACTCAAAAGTGCCATAGAAGAACAAGGTAGCTAGCTTTTTTATATCAGATATTATAATGTAATATAATATAATATATGGCAGAAGATAATAAGGATGTAGTTGATTCTGGATTCACAAGACAGCAGGGATATTATGCTTTAAAGAAAGCTAAGATGTTATTTTTCATACAAAGAAAATAATCCACAAGGAAAGAAGTAAATATTCATTGTGCTAGTAATTTGTATTATTATTAGTTAAAGACTATCATTATTATTGCAATTGACAAAAGTTGTTTATGATTATAAGAGCAAACAGAATTATAATCGTATATAGGGTATGGCATCTTCAACTGAAGAGGACTTGAATGTTCTATGTAAAAAAATACTACAATTAGATAACTCTTTTAGATTTATAGGTATAGCCAACAACCTTGGCAGTCTGGTTGCAACAGCCTACAGAAATGGCTTGACTCCTTTAATGGATAAACAAGAGACCTCGCATTATGCCATACAAACTGTTCTTCGTGCTGCCACACGGGAAGATTTTGAATCAAAAATAGGCAGGCTAGAATATTCAATAGGTAAATATGAAAGGCTTATACGTGCAACTATTCCAATAAAGCTTTCTAGGAGTAAGGAAGACGAAAGCAAATTTTACTATCTTTTGCTGTCGTTTGATTTGAAATTTAATATTATAGATGTAATTGAAAATAAGATGTCGTTTATACAAAAAAATAGGTAGGATAACCATGCAACCTCTGCTTAGTAAACCAGATTTTCATACTTACAAATTTATTAATATTATGAAATCCAGTGTCTGCCTATTGGTAACATAATCTCGTATGCAAATAAAATCATCAAATCATCATCTGTATTTTCTGGTAGGCTGTCAATTTTTGATGCTGTATCAAACTTTGAAAAGAAATTAGTCTTGTCTTGTTTATTTGAGTATCATATATATCAGATAGCATTACTAAGACACCAATCGCTGGCATGGCCTTGTACGTGATACTAGATATGGGTATTATGTAGTCTTGAAACCATGTCAATTCTTTTATTTTATTTTATTTTCTAACGTACATGAGCTCTGCTTCGGCTTCAATTACTTTTTATAGCTCATGACTCAATTTAGCGGATTCTCTTATACT
>Ga0126310_10000142_pt1 | contig 20892 bp, 23 predicted proteins | sample Plot60_FD_92540 | JGI IMG/M metagenome (GOLD analysis project Ga0126310, IMG submission 92540) | Serpentine soil microbial communities from UC McLaughlin Reserve, CA, USA - Plot60 | ecosystem: Environmental > Terrestrial > Soil > Grasslands | place: USA: UC McLaughlin Reserve, Lake County... | reverse complement strand
TTGCGGGTTGCCCGCGAACAAGGACCCGCAAAAAGTCCCATGGCCCTTATGAAACACTTGATCGATGCGCTCTGATACGCAGCGCAATGGCTAAAGTCGAGCCTGGAGAAACTGTCCGAAAAGGGTCGGAGGAGCCTGCCTTGTAGCCTTACGGAGCACCGAAACGCTACTTTTTCGGTCCATTTTTGCCTCCTTACACCTCCAAATCCACGCTCAGAGTGTTGCTCGTACCCCTTTTCGGACAGTCTCGGACGGTGAATTCTCAGAAGTTGGACTTCGCGTTGACGGAGTTCTCGGAAGTCTATCTTCCTGGTGGCGCGGCGATGGCTGTGAGGGCGTGCCGGGGCTCTAGAGCCAGGGATTGGGGCGCGCCTCGTGCGGCGTGGCCGAGGCGCCGAGCATCAGTCGTCGAAGACCGACACGTCGAGCCGGCTCAGGCGCGCAGGGTCGGCGAGGATGTCGATCGCGATGATCTTGCCGCCCCTGACCGTGAAGCCCCCGACCGAGAACGGTTGCCCGTCGCGCGTCGAGACGGCACCTGCGGTGCCGTTGACGAGCGCGGGCCGCATGACGAGGCCGAGCCGCGAGAAGGTGAGCGCCTGGCCGGCCACCTCCCGCGCCCCGCGGACCTCCGCCGATCCGCCCGCGGGCAGGGGGCCGAGGTCCGCCCGCAGCACGACGTCCGGGTCCAGCACCGCCAGCAGCGCCTCAAAATCGCCGTCGCGCGCGGCGGCGAGGAAGGCGTCGACGACCTCCCGCTGGGTGCCAAGGTCGGCGTCGGGGATCGCGTTCTCCCCCCGCACCCGGCGGCGGGCGCGGCTGGCGAGCTGGCGCGCCGCCTCCGGGGAACGGCCGACGATCGGCGCGATCTTCCCGAATGGGACGGCGAACGTGTCGTGCAAGACGAACGCGAGCCGCTCGGCGGGCGAGAGCGTCTCGAGCACCGCGAGCAGCGCGAGGCCCACCCCGTCGGCCAGGAGCACCTCGTGCTCGGGGTCTGCCCGGTCCTCGCGGCCCACGATTGGCTCGGGCACGCGCACGCCGTAGGGCTGACCCAGGGGCTCCTCGCGCCTCGAGCGGCGCGAGCGCAGCATGTCCAGGCAAACCCTCGACACGACCGTGGTAAGCCAGCCGCCCAGGTTCTCCACGCCGCCGGCTCCTGATCGGTTGAGGTGGAGCCAGGCCTCCTGCACGGCGTCTTCGGCCTCGCTGAGCGAGCCGAGCATCCGGTAGGCCACCGCCTTGAGGTGGGTCCTGTTGGCCTCGAAGCGCTCGGTCAAAAAATCGCGTTCGTCCATCGGTCACGTTCTCCCGTCGCGTTACGTCATTGTAGTAGTGACGGACGAAACCCGTCCGACGTGACGGCAAATTCGGCTCCCCGCTACCCACGAGGAGCCACAAGGTAAGGAGGAGCCATGACACCACCCATCCTGGTCACCGGCGGCACCGGCACGCTCGGGCGCCACGTCGTCCCGCGCCTGCGGGAAGCCGGCCGCGACGTGCGGGTGCTCAGCCGGAAGGGAGACGAGTCCGCGGACGGCGTCGAGTACGTGAGCGGCGACCTGCTCAAGGACGAGGGGATAGGGCCCGCGGTGGCCGGCATCGAGACCATCCTGCACCTCGCGGGCGGCCCCAAGGGCGACGACGAGGCGACCCGGAACCTGGTGCGGGCCGCATCGCGGGCCGGGGCGCGGCACCTGGTGTACATCTCGGTCATCGGGTCGGATCGCGTCCCGCTTGGCTACTTCAAATCGAAGCTGGCCGCCGAAAGGGCCGTGGCCGACTCCGGCATCCCGTGGACCACGCTGCGCGCCGCCCAGTTCCACGACCTGATCCTGAAGGTGGTTCAGGGCATCTCGAAGCTGCCGGTGATACCGGTCCCGGGCGGGCTACGGTTCCAGCCCGTCGATTCGAATGATGTGGCGGCCCGGCTCGTGGAACTGACGCTCGGGGAGCCTGTCGGCCGGGTGCCCGACCTGCCGGGGCCGAAGGTGTACGAAATGAAGGAACTGCTCCGCGGCTACCTGAAGGCGCGCGGCAAGCGCCGGTTGATGGTGCCGGTCCGGCTGCCGGGGAAGGTCGGCCGCGCCTACCGGGCCGGGGAGAACCTCAACCTCGACGCGGTCGCGGGCAGGCGGACCTGGGAGGAGTTCCTCGCGGAGCGTGCGAGCTAGCAGGAACGGCGCGGTCGACGTACAGATCGCGCGGGAGATGCCAGCAAGGAGTACCCGGCGGTAAAAGTCGAGCAGACACCGCCCGCGTCGGACTCCCAAGCCGCGCCCAACCCAGACGGCGTATTCTCATGCGATCTCCTTTCCGTTGGGAAATGTCGAAAGCCTCGACCTCACAGCGACACCAGCTCGGCGACGAGGGCCTCGGGCGCCGCGTAGAACGGGGAGTGCCCCGTCTCCATAGTGACCACCTTCCGGCAAGGGAGCGCCGTGTGCATGCGCCTCTGCGCGGCCGGGGAGATGGCCCTGTCGAGGGCTGTCTCCACGTAGACCCTGGGCACCCGGCCGAAATTTTCCTTGGTGACGCCCATCGGCGTGAGGAGCGGGGCTACGGGAGCGGGGCGAAGGCGAGCCCCCGCCCGCCCCGCGTCCTCCTCCGAGCAGTCGCCATAGAAGACGTCCCGCGCGGCGTCGGGCAGGATCGACACGGTCCCACGATCCGGGGCTACAACCATGTTCGGCATAAGGAGCCCTTCGTCGTCCGCCTCCGATACCTGCCTCATGCTCTCGCCGGCGCGCAGCAAGTAGCCGCACAGGTAGACCAGCGCCTCGATTGCGTCGGGGCGGAGCTCCGCGACGCGGCTGATCACCGCGCCGGCCATGCTGTGACCCACGAGGATCGCCGGTTCCGGCAGCGAGTCGAGAACCCCGCACACATGCTCCGCGTATCCATCCAGCGATGCCTCTGAGACCGGCGTGCCGTCTTCCCCGTGCGTGGGGAGGTCCGGGGCGAGGGCGTCGTGGCCGGAGCGCCGCAGCAGAGGGACCACCTTCTCCCAACACCAGCCCCCGTGGTAGGAGCCGTGGACCAGCACGTACGTGCTCACGACGCCTCTAGTTCCCGGCCCAGGCGCTCCCCCAGCGAGCGGACGGCCCACGAGGCGGCGACGGCGTGACCGCGCATGTTGGCGTGCCTGAGGTCAGTCCCGTAGATATCCGGATCGGCGGAACGCGCGCAACCCGCCATGTCCGCGAGCATGGCGTCGCGGGCCTTCGCCACGCCCAATATCTGTGCCCGCAGTTCGCCCGTGCGCCCACGCAGGCGGCTGCCATACGGCTCGGGCAGTTCGATCGCCCGGGTGATGTCGAACATGGTGAACAACAGCACGTCGGCCCCGGCCTCGCGCAGGGCCGAGACGACGGACTCGATCTCCGCCCCCACCGCCCACGCGTCGAAGCGCCTGCCCAGCATGTCATTGCCCCCGCAGACCACCGCCGCGAGGTCGGGCCCGAACGCCAGCGCCGGTCCCAACTGGGTCTCGCGAACCTGGGCCGCGAGGAGACCCCGCTCTCCGAGGTTCTTGTACGACAGGTCGAGCCTCTGCCGGCGCAGCGCCCTGGCCAACCGCGCGGCCCAGGGAAAAGACTCGTAGCCCTCCACCTCGTCGCCGAGACCCTCCGCGACGCTGTCGCCCAGGACGACGAACCGCCGCCAGGGCGCGCCGCGCAGCAGGGCGTCCTCCTCGGCGGTGGTCAGGACGTCAGGGTCGGCGAGCTCGACACCCCGGCTCATCGGGCCGTCCCGACCGCGCCGGGGGACGCCTCTAACCCCGGCGTCGGGACCTCCATCCGGCGCGTCTCCGCCGCGACCGGGCGCCGGTCTTCTGTCAAGGCGGGACCGCCCAGCCTCGTCGCGGTCCGACGTTCGTGCCAGGAGTAGCAGACGAAGGTCTCGACTCCCCGGCCCGCGGCCTTGCCGGCAAGCTCGGTGAGGAGCAACCCGCCGACGCTAAGTGACTGCCAGCCGTCCTCCACGACCACCCCGATCTCTGCCTTTCCGCCCTCGGGCCGGCCGTACATCGCGTGCCCGATCACCTCGTCCCCGGCGACGGCGACCAGTGCCTCGCCTCCGTGCCTGTCCGGATCAAGGAGGTGCAAGAGCATCTGTTCCGGTACGTCACCGTAGGCCATGCGGAACCGCCTGTAGATCGTCTCCCGCGACGATCGCGAGAACATGTCTCCGAGCCCACCGAGGTCGCCGACAGTCGCCACCCGAATCCTCACCAGGTCGTTGTCTCGCAGAGAGTCTCCTTCGACCGCACCCCGCATCCCGCCCGTCACGCGTCCTCCATCAGCCGTCCCTACCATCTCACCCACCGTCCTTCCCCGGACCCCTGGCCAGGGACCGCAGGTGGTCCCGCAGGTGCTCGACGGCCCTCCGCATGTGCGACGGGTCGTCCAGTAGCCTGCTGAGCATCAGAGCACCCTCCAGTGTCCCTACGAGGACGCTCGCCGTCGCCCTCGGATCCACGCCGGGATCGAGCTCGCCGCCCCTCACCCCCTCCTTGACCACGCCGCCGACCAGCCGCAGCCAGTCCGTCGCGGCCCCCTCCGCCCGCTCCTTGAGCGCCGGGTGGGCGTCGTCGGCCTCCACCGCCGTGTTGAGCAGCGCGCAGCCCCCCGCCACCGGCGGATCCTCGACCAGCCGCCCGAACTCGTCGACGATCGACAGCAGACGCCCGAGCGCCCCCTCCTCTCCCTCCAGCGCCGCGCGCAAACGCTCGCGCATGAGGCCGGCCGCGTGGTCGAAGGCCGCGAGCGCCAGCTCCTCCTTGCCCGCGAAGTGGCCGTAGATGCCGCCTTTCTCGAGCCCCGTCTCCCTGACCAGGTCCGCCATAGAGGTCCCCGAGTAGCCCCGCGTGTTGAACACGGGCGCCGACCTCTCCACTATGTTCCTCCTGGTCCTCTCGCCTTTTTTCGTGGCCACACTCCGCTCCCTTCTCGACTCGGGTTCTAATCCGACCGTTCGGTCTATAAACTATAGACGAGGTACGACCTAGAGGCAAGTTTTTGATTGCAAACCCCTATATCTTGACCCATTTTCCTTGAATTTTCGGGCTATTATTTTCAGAGACGCTTTACAATGCCGAGGCGTCAGATTAGTATACCGTTCGGTCTTTTTCTACAAACGGAGGCGGTGTCGGGGTGAAGGTCATACTGAGGAGTCCGGTGGTGTAGGTGGCGGTGGCGGCGGTAGCGGCGGTGGCGGCGCTGGCCTTCGGCTACTTCATGGTGAACCTGGGCGCGGCGAAGAGCCCCGTGGCGAACACGCGGGGTTTGCCGGTGGCGATCGTCGACCGAGACGCGGGGGCCGTGGTCGGGGGTGAGCGCATGGGCGTCGGGGGCGACATGGTGGATGAGGCTACCGCCAGCGAGAAGATAGGGGACAAGGTCGAATGGACGCGCCTCGACAGCAGGTCGGAGGCGGCACGCGGCATCTCGGAGGGTAGATACTACGGGGCGCTCGTGATCCCCGAGGACCTCTCCGAGAAGGTTGGCGAGCTCTCAGGCGGTCCCGAGGTGCCCGTGGCGATCGCGAACCAGGACCGGGGCGCCACGATGGCGGGCCGGGACGTAGAGTTCGGCGAACGGGTCGTGGGGAGCGTAACGGACGATCCGGCTCTGGAGGGCGTGGTCCGGTGGACGGAGGTAGCCGACGCCGGGCGGGCGCTTAAGGGCATGGAAGACGGCGAGTACGCGGGGGCGATCGTGGTCCCGGAGGACTACTCCGAGCGGCTGGCCGGGCTTGCCGTGACCCCGACCGGCGAGACCCCCCGGCCGGCGCGCCTGGAGCTCTTGACGAACCCCGCGGTGGACTCCCCGACTGCGGGTTTGCTCCGGCAGGTGTACGGCGGGATCGTGCGGGAGACCTCCGCAACAACCGGCGCCGAGATAACCGGCCCCCTCGCGAGGGCGAAACGCGAGCGTGCCGGCGGAGCAGGCGCCGCTCCTTGGAGACCCGGTGCGCCAGGAGATCCGGGAGGCGCATCCTCAGGGCGGGGCCATAGCACCGCGAACCGCCGGCGCCGTGCCCGGCCGCGTGGAGATCCTGACCAACCCCTCGGCGGGCCCGTTCGCCACCGGCGCGGTGGAGGAGATACTTTCGGGCGTGGTGGAAGGCGCGTCCGGAGACGTGAACGATCGGATAACCGGCGCGCTGACGGACAGCGGGGCGCAGGTCTCGCCGGAGCGCGTCGCGGCCCTCGCGGAGCCGGTGCGCGCGGAGATCATCGACTCCCAGCCCCTCGGCGAGAATTCGGGGCGGGGGCCTCACGCCCTTCTACCTGATGTTCACCGCGTCCCTGCTCGGCTTCATCGGGGCAAACGTCATCCAGGTCAACGCGGAGACCCTGCGGGAAGAGGTCCGTCGCGAGGGCCGGCGGCCCCCCACCTGGACGGGGACGTTCGCCGCCAAGGCCGTCCTAAGCCTCGTCCTCGCTTTGTTGCTAGGGGCGTTCCAGGCCCTGGTGGCCTTCGGCATCTACGGGCTGCACCGAGAGGCCGGCGTCTTGGAGCTGTTCCTGTTTCTCTCGCCCTCGCCGCCGCCTCGCTCTTCGTCGCGCTTCTCCTGTTCATCATCAGCCTGGGGTTGGCGACCTCGGGCGGGACTACGCCGGTGCAGAACCTGCCCGAGATCCTGCGCGCCGTGGCCGACGTGCTGCCGTTCAAGCACGCGACCGACGGGGTGAGGGCCCTGCTCTTCTAAGAGGGGCGCGCAGACGCGGGTCTCGGCACCGCGCTGAAGGTCCTTCCCGCCTACGTCGTCGGCTCGGTACTCCTTGGCGCGGCCTTCTCGCTCGCGCGAGACGCACTTGCCAGGCGTGTGGCAGGCTTCGGTGGCAAACAGAAGGGCGTCTGAGCGACGTAATCTATCCCGATGCACGGACGAATCGAAGCAATGAAACCTGCCGGGCGCGGTACTTGCGGATGCCGGTGCCGGCAAGGGACCGGCGCTCGCTCGGCGCTCGCCCGGCGCTCCGCCCGCGAGTACTTCCGATCGAGACGACCGCACCTTCCCGAAGGCGGTCGACGCCGCGCCGGCGCACGGCCAACTTCGCTCGGCACGCGAAAGCGGCAGTCCGATACGTCCTAGTCGTACCGCCAATGAGGGTAACGGCGGTCGTCCGGTACGGGGGCATCCGCCGAGGTCGCCGAGAGGATCAGGCGCGAGACCTCGTCTGGCTCATCGACCTGGACGTAGTGCCGCGCGCCGTCCAACAAGAACTTATCGGAGTCCGGAAACAGCTCGTGGAACCTCCCGGCCATCCCCGCGTTCAGGTAAGGGTCGTCCGCGCCGAAGACGACGCGAACGGGACGCTCGAACGCCCGCATCTGCGGGATCATCCGGGTGCGAGAGCGGACGGTCCGTAACAGGTCCGCGTTCAGCGACCAGAAGGCAGGCCGCGACTCCAGGAACCGCGAGTACAGCAGGGGCACGACCTCGCTCCTCGCGACCGGATCCCGGACGAACCGTCCCACCTGCCAGGCGTAGAGCTTCCGGTCGAGAAGGTCGTATCGGCCGACGACCATGCGAGCGATGTTCCTAAGGATGGGCGTCGAGTACAGGAGGATCGCCTCCGGAGGGCGGAGGGTTTTCATCGCGCAGTAGTACGTGTTGAGCAGCACTAACGCGGAAACCCGCCCGGGGTGGGCGAGGGACCAACCGATGGCCGGGGGGCCCGAAGCGTCGTGCGCGACCGGGACCACGCTCCCCAGGTCCAGGTGCTCGATCACGGCGTCGAGGTCCCCGGTCTGGTTGTCCGCCGTGAAACCTCGCCATAATGTCCGGGTTCTGTCGGCATCTTGATGAAACGAAGCATTCCTTCCCCGACGCGCTCGGTGTCGGTTTTTCAGGCGGCTAGCATCCTCGTCCGGAGCAATTCGAACCCCGCTCTTCCGTAGCCCTGGCGTTTGAGAAGCTTGAGTTTGTGAATAAAACCCTCCACGCAGCCGTTGCTCCACTCTTCAGTCAACCCCGCCCGCACCGCATCGAGATCCTTCCTCAAGCCTAAGGCGAAGCTGCGCATCGCGGTGGAACGGGACTCCTCGGCATCCTTTAGCCACCCGTCCAGGTCTTCTCCTTCGAGCCTTCTGACCATCGCGGCAAACTCCTGGGTCAGTCTTCGCGTCTCGGCGAGGGCTTCGTCCGCTTCGCAAAGTCTGTCCAGATACGCTTCTTGCTCCTCGTCGAGCTTCTCTTCGTGACGCATGAACAACGCGGCCACGTTCTTTGCGCTGGGAGAGAGCCCCGCGACGGAGCCCTGCCTCGCTCGCGGCACGGACGAGATCGGCTTCCCCCGAGCCTCGGCGCGACGGAGTTGAGCTGTGAAGCGGGCGCAGAACTCCTCACTGTTGGCGTATCCTCGCTCGCGGATCTCCCGGTAGAGTTGCTTGCCATTGTGGTACCCCTCGTTCCAGCGCCTCACGAGATACGGCACATACGGGTCGAGGACGCTCGCGCGCCTCTTGTATGCCGGGCGTGGCGGCGGGTCGGTGAGATCCTTGTAGCGGTAGACGGTCCTGGCGCTTATGCCAAGCTGGCGACAGATGTCCCTGAGATCGGCCTTCGCAAGATACAGTCGTCGGATGTTCCGCCACTGGTCGACGAGGCGCTCGTGGCGCTTTCTGGCCGCTTCCTCTATCTTGCGGTCGTGGTTCCTCGGGCGGCTCGGCATGATCGGACCGGAACCGAAGGCATCGTCGTCCTTCTCCTCGGGCCCTGCTTCCGGCGCGGCCGCTTTTCGGAGCACGGGTTGTTCCTGGAGCAGGAAGTTCTCCAGTGTGAGCGCGAGGTTATGGAGCAGGTGCCAGCGGTCGGCCACGTGCTTGACGCCGGGAGCGCCCTTCGCTAATCCTTCCCGGTAGATGTTCGAGCGGTCACGAGCCGCCACCTCCACTTCCGCGCCGGGATGGTTCTCGAACCAGGCTACGAGACTCTCCTGCGAGCGTTCCGGGAGCAGATCCACGACCTTATGGCGTTCGAGGTCTACGAGGATCGTGCCGTACGTGTCGCCCTTCTTGAAAGCGAAATCGTCTACCCCGAGCACCCTGACCTTCCCGACCTCCGGCAGGGGCGCGCCCTTGATCCTCCTGAGCAAGGGGTCGCAAGCAGCGACGATGCCTAGCTCCAGGGCGAGTCTAGCTCCCGCCCTGCCGCCGAGTTCGAGGGCGATAGCAAGCAGCGCCTCCTCCAGCCTCACGGTCTTGCGGGCGTAGGCTGCGACCTCCGGTAGCCTCTCGCAGAATATCCTCCTCCCGCAAGAAGGCTCGTCGCAGAAGAAGCGCCGGACACGAACCTCAAGGGTCACCGAGACTCCGTGCCAGGGTAAGTCGGAGACGGTGCGCAGGTAGCGACTGTGCGTACGGGACGAGTCATGGTCGTAGAGCGGACAACGCGCCCTCGACTCGCTGGAGCTGGCGAAGATGGGCACTTCTCCAGCCTCGATGCTCAAGGTTTTGAGATCCAGATCTTTTGGGAGCAGTTCGTGGTTTGGGAGAACGGATCTCATAGCGGCAGCCTCTCCTTATGCGGCTCTACGGAGCCTAACGGTAAGGCTTATTCATCACGAACGCGACAGAACCGACATTATGGCGAGGTTTCGTACGTGACTTTTCGAATATATTCGTATAGGATAATAAATCCATAAATTATCCTATTGTCCTATGACACTAATCCAGCTATAATTGTCCCAAGTGAGCGTGACAATTATAGCGCAACCGGCGGGTATGGAGGTGAGTGGTGGGCGATCCCTTCGAGCTGGAGAGGGCGAGAGAACGGCGCGAGGAGCTGTTACGCGAAGCTGAGGATCGCGGGTGCTTTGCGGAAGGCCCGGCGGGGCGTCGGGGGAACTAGCATCTAGACGTGATGCGGCCTGGAACGATCGGCGGGAGGCCCCCTGAGGGCAGGTGGCGTAGGGTGTTCCGGCTGCTCGCCATGGTCGCCGTGGCGGTCACGGGTGTACTGCGGAAAGAGGGGCGAGGCAGGTGATGTCCTCGCATAGGGGCGCCAGAGGCCAGAGGAAGGCACACGTAGAGGGTGGGCTCAAGCGCACGGTAACCCCGGCGCAGGGGGTCGCCCTCTATGTGGGGGCCGTGGTCGGCGCGGGGGTCCTAGTCCTCCCCGGCACCGCGGCGAGCCTGGCGGGGCCAGCTTCGGTTCTAGCCTGGGCTTTCGTCTCTGTGCTGGGAGTGCCCCTGGCACTGACCTTCGCGGCGCTCGCCGGACGCTACCCGGACGCCGGTGGGGTCGCAACGTTCACGGGCCGGGCGTTCGGCCCGGCGTCGGGAGCGGTGGTGGGATGGTTCTACTTCTTCGCCTCGTCCACGGCGCTGTCTATAGGACCCCTGATCGGGGCCTACTACGCGGCTGGTCCCCTCGGGCTGGGGAGGCGCGGGACGTTCTTGCTTGGGGCGGCGATGCTGGCGTTTGCGGTGGCGTCCAACAGCGGCGGCCTGCGGGTGAGTGGGCGGGTGCAAATCGCTCTGAGCGGCTGCGTAGCCTTGCTGTTACTCACGGCGGCAGCCGTCTCGGTACCGCACATGAGCCTCGACAACTGGACACCCTTCGTTCCCGGAGGCTGGGACGCCGTCGGGCGCGTGGCCGTTCTCCTAATCTTCGCCGTCTTCGGCTGGGAGGCCATAGCCCAACTCTCAGCCGAGTTCGAGAATCCCGAGCGCGACGTGCCGCGCAGCACGTTCCTCAGCGTCGGCGTCATCGCCGTCCTCTACGTCGGCGTAGCCGTAGCTGTGGTAGGTACCTCAACCTACGGCGGCCCAACTGTGAACCGGGTAGCGGTGGCGAGCCTGCTCGGGAACGCGATGGGGGCAAGGGTGGGCGCGGTGGCTTCGTTCATGGCGCTCGTGATCACGCTCGCCACCATCAACGCCTACGTGGCGGCGACCTCCCGACTCGGCTACGCCCTGGCTCGCGACGGAGCGTTCCCGGGGTGGCTCGCCGCCCTTAACAAAGGCGGTGTTCCGGTCTGTGCCGTGCTCGCCGTCGGTGGATACGCAGCGTGCGGCATGCTGTTGTCGTATGTGGTCGGGTGGGGGCCCGAGGACCTCCTCGCCGTACCGACCTCGCTCGGCCTAGCGACGTACGTGGTCGGCACCGCGGCGGGCGTAAGACTACTGGCCGGGCGGTCCAGGCTTCTCGCGGCGGCCGCCTTCCTGATGTGCCTCGCGATGCTGCCCTTCGCTGGGATCTTCGTTCTTCTGCCCATCGCCGTAGCCTTAGCAGCGCTGCTCTACCGCCGGCTGGCCGGTCCGGGTTCTCGATCTACGCTCTAAGGGTCGAAGTAGCTACTACGGGTACAAGAGTTCGACCTGATGCGCATGAAGGCTCGCAAGGCGGTTCTAGAACAATGGCAGACGAGCGTCATGCACCAACAAGAATCCCTAAGAAACGCCGTGCGGCCCTCGATCTGTTCCTCTCTTGGGCCGTCCGAGAGCCCTACGAACGGCATTCGAATGAGCCGGTGGTGGCATGCAGTAGCGAGGTGGATCCACCTCTGGTGGCTGGAGACTCGGCGGCAGGTGCTCGCCGATGAGGTGCGCGGGTTGGCGCTCCTGGAGGAGGATATCGAGTTCGCGCTGCGCCTGAGAGGAAGACGATCGCCCCGTTGATCTGGTCCCAGAACTCGGGTCGATGGCAGCAGCCTCTGCAAAGACCTCAGCAGCACGGTCGCGGACGCGGCACCCCCCGGCGCGTATGTGGGCTTGCGGCAGGTGGACAGACGCTCGCGTCATGGCCGTTGCACAAATAATCCCTTCAGACTGGCAATTCTTGTGCATACACGATTCTTTGTGCAATGCCCCGTAGGGTGGTACCATCGACCTTCCTGCCCAGGAAGGAAGCCGTGACGATTAAACGATCTCGCCCGACGGACAGGAGAAAACCAGGGAGTCGAGTTCAGAGTAGACTACGAGAGCCGTTCGATGTCGACCTTGAGACTCATCTCCTCTTCCACCTTGTGCTTGACGGCCTCCGTCAGACCTCGCGTTCGTGGGCGTCGATCACCGTTCCCCCCAACCGCCGGCAGACCTGCGCTCGCGTCGGACGCGGGCCGTTGGTCGAGGAGCGGAGGATCTATTCCTGGTAGCGCAGGCGGGACAAGTACTCCTTGGTGCGGGCCGGCGGCCGGTTTCCTAGTAAATCACCCAGTCGAGATCAAACAAGAACGCGTCGAACTGCTCGGTCGGCACAGGAGCCTCTTCTCCCGGGACGCGCCAGCGCCCCGAGCCTTCGCCGTCTGGCTCTTGTGTCATTTAGTGCCCCGCCAGTGGAACACCGGCTGGATTCGTAGCGCTTGGTCGTAGGCCCTCGGAGTTACGACGAGGCGGAACCCTAGCCACCCATTCCCGGCTCGGCCATCAAAGGCATTCGGTTGTCGAGATCGCATTTTGAGAGATCCGCGCGGGGTAGACAGGGCGTGGGCTTGATGCACACTGGAATTCCTCGTAGACGGGGAGTCCCCGGTAGGGGACTCCCCGTCTACCACCAGCCGAACCTCTTGGATCGATTTAAACTTCCTACCTCCGCGAGGGTAAGGCCCCGAGCTGCTTCAGCAGGCCGAAAAGGTCGTACTCGTCCCTCTTCTCCACGAACCTCCCCTCGGATAGATGAATGACGTTCATGCCAGCAACCTCCACGCGCCTGGCTGTCGGCGGAATGCCCATTAGACTTCCCTGGTGGGTGCCGAGCATGAAGTAGCGGGTGACCACCCTTTCGTCCTCGGCCAGGATCTCCTCGATCGGAACCTTTAGATCGGGGAAGGCTTCGAAGAGGCCTACGACCCACCTTTCGAAGCCCTCCGGTCCGCGGATCGGTTCGGTCGTACCGGGATGGTACTGTACGAATTCCGGCGCTATGACCTCGTTGATCCTGGACAGATCCTTCTTCCCGAACACGTCCTCATGGAAACGGCTAACCAGGCCCTTGTTGTTTGTGGTTGACACAATCGGGGTCATAGCCGAGAAACCTTAGGAACCATCTTGCCGCCGCAGCTGGTCCAGAAGAGATCGAGCTCCTTCGCGCAGGCCTCGCACGATGCGCACTCGTGCCCGCCAGCGAAAGCGGCAACACTCTGGACGAGCACTGTCGCGCAACGCTATCACTGTGTACGTAACCTCGACGCTAACCCGTAAAACCCCTTTCTCACGCCCCGGAGCACCCGCCTCATCGACCAATTCCCGGCGTTCGTGTGTGCTGCATCTGGCCTAGTGATCTGGCTTTCCTTCTGATCCCACCCCGGCGCCCTCACCGTGCGCTCCTTAGAACACTAAGACGAACAGGACCCGCCCAGTGTGTCGACCGTTTACTTCTCATGCATTCTCCGTTCCGCGCACTCCAACGACGGCTTTGAGCTTACTTCTTAAAGCATGCTCTAAGTCAAGAGACACAGAGAATATCCCTTGAAGGGATGACCATCGGCGAGGTGGCGCGGCGGGCGCCAGGCCCTCCACGCCGCGCTATCGTGCCACGTTGGCCGTAGTATAGGCACCCTCTCGTGGAGACCGATGTACGGGTCCTTGACCCAGGCAGGTGCAGCGGGGTTTGATGGCCGACATGGTCCAAGCCGTGCTACGACTGGGACAGCAGTCGCGCGCATTCGTCTAGGCTGGCGCACTCGCACCGGAGCGCTTCTTCTAAGAGAAACCTCATCTCCCTAAGCTGGGCGATAAGTTCGTCAACCTCTGTCAGCTTCTGTGAGGCGAGCGCCTGCCAGCGTTCGCCGGCTCCGGTTTCAGCAGGAAAGCCGTGCAGCAGGGTACGGACCTCCCGGATGGTGAACCCGGCGCGCTTGGCGCCCTTGATCAGGGCCAAGCGGTCAACTACCTCCTGATCGTACCGTCGCCTGCCGGCGACGCGCTCTGGTTCCGGTAGCAGCCCCACCCGCTCGTAGTAGCGGATCGTAGAAGCCCTTACGTCCGTCCGCCGCGCCATCTCTCCAATGGTGATCTCTTTCACGAAAATATCTCCTCAATGCATTGACTTAAAGTTCACTTTAAGAAGTATAGTCGAGTTCGTCTTGCGAAGTCGAGTAGAGGAGGACCACAGGTAGGCAGGTTGATCGTCATTGGCGGAATGTTTGTACTCGCCGGGCTGTGCGAGATCGGCGGCGGGTACCTGATTTGGGGTCACGTTCGTCAGGATAAGCCCCTAGTATGGGCGCTCGCGGGTGCCGCATTACTGGCCTCCTACGGTATGGTCGCTGCCCTGCAACCGATCCCCGCCTTCGGACGAGTCTATGCCGCCTACGGCGGCTTTTTCATAAGTCTCGCCCTGATGTGGGGTGTCGTAGTCGAGGGTTTCCGTCCGGACAAGTACGATGTCTTGGGCGCCCTCACCGCCTTTTCGGTGTGCTGATCATAGTTGTTCCCTATCGTGGCTGAAGATGAGTAGAGCAGAAAAGGAGAAAAGCATGAAGGCGGAAGCGCGGAGCAGCAAGAACGAACCGACCGTCGCCTGCGACCTGACGGCGATGAACTCCGAGCAGAGAGAGCGCTACCAAGCATTGAGACGGCAGCTGAGCGAGGACTTTCATGAGGTGCAAGAGCTGGAAGACGGGTACGCCGTCAGGCATTCCTCCGAGGCATCCGTGTTGCTGGCGCTCGCGGAATACGTCTCCCTGGAGCGGTTGTGCTGCCCGTTTTTCGACTTCGCGATCGAAGTCGAGCACGACGGGGGCGAGGCCTGGCTCCGGATGACAGGTCCAAAGGGCGCGAAGCAGGTCTTGGAGGCAGCGATGGAAGTCGGGGCTGGGTGAGTGATCCACCACGCCGGGCACTCGTAGCACGATTCGCGGTTTGACCTCGGGCAAGAGACGGATCGTGGGTCTGCAAGTGAATCTGTTCGGGGCCTCGCTGCCGCCCGTCAATCGGCTGACGCACGTGGCCGCGCCCGAGGTAGCACCGACCTGCAAGCGAGGGTCGCGGTGGGCGACCCGGAGCGGGTGGCCGAGCGGTTCTCACACTATCCAAGGCCGCAAGCCGGACGGCGCGAAGAACCCTGGGCTGGTGCGTAATCTTGTGGAGCGATTATCTACTTGACGCAGGTTGAATTCCCGCCTCAGTCGTACGCCTCTCTTTCTAGAAGCTACACCGGCACTAGGCTTTGAGTGTCAAAGAACCAAGGAGCAAGGGATATGGCCGACAGGCAAAATATGGAACGCTTGATCCTGGTATATGGGGCGACCGGCAGCCAGGGAGGTGCGGTGGCGCGAAGCCTTCTCGATCGACGCTTTCGGGTTCGCGCACTCACCCGCGACCCGCAGAAGCCGGAAGCACAGGCCTTAACTGAGCAGGACGCCGAGGTTGTGCAAGGCGATATGGAAGACCGCTCCGCTATGGATCAGGTGCTCGCCGAAGGCGTCTACGGCATTTTCTCGGTGCAGAACTTCTGGGAGACCGGCTACGATCGTGAGGTGCAGCAGGGCAAGACGGTTGCTGACGCGGCGAAGTCGGCCGGCGTGGAGCACTTCGTCTACAGCTCGGTCGGCAGCGCTTACCGACAGACGGGGATCCCTCACTTCGAGAGCAAGTGGGAAATCGAGGAGCATGTGCGCCAGATCGGGCTTCCTTACACGATCCTCAGGCCCGTATTCTTCATGCAAAACTGGGAGTGGATGCGCGAGCACATCCTCGGCGGTACCCTGGCCCAGTCTTTAGATCCGGATAAGTCGTTCCAGCAGGTGGCCATCTAGAACGTAGGGGCCTTCGCAGCTATAGCCTTTGAACATCCGCAGGAAGTGGATAGAGCGAGAGGTAGATCTTGCCGGCGACGAACAGACCATGCCCGAGATAGCCGAAACCTTCGGCCGTGTCATAGGGAAGGAGATCAGCTACTACCAGGTGCCCTGGGATCAGTTTGAGGAGCAGATGGGCGAAGAGGGTGCCGTCATGTACCGGTGGTTGAACGACGTAGGCTACGAGGCGGACATCGCTGCCTTGCGGCAAGAGTACCAGAAGCTTACTAGCTTCGAGCGGTACCTCCGCAACCACGGATGGGAGGGTGCCGAGGTTCCTGCAAGGGGTTGAGGTGTACAGCAATCATCGCTTTGGCATAGGCATCGCAGGAGCCTGCATCGAGTAGATGATTACCCCTTGTGGATCCCCGAACGCATCCGACCTCGCCCGGCTTGCGCGAGGGGCATGTTCTACGGGGCCCGCTGTGTGGCTGCGTCGTCCTCTTGTTTTATCAGCCCGGTATTCAAAGTTCTCCCCCTTCTTTCGTACCGCGCGAGATTCGGCCGCCCCGGATCAGACCAACCCCTAGCACGAGGAGCCCCACCGCCAACGAGACAGCGCCGACGTAGGCGAGGTAGATCAGCGCGTTCGGCTCTGTTGCCTCAGGTGAGGCGACCGAGAGGAAGAAGGCCAAAGGAAGCAGGATCGCCGCTGCAGGTATCGAGTGGCGCGCCAACCTCTTCATGCCCTTCGAAAGATTGGCCTCGTCCACGTATCGCAGGGTTACCAGAGACAGGACGAGCAGGACGCCAGCGTGGGCGTGGCCGGCCCGCCAGAGGTCCTGCCTGAGCTCGTTGTCGGCGTAGCCCGAGTCGCCCACGAGCAGCGAGAGTATGCTCGCTCCCCCGTAGACTACAGCAGGCATCAGGATCAACAGTAGCCCTGCCGTGAGGCGCGATTCATGGCTCATATCATCCTCTCCTCCTCTTCCGGTGAAATTACCATTGATTTTAGTTTCCGTTGCCCCGCTTCTCATAGCCCGTCTTCGCCTCCTCTGCCCGGCTCACCTTCAGCGTACGTGCCCACCAGGAGAGTTCGTCGAGATAGCCACGGCGCTCTTGTTGAGGAAATCGAAGTCGGAGAGCTGCTTACCGTCCTGCAGCACGCCGAGGAACGGCTCCATACCTATGTGTACCGCCGTCCGGGTCGGGGCCATCTGGAGCTCGATGCAGATCAAACGAAGTTGCTCGATGGCGCGTGCACCGCCGACACCTCCGTAACAGACGAACGCTGCGGGCTTCTTGTTGAACTCGGGATAGGCGTTATCGAGGGCGTTCTTCAAGACGCCGGGGATAGAGTGGTTGTACTCGGCAGTGACGAAGAGATACTCATCGAACTCAGCCATCTTCTCGCCCCAACGCTGCGCCACCGAAAAATGAGGTGGCGCAAAGGCTGGGCCCGCCGCTTCCTCGAAGAGGGGCAGCGGGTAGTCTCTGAGATCGACGATCTCGACTTCGAGATCGGTCCGTTCGGACGCCACTTCGAGGATCCAGCGCACCGGCTTGTCGCCGAAGCGTCCCTCCCTGATCGTGCTAATTACGATGCCGATCTTGAGTTGCTCCATAACCATTCTCCAATATCCAGCTTTAGGGCTACGATCTCGCCCGGGAGCGAGCCGCCTCGAACTGGCGTGCTGCCCAGCCCGAGGCGGGCAAGGGCGAATGCACCAAGGCTTGCACTTGTGCCATGAGCTCGTCACGAACCTTCTTGGGAAGCAGCGGGTCCGTGAAGCTGGGGCCGTGCAAGTGCCCGAGCTGCACACGGCCGTAACTGAACTGCAGTCCGCTCCTACCGGCGTTGTTACTCTTCATACCAAGGCCTCGCACCGATCGCCCGCTGGGTCTGTGCGAACATCCGCTCGCCCTACCCTTTGGGAAAATGCCCGGTGAGCTCGGGATCGACCACGCCGTGCGCTGCGGCCCACAGCACGTTCGCCACCTCCTTCGGATCCACTCGCTCGAAGATCCCGACCTCTATGCACTCGCGAACCATCTCCTTCGAGAACCTCGAAGGTGGACCGGAGCCGCGGTGACTCGAAGCGTAAGGCGTAAACTCGGCCTGTCGATCGGCTGAACATCACGGCGAGGTAGGTAGGATTTGCCGAAGCATTAGCGCGGTAGGCCCATCTCAAGGCATCAAGGTAAGCTAGCGAATCCTTACCGCGAGGCACGGCCTCCAGCGCCGTCCAGCCGCCCACCGAGTTGCCTGCGACGTGGGCGATATCGTGCCCGAGCTCGCGGAGGAAAACCGCGAGGACGCGCGCGATGCCCGCAGGGGTGGGCGGAACGCCAGACCGCGACGCAGACGTGAGGTCGAAGCCTGGCAAATCGTCGGCGATCACGGTCGTGTGAGCTGCGAGGTGCCCCACGACCAGGTCCCGAACGCGCAGGTTGCCGCCCGTACAATGGACGAGCAGCAAACGCTCCCCCGCGCCGTGAACCTCGTGGTCGATGATCAGCTCCCCAGGGTATCATGGCCGACGTTCGCCGGCAGGGTCGTGGCGACGGGTCTTCGCGCTTTCTACCGATCTCACCGCACGCGTACTCCAAGCGGTCTCCGGCGAGGTTTGCCGGGCGAGCCTGGTCAAGGATTGGAGGTGGACTATGAACCCTAGCGGCACGACGAAAAGCGGGATAAGGCCCAAGGGGAACACCGACAGCAGCCCCGTAGTCGTCGCCGGGGCCGCACCGAAGACGGCTTGGAGGGGAGCGGCCAGGATCCCACTCCCCGCCCCGAGTGCCACGACGAAATCGAGCATCCCGATGAGGTTCGCGCCCACCGCGGCGCCCCGCGCCCCGGCGCGAGAGCGAGCGTACAGGTACGCCGCCCCGAGTGCCGCCAGCCCGGCTACGATGTCGCCCGCGCCCGCCGGAACGGCGAAGAAGGCGGGCAGAACCCCTAAGGCCAGCAGGGGCAGGAAGATCGCGCCGACGAGGCGGTAGGACTGGAAGGCGAGCAACAGCTGCTGCGGGATCCCATCGATCACTTCGCGGTAGGTCCCAGAGACGAATCTTAGCCCGTAGCCGACAGCAGTAAGAGCCACATTCCAGCCCAAAACGATCACGGCGCCCGTCGCCGCGTTTGCGGTCTCGGGACGAGGAACGAGCGTGATCAGGAACGCCGCCGCGAGCCAGGCCGCCATGACGGCGGCGAACAGGGTCGAGACCCTTGCGGCCTTCCTGGTACTGAACAGCGAGCGCGCCGCGCTCCTCACCCCGGCCCACGCCACGATCGCCGTGGTCACGATGACCAGGACGACCACCACAGCCGCCCATACGGGAACGTTCTCACCGTACACTTCAGACACCTCCTTCATCCGGCGCGTCTTCCTCCCATGAGGAACCTGCGCGTGCCGATGCCATCGCCTTATCGAGTTCGGCCTCCAGGCGGGGCTTCGGGAAGGCGCCCACCACGCGCCCCCGCTCGACGCCGCCGGAGAAGAGCACGAGCGCAGGAATCGAGCGGATTCCGTGCTCTGCGGCGACCTCGGGGTTCTCGTCGACGTCGAGCTTGAAGACCTTCATCTCATCGGCCCTCTCGTTAGCGATCTGTTCGATGATCGGACCCACCAACCGGCACGGCCCGCACCAGTCGGCCCAGAAATCCACCAACACTGGAAACTCAGAACCCAGCACGTCCTCGTCCCACTCCCGCGCGCCAACAGCGCGGACGATCTCGTTCATCTTGGTCAAACTCCATTCGAAGTGGCTCGAAAATCCACCATGACGTCACTACTCGTTACTCCGCTGCGATCATCCCCTCTGCCTCGCGCCTCCGCCGGGCGGTACGCGCGGTCGAAGTAGCCCAGCGGTACACGGAGCAGCCAAGAGCCGATCTCGCGCCGGCCCTTGGTGCTCGCGGACTGGAGAAGCCCAGCGCACCGCGATACTCGGCGAGAATCGCGCCGGTGAAGGCCTCGACACGCCAGTACCTGATCCCCTCGGCGAGCCGTCAGAGAAGCTGCTCCCCACTCGCTCTTACAACCGGGAGTCCTCCACTACGACTCAGCCGCGCCATGCACCTCCGATCCCGCCCGTGTCCACGGCCGCGGTTTGTCCTTCCGTACCACGCTCTGATCCCCTGGCGGACTTCCGCCTCCTGCTGACGGTGTCACGCAGCAGCGAGATCGAGCCTCCAAGCAAGATCGAACCGAGGAGGTAGGCGGCGAGCACCCACAGGGCTGCGCCCAGACCCGCTTCGAGGCGGCCATCGTAGAAGAGCAGGGCCCTTATGCCCTCGGTCATGCGCTCGAAGGGCAACACGCCCGAAAGCGTGCGGAAGAAACCCGGCAAATTCTCTACAGGAGTGGCCCCGCCCGAGGTCGCCAGCCCCAGGCTAATGATAAAGAAGGAGCCGGTGAGTATGCCGCCCCGCGGTCCGAAGGCCACGAGCAGGACCAGTGCCAGAAAGAGCGATACGGCGGAGACCAGGACGAGGAACGAGAGCGCGTAGAACACCCCTGCCTCGTGGTACACGCCGTAGATACCGAACGCTACGAGCGACTCGACGGCCCCCAGGAGCAGCGCCAGCACGAGCCCGAGGACCATCGCGGCGAGAAAGACCCGAAGCCTAGAAGGTTCGCGCCCGGTACGGGCCACCACTTCTCCGGCGAAGGTGGTAAGGTCGCCATAGAGCGCGTTAGCCCCGATGAAGCCCAAGATCAAAGCGGTGAACATCAAGTAGAAAGGCATCAGTCCCCGCCCGGAGTTCTCTCCGATGGGCTGCACGTCCGTGACCTCGGCCACCACCGGCTCCCCCAGGGCCGCCGCCTGCCGCGGCGAGACCTGCACGCTGCGCGCCTCAAGCGTGCCGGCGATACGCTCCCTCGTGGCTCGTGACGCACCCTCCACGACTTCGGTCAAGATGGTCTGCACCGCCACCGAGGCGAACGGTCCCGCCGATGGGTTGGTCAGTATCTCCACACGGCTCGGCTCCAGGGACCCATTAGCCGAGGGAACGGAGAGTTCGGCTATGCACCGAGAGTAGTCGGGCGGGATCACGAGCGCTCCGTAATACTTGCCCTCAGCGATGCCGCGCACGGCGTCTAGCCTCTCTTGGAGGCGCGTCCACCGCACTTTGTTCCCGATCTCGCCGTTGCTGGTCGCGCTCTTCGCCACCCTCTCGCCGAGGTCCA
>Ga0126310_10000141_pt1 | contig 20894 bp, 22 predicted proteins | sample Plot60_FD_92540 | JGI IMG/M metagenome (GOLD analysis project Ga0126310, IMG submission 92540) | Serpentine soil microbial communities from UC McLaughlin Reserve, CA, USA - Plot60 | ecosystem: Environmental > Terrestrial > Soil > Grasslands | place: USA: UC McLaughlin Reserve, Lake County... | reverse complement strand
TGGCAGTGCGCCGAGGCGCTCGGAGCGGGCGGCTCGAACCCGCGTGACGCCGGGTAGACTCGGACGAAGCGGACTGGAGGTGCACTCGATGGTCGTCATCGCGGATCGTCATGCAGCACCGGCCTTCGGCGGGGAGACGGAGGAGGCGCCCGCGCGGCGTACGCTGCGCTCCCAGATCGCCCGCATCGAGCACGAGCTGGCGACGCTCACCGTCGAGGTCAAGCCGCGCGACTGCGTGTCGTGGCCGATCGGCGGCGAGGGCGGTCCGCGCCTGCTCGGCATCGGCGAGCTGGAGCGCGTGCGCGACGACCTCGCCGAGCGGCTGCACGAGGTGCGCGAGACGCTCGCCGCGCGCGCCGCCCGCGAGGCGGAGAAGCGCGCGCTGCTGGAGCGGATGCTGCGCGATCCCGGCCGCCATCGCTTCGTGCGCGTGAGCGCCGCCGACGTCGGCGAGCCCGGCTGCGGCGTCTGGCACGTTCGCCCTCGTCTCGGCCTGATCGGCATGCTGATGGGCTGGTGGCAGGTCAAGCTCTCCTCCGGATGTCCGCTAGTCCCGGCCGTCGCTTGCGCGGCGGCCTGATCTGACCGAGGACGAGGACGACGCCGATGGGCCGACGCAGCCGCCAGCGCGCGAGCGCGCCGCCACCCGCACCCGCACCGAGCGCGCCGCTGCCGACGGCCGCCCGCCGCAGCCGCCGCGACGCCGCGCCCGAGCCGCCCTGGGGCAGCTTCCCGCTCGTCGAGCTGTGCGCCCTCGCGGGGATCGCGCTCGGCATCTGGGGGTTCGCGGCGCACAACGGCGTGCTGCTCACCGGCGCCGCCTTCCTCGGCTCGGTCGCCGGACTCGAGGTCGCCCTGCGCGAGCATCTCGGCGGCTTCCGCTCGCACTCGCTCGTGCTGACCGGCACCGTGACCGTCGCGACGCTCGCGCTGCTGCTGCTCGGGGGCGTCGCGCGCGGCACCGTGCTGATCGTCGGGCCGGTGCTGCTGCTCGTCGGCTTCGTCGCCTTCCGCCAGCTGTTCAAGCGCCGCTCCGGCGGCGTCGGCACGCGCGTCCGTTAGCTGCCGATCATCTAACCTCCCGCGCCGATGTCCGCCGATTCCTCGCCGAGCGCGCCGCGCCGGATGCGCCTCGCCGGCCTGCACCACGTCACGGCGATCTGCCGGGACCTCGAGCGCACGACCGCCTTCTACCGTGACGTCCTCGGCCTCGCGCTCGTCAGCGAGGGAGTCAACGACGACGACCCCGGCACGCGCCACTTCTGGTTCGGCGACGCGCAGGGCAGCCCGGGCACGCTCATCACGTTCCTCGAGTACCCGCAGATCGAGGATGGGGCGATCGGTGCCGGCTCGGTGCACCATGTCGCCTTCACGGTCGACTCGGCCGAGGAGCAGCTCGCCTGGCGCGACTACCTGCGCGACAGAGAGGTGGAGTGCAGCGAGGTGCTCGACCGCGGAGCGTTCCGCTCGCTGTACCTGCGCGATCCCGACGGTCACATCGTCGAGATCGCCACGCGCGGACCGGGCTTCTGAAGCCCCCCGGCCCGCGCGTGGCGCCCGTCAGACGGTGACGAGCTCGCGCGCGACGCTCGTCACCGCGACCGGAGCGCAGTCGCGCTCGATGCTCGCATGCGCGTCCAGCTGCGCCGCGAGCGCATGCCGCTGACGCTCGGTGAGCGACCCGATCGTCTTCGTCTCGGAGATGCGGAACATCGCGAGGAACTTGCGGCAGCGCGTTCCGCCCCATCGCCGCTGGCTCATCAGCACGTCGCCGATCGCCATGCTCGAGACCTCCCATGGTGAGGTGAGAATCACCTCCGCGGCAGTCACCTCACCATCGGCGATCCTGCGCTTCAGCTCTGCGCGTGCGAGGCGCACGCGGTTGGCACGTTGAAGGGCCTGCAGGTGTTGCGGCCCAGGGGACGTCGTCGGCAACCCTTCCATCTGCACTCTTCTCTTGCCTCCGTACGTAGGCCGTGGATCAGCGCGTCGAGCGGGGGTGCTCGAGCGCCTGGGGGGATGCCGTCGTGCGCGATCTCGGTCTCAGCTCCCTGGCCTCGGCTGGCGAAGCCGCGTGCCTGAGACGAGTCGACCCGGCGGCACTGGAGAAGCTATGCGAGCGGGAGGTCCGGGGTCAATCCCGAACCGTCTGCGACATACGCTAGGAGCGGCCTTTTCGTGCGCGCACCTGATGCCGGTGCGTCAATCGCCCACTCAGGTGCTCGACGGCAGCGGTCCGTGCTCCGCCTCGAACGCGCGCTTGACGGAAGCGAACGCCTCGAGCGCCTCGTCGAGCACCGCCCGCTCGTGCGTCGCCATCACGCTCGTGCGCAGCAGCGCGCCGCCGGGCGGCACCGCCGGATGCAGCGCGACGTTCACGTACACGCCGGCCTCGTAGAGCGCCTTCCACAGCAGCGCGGCCTTCCAGTCGTCGGAGACGAGCACGGGCACGATCGGCGTCGCGACGCGCGTCCCGTCCGGCAGCGCGACCGGGTCGACGACGTGGAAGCCGAGCGCGCGCAGCCCCTCGTTGAGATAACGGCCGTTCTCGAGCACGCGCGCGAAGAGATCCTGGCCCTCCTCGGAGCGGCAGATGCGCGTCGCCGCCAGCGCGGCGCCGACCGCCGCCGGCACGCCCGAGGCGGTGAACAGGAACGGCCGCGACTGGATCCGCAGGAAGTCGATCACGTCGGCGGGGCCGGCGATCACGCCGCCGCAGGAGGCGAGCGACTTCGAGAACGTCGCCATCCGCAGGTCGACGCGCTCCTCGACGCCGAGCAGCTCGCTCGCGCCTGCGCCGCGTGCGCCGAGCACGCCCAGCCCGTGCGCCTCGTCGACCATCAGCCGTGCGCCGAAGCGGTCGCACAGGTCCGCGATCTCCGGCAGCGGTGCGACGTCGCCCTCCATCGAGAAGACGCCGTCGACGACGACGAGGACCCCGCCGCCGTCGGCCTCCGCCTGCGCCAGGCGCTTCTCCAGCAGGTCGAGCCGGTTGTGGCGGAAGGCGCGCAGCTTCGCCCGCGAGAGCAGCACCCCGTCGAGGATCGAGGCGTGGTCGCCCGAGTCGACGACGACCGTGTCCTCGGGCCCGAGGATCGTGCCGATCGCGCCGAGGTTCGCCTGGTGGCCGGTCGAGAACACCAGAGCGTCCTCGGTCCCCAGCCAGCCGGCCAGCTCGGCCTCCAGCTCCAGGTGCAGGTCGAGCGTGCCGTTCAGCAGGCGCGAGCCGGTCACGCCGGTGCCATAGCGGCGGATCGCGTCGTGCGCCGCCTCGATCACGCGCGGGTCCGCGGTCAGCCCGAGATAGTTGTTCGAGCCGAGCATGATGCGGCGCGCGCCCTCCATCTCCACGATGGGCGCGGCGGCCGACTCGAGTCGGCGGAAGTAGGGGACCGCGTCGATCTCACGCGCCGCCTGGAGCTGCGCGACGCGCTCGTGCGTGCGGGCCTTGCTGAAGACGTCGACGGTGGTGGGCATATACAGTGCGCCGCGAATGGGTCTCGACGTCCGGCCTGTCGCATCCAAGCGCGACCTCACGACCTTCATCAAGCTGCCTTGGCGGCTTTATCGTAACGAGCCGAACTGGGTCCCGCCGCTCGTCTCGGAGCGCCGCCGGTTCCTCGACCGGCGCAGGAACCCGTGGTTCGAGCACGGCGAGGCGGAGTACTTCCTCGCGTGGCGCGACGGGCGCGCGGTCGGCCGCATCACCGCCCAGGTCGACCGCATCCTCAACGAGTTCCAGGACAACGACTGGGGCCTGTTCGGCTTCTTCGAGTGCGAGGACGACCCGCAGGCCGCGGCGGCGCTGCTTGCCGCCGCCGAGCGGTGGCTGCGCGCGCGCGGGCGCGACCGCATGGTCGGGCCGATGGACTTCACGATGAACGACGAGTGCGGCGTGCTGATCGAGGGCTATGAGCGCACGCCGATCATCCTCACCAACTGGACCCCTCGCCACTACCCGCGGCTGCTCGAGGGCGCTGGGATGGTCAAGGCGATGGACACGCTGATGTGGGAGCTGAGAATCCAGGGCCGCGACAGAGTGCACCCGGCGATCTGGAGAATGGCCGAGCAGGTCGAGAGCAAGCACGGCATCACCGTGCGGCCGATGCGCAAGAAGGACATGCAGGCCGAGATCGACCGCTTCCTCGAGATCTACAACGCCGCGTGGGAGAGAAACTGGGGCTTCTCGCCGCTGACCGAGGCGGAGGTCCGCCATTACGCGAAGACGCTCAAGCCGCTGCTCGACGAGCACTGGGCGTTCATCGCGGAGAAGGCGGACGGCGAGGTCGTCGGCGCCGCGCTCTCGCTGCCGGACTACAACCAGGTGCTCAAGCGCATGAACGGCCGCCTGCTGCCGTTCGGCTGGGCGAAGTTCCTGTGGCACCGCAGACGGATCGACCGCGTGCGCGTGTTCGCGCTCGGCGTCAAGCGCGAGTACCAGCACACCGGCGTCGCGGCGCGCTTCTACGAGCTGCACTTCGACTCGGCCGAGGTGACGCCGCAGACGTACGGCGAGATGGGGTGGATCCTCGAGTCGAACAAGTCGATGAACCGCGCGATGGAGGGGATGGGCGGCACGGTCGTGCGCCGCTACCGCCTGTATGAGCGGCTGTTCGAGGACGCGGTTGTCGAGGAAGCGACCGAGTTCGAGGCTGTGCCGGTGGGCGCCGGCGCCTGACAGCCGCGTCCCCCGACGTTGCATGTCGACCGGCGACGGTGCGACGATGCGCCGGTTGCGATGACCGATCCTGCTCAGCCCTCCGCCGAGTCCGTGCCCGATCTTGTCGAGCCCGAGGAGACGGTCGACGGCGTACCCGTGCTCGCCGCCGAGGTCCGTGCGCTGGAGCGCGCTGTGCCGCGCAGGCAGCTGCCGGCCGTGCAGGCGGCTGCGGTCGCCGCGACGGGGTTCGCGGTCGGGGCCGCGACGGTCGTGGCGATCCATCGCAAGGCGTCGGCTCGCAGACCGGCGCGCCTGCGCCGCCGCAAGCGCGACGGCGGCCCCGAGGCGATGTCGGTGCTCGGGACGCGTTCGTTCCTGCTCGACGTGCACCTGCTCGGTCGCGGCGAGTGAGCGCCGTCGCCGGCGCGCTGCGCCGCCCGCGGCCGTGGTGGGCGCCGGTCGAGCCGGCACCGGGCACGCGCGAGCTGCGCGTCGAGGTCAGACCTGCCTGGCCGTTGCGCCTCTCGCGCAGGAGCGGTCCTGACGGCGTGCTGCAGGTCCGGCGGGGCGTGATCCATCGCCTGCTGCACCATGGCGCCGAGGCGGAGCCGGTCGTCGTGCGCGTCGCGCAGACGGCGCCGGACCGCGTGCTGTTCGGCGCGGCGTCCGCGGATCCCGCCGCCGCCGCCTGGGGGATCGAGCGCATGCGCTTCGCGCTCGGCGTCGACGACGACCTGCGCCCCTTCCACGATCGCTTCCGCGACGACCCGCTGATCGGCCACGCCGTGCGCGCCGACCCGACCGTCCGCCTGCGCCGCCGGCCCGAGCCGTTCGAGGCGCTCGCGTGGGCGATCACCGAGCAACTGATCGAGTACGTGCGCGCGGCCGAGATCCAGCGACGGATCGTGTGGCGGATCGGCCGGCGCTGCGAGCGCAGCGGCCTGCGCGACCTGCCGAGCGCCGCCGCGGTCGCCGCGCAGGCGCCCGCGCAGCTGTGCGCGTTCGACCTGGCGCCGAAGCGAGCGCTCGCGCTGCGCCGCGTCGCCGAGGAGGTCGCCTCGGGCCGCGTCGACCTCCACGCGGCCGAGCCGCGCGGGCTCGAAGCTGGCTGGCGCCGGCTGCGCCGGATCCCCGAGATCGGCACGTGGACGTTGTCGCTGCTCGCGCTGCTCGGCCAGGGCCGCTACGACGCGCTCCCCGCCGGCGATCTCGCCTACGTCAAGCTCGTCGGTCGCCTGCGCAGCGGCGGCGACCCGCGCTCGCGGGCAACCGAGGACCAGGTGCGCGCGTTCTTCGCGCCCTACGGCGAGTGGGCCGGCCTCGCCGCCGCCTACGCGCTGCGCGCGACCGCGCCCGAGCTGCGCGCGGTCGCGGCGGCGGCCTGATACGACGCTATAAGGGTAGAAATATCACCCTAGAAGGGTTATCTTATGGCTTATGGCGTCCTCTCGCCCACTGTTTCCCACCAGCGGCCGCGTTTCCGAGGCTCGGCAGATCGGCCGGAGGACCACGATCGATCGGCTTGCCGGTCGAGTGCGCCGGGGGCAGTCGGCTTTGGTCTTTGGCGAACGTCGCATCGGCAAGAGCAGCATCGGCGCTGCGACGATCGCACGCGTTCGCGCGGCCGGTGGGATCGGGATCGACCTCGACTGCTCGGCGGATGCGATCGGTGGTCCCGCTCTCGCTGCGGCACTGCTCCAGCAAGCGCGCGAACAGGATGCGGCGGGAGAGGCGGCCTTCGCTCGGATCCGTGAGGTCGCGCGCGGAGGGACGAGCACGGCTCGCCGGCTGCTTCGCTTCGGGACGGCGCTCGGGATCGACGAGGCGGCAGGCATCGAAGCGGTCATCCCCGCTTCGATGCTGGACGAGCTTCCCGACCTGCGAGCCGTTCTTGCCGCGATGGTCGCGGATGCCGTGCTCACGAGACGCTCGCTGGTGATCCTGCTCGACGAGGTGCAGCATCTCGCCGACTGGCGCGAGTCGTCGGCGATCCAGGAGCAGCTCGCTGCGGCGATGCGACACGCCGATGGTCCGAGCCTCATCTTCGCGGGCAGCAGACGGCGACCGGTCGAGCAGCTCTTCGCTCGCGGCCGGCCGCTCTATGCGGAGGGCCTGTGGTTCGAAGTGCCGCCGATCTCCGACGAGCACTGGCGCTCCGGTCTCGTCGAGCGGTTTCGCGAAGGCGGCGTGACGATCGAGGATCAGCTTGTTCGCCAGCTGCTCGCCATCACCGACGGGCAGCCGCAAGACACGATGCGCATCTGCGAGCACGCCTACGAGTGGACCGTTAGCTCGGGCCTGTGTGTTGTCGACGCTCATGTCCTGAGACAGGCGCACGCCGAGGCGCGGGAGCACCCGTCTTGGGGAGATCGGTGATCACTCGAACGAACATCGCCGAAGCGCTCGACGAGGTGCGCGCTCCGATGCTCGAGCAAATCCGGCGCACGCTCACCAGAAGTGACGTCGTCGGCCTCCACGGTCCGGCCCACGTTGGCAAGAGTACGTTGCTTCGCCGCCTTTTTCACGCACAGGACGCGCCGTGGGGCAGACCGGTCCTCGTAGACCTCGACGGCGCGTACAGCGTCGCGCAGCTCCACTGGATCATCCTGCGAGGGCTCGCGCGCTCCATTGCCGATCCCATCGCCTTCTCTCACATCACGAGCCTCGACCGCTCCGCATGGCCCTCCGCGGCGCGTCGCGACGCACTCGCGATCAGCCGTGAGCTCGGCGAGCTCGCCCCCGTCGCCTTGGAGTCCCGCGGAGCCCCCTCCGGATTCCAGACGACCACGGGGGAGGTCCTCGACGTGCTCGGTCGGATGAGTCGCACGCGGACGCTGAGTCTGGTCGTCGAGCATCTGGAGGCGCCCGCCATCACCGCGCGGCACCCGGTCGACGCGAGCGAGCTGCTGTGGCAGATCCGGGGAGTGGCTCAGCGTCGCGAGCTGCTCCAAGTCGTCATCACGGCTCGCAGCCCAGCTGTCGAGATCGCCACTGGAAGGCACGGTGCGTTTCACGGTGATGGGCACTGGATCGGCCTCACCGCGCCGGATCAAGCGCAGTGGATGCAGGTCTTTGAACTGCTCGGCAATGCCGACTCCGGCGGTCTTCGCACGTGCGTTGGGCTCACCGCGGGTCATGTCCCGACGATGATCCGGCTGCTCGCCGATTCACGCAGCCGCACGCCCGACGGCGCTGGGCGGGCGTTCGAGGACCTGACCGTCCAAAGCATCCCGTATGCCGCTCGTTGCGTCGAGCAGGCACGCAGCCTGCATCGACTCGGAGGAGTGCTGCTGGTGCACCTCGCGCACGCGGACCGACCGTACGCGGCGGTTCCCAGTGCGCGACCGAAGGACATCGGCCGCGCACTGGACATGCTCGCGCACGCCGGATTGATCCATCAGCCGGCGCCGCGACGGTGGAGAGTCACCGATCCGCTTGTCGCCCATGCGCTCCGAGGAGCGCTGCCGCGCGAGCTGACCGAGCTGACCGAATAGCTGTCGCGGCTCAGCCCCCCTGCCCGGCGAGGAACTCGTTCGTCAGCGGCGCCCCGCCGGCGTTCGGCTCCACGCCGAGCAGCTCGTGCTCGAACATCCATCTCCCGTAGGCGCTCCACGCCTTCGGGTCCTGCCAGCCGAAAGGCTTCGAGTCGTCCTCGGGGAAGAACGCCGGCAAGGTCGCCTTCACGCTCGCGAGCGCGAAGTCGCGATCGAGGTCTGGCGCCGCGCTCACGAGCGCGTGGGTCGCCAAGCGCGGGAGGGCTCTCGCCGACTCGTACCCGCGCGCCAGCGCCTGGACGAACGCGCGCACGTCGTCACCGCGCTCGGCGAGCGTGTCCTTGCGCGCGACGAGGATCAGCTCGTTGTACGTCGGCACGCCGACCTGCTCCATGCGTACGATGTGCGGTCTGCGGCCGGCGCGTCTGAGCTGGACGCCCTCGACGTTCCAGAACGCTCCGAGCGTCCCGACGACTCTCTTCGAGAGCATCGCCGGCACGAGGTTGAAGCCGACGTTCGTCTCCTTCACCGAGTTGACCGGCACGCCGGCCTGCTGGAGGATCGTCTGCAGGTATGCGCTCTGGTAGGGGATCCCGGCCGTGCCGACGCGCCCGCCTCTGAGGTCACGCGGCCCGTCGACGCCTCTCTTCAGCGACATCAGCGACGTCAGCGGAACCTGCGCGATCGCGCCGACCGACACGAGCTGGGCGCCCTTGTCGCGCGCGATCAGCAGCTCGGGCTCGTAGGAGATCGCGAGGTCGGCCTTGCCGGCCGCGACCAGCTTGAGCGGCGCGGCCGGATCCGACGGCGTCTGCACCTCCACGTCGAGCCCGGCTCTCGCGAACGCGCCGTCGGCGAGCGCCATGTAGAGCCCGACGTGGTCGGGGTTCGGCAGGTAGTCCAGCATCAGCGTGAGCGAGCGCGTGGCGTCGCCGGCCGTGATCGTGTCCCGCTTCTCGCCGCAGCCGGTCAGCGCCAGCAGCAGCGCGGCGAGCGCGGCGGCGAGCGGGAGCAGTCGCTTCATCGGTTGGTTCCTCCTGGGGGGTTGTGCGCCCACGGCACGAGCAGCCGCTCGGCCAGCGTGAGCAGGCCGAACAGCGCGATCGCGAACACGGACAGGATCACGACGGCGGCGTACGCGCGCGCCGTGAGCAGTTGGGGGATCGAGGTCTGGACGAGGTGGCCGAGGCCGGACGACGACCCGGCCTGCTCCGCGAAGACGGCGCCGATCACGGCCACGACGACGGCGACCTTCGCGCCGCTGAAGAGGCCCGGCAGCGCCGCCGGCAGCTCGACGTGACGCAGGATCCGCAACCGCGGCGCGTCGAGCGTGCGCAGCAGCTTGAGCGTGTCCGGGTCGATGCGCGTGAGCGCGTCGAGCGTCGTGACGACGATCGGGAAGAACGAGACGAGCCCGACGATCGCGAGCTTCGGCGCGAGGTCGAAGCCGAGCCAGACGACGAGCAACGGTGCGATCAGCGGGATCGGGATCGTCTGCGAGGCGACGAGCAGCGGGTAGGTCGAGCGGCGCAGCGTCAGCGACACGTGCAGCGCGATCGCGCAGGCGAAGCCCGCGACGCCGGCGACGACGATGCCGAGCAGGACCTCGCCCGCGGTCACCGTGAAGTCCTTCCACAGCAGCGCACGGTCGCTCGAGAGGCTGCCGGCGACGTCGTCCGGGGCGGGGAACAGCAGGGGGTCGACGCCGCTGAGCACGGCGTACAGCTCCCACGCTCCGAGCAGGGCGAGCAGGATCGCCGCCGCTCCCACCATGCCGGCGAGCCCGCTCGCGCGTCGCCGCACCCGCGGCCGCGGGTGCCGCGCCGACAGCGTGGCCGGCGGATCCCCGATCCGCCCGAAGCGCGTCACGCCGGTGCTCCCAAGGCCTCAAGCGCCTGCTCGCGCAGCGCCACGACGGCTGCGTCGGTGCGGTGGCGCGGTCGCGGCAGGCGCACGTCCAGCTCGGCGACGGCCCGCCCCGGCCGCGGCGACATCACGACGACGCGGTCGGCCAGCACGACCGCCTCCTCCACGTCGTGCGTGACGAGCACGACCGTGCGCGGCTCCGCCGCAAGCGCGCCGGCGAGCCAGCCCTGCATCTCCTGGCGCGTGAGCGCGTCGAGCGCCGCGAACGGCTCGTCGAGCGCGAGCACCGGCTTGCCGGCCAGCAGCGTGCGCACGAACGCGACGCGCTGACGCATCCCGCCCGACAGCGCCGCCGGCCGCGCGTCCTCGAAGCCGCCAAGCCCGAAGCGCTCGAACAGCGGTGCCGCCTCCGCGCGCGCCGTCGCGGTCTTCATGCCCCGCACGCGCAGCGCGAGCGCCGCGTTCTCGAGCGCGCTCGCCCACGGCAGCAGCAGGTCGCGCTGGGGCATCAGCACCGCGGGCGCGGCCGTGACAGAGCCCGCGTCCGGCTCCTGCAGGCCGCAGATCAGCTCCAGCAGCGTCGACTTGCCGCAGCCGCTCGCGCCGACGACCGCGACGATCTCGCCCGGCGCCGCGCGCAGCGACATCCCGCGCAGCGCGACGACCTCGCCGCCACGACGGCCACGGCCACGGAAGATCCGCTCCACTCCGTCGACCGCTACGCCGTCCATCGCTCCCTCCGCGGGCATTACCCCACAGGTTCGAAGGGTCAGCGCAGGTCGCGTCTCGTGCGATGGGGCGCTATCTCAGCCGGCTCACCCGCCAGCCCCCCTGGTTGTCACTGCTGCGGCCGCATGCTAGCGCGGCATGTGCGGAGCCGCGCTCACGTCTGCCGGCGTGTCGTGTCAGGCCGCGCGACGACGCGCAAGCCTTCCGGTGGCTCCGTGACGTGCTCGAACCGCTGAACGCAACGCCTCTACGTACTGCTTGGAGCTGATCTGGCCCCGCAAAAGCTGCTGGTACTCCTTCGCCGTGTCCTGGGAAGGAGGCGGGCTCGATGTCTGTCTCGACTCCGGTTTCATCTCGTCTCTATTCGGAAGGAAAGAACGCCTGACACGCAGTGCGAACGGTAGCGGACTAGCCCGTCGTATCGGCAGGATGCTCGGCTCCGAGGATGCCTACCGCGACGTCGATCGCTGACCCGAGACACTCGATGTACAGGCGGTCCGCGGGATTGAAGCCATTCGGCTGGTCGGAGATCGCATTGAAGACCCCGATGACCTCATCTCCATGCGTCAACGGGACCGAGACCATCGCCCGCGTCGCTCGGGTTGCCTTCGGGTGCTCGGTGTAGCGGTCGTCGTCGTTCACGTCGTCCCAGGTCTGGGCGTTTCCCGACTCGAAGGCGACACGAGAGATCGAGTCCTTGATCGGGATCGTGAACTTCTTGGCGCTTGTGAGGTCGTGGCCAGCCCAGAACTCCATTCGAAATTCGTCGCCTGCGGGCACGAGAATTGACAGACGGATCTGGTCATCCGGATGCCGGGTGAGCATGTCCCGGGCCGGGGCGAGGATGCCGTGAGTGATGTAGTCCCCGATCCTCGTGTCGTCGATTCCATCGGTCAGCACGTGCTGAAGCGTGTCGAGCGTGTGGGCGAGATGTCCGAGGTACTGCTCCTGAATCTCCACTGCAAACCAGGCCACATCCTCCCAGCGTGTCCCGAAGCGGAAAGCGATGAAGCTGACCACGACGCCTGTCGCAAGAGCGAGGATCAGCAGCCAAGCCGGCACGGCAGCATTGCTCCTGACCGCAACGACGATTATGCCGCCGCACAGCAGGATCAGACCCACGACGGCCTTGCCGAGCAGATCGGCAACCACGTTGTCTCGTACTTGTCGTCCTATGTCTTCAAGGGTCATCAGCTGCAGCCCGATCAAGCCGGAACTTAGCTGACGGATCGGCGAAGGTCAGGCGACGCCGGGCCGACTGGTCAGCGCCTTCACGAACTCCTCCAGCTGGTTCGCGGTCCAGCACTCGAACGCCGTGCAGTGACGCTCGTAGGTGGCGATCACCGAGTCGCCGTAGTTCCAGTACAGGCGCGGCTCGGGGTTGAGCCAGAACGTGCGGCCGGCCTTGGCCGCGATCGCGGCGAACACGTCGTCGCGCGGCGGGCGGCCGTTCGTGCGCGCGTCGCCGAGCACGATCACGGTCGCGCGCGGGTGCAGGTCGTCCTCCACGGCCGCCAGGAACTCGGTCCACACACGCCCGTAGTCGGTGTAGCCGGAGATGTCGGCGACGCCGGCGTCGCGCGAGATCGCCTCGCTCGCTCTGCGGAAGTCGCGCTCGCGCTCGAAGACCTCCGTCACCTCGGAGATCCGCTCGATGAAGACGAACGAGCGCAGCTTGCGAAACGAGTCGTGCAGCGCGTGCAGCACGCTCAGGAAGAAGACGCTCGCCGAGGTGACGCTTGTCGAGACGTCGCACAGGACGAACAGCTCCGGCCGGCGCGGTCGCTGTGGTCGGTAGCGCAGCTCGACAGGGACTCCGCCGGTCTGCAGCGAGGCGCGCATCGTGCGCCGCACGTCGACGTGCGCGTGGCGTCTGCGCCCGCGCAGCTCCTTGCCCTGCGTCGCCAGCCGGCGCTTGAGCTGCGCCACGACCCGATGCACTGCCGCGAGATCCTGGATCGGCCCGCCCGGCAGCGAACGGTCGAGCTCGCTCAGCGGCCGCGCCGGCGGCAGCTGCCGCGTGCGCTCGATCTGCCCGCGTTCAAGCTCGCGCCGCAGCTGCTGCTCGAATCTGCGCAGCCCCTCGCGCGGTACGCCCGCGTGACGCGGATCGCCCTCCGGGAACTCCGGCTGCGGCTCGGCGCGCAGCCCGAGCGAGCGCCGGATCCGCTGCACGTCGACGCCGATCACGCCGGAGCCCTCGCCGCGCTCCCCGAACGCGGCGATCGCAAGCCGCGCGAGGTCGCGCAGCGCGCCCTCCGAGCCGTCCTGCAGCGCCGCGGCGATCTGCTCGCGCAGGGCGTTCACGTCGATCGAGGCGGCGTCCTCGAAGCCCTCGCCCTCCGCGATCCCCTGCACCGCCGCCTCGGCCTCCGCCGCACGGAAGAAGAAGCGGTCGAACACCAGCTCGAAGACACGCCGGTCCTCGGGCGACTTCGCGAGCGTCGCGGCCAGCGCCTCCTTGAAGTCGGCGCGCACGTCCCACGGCACCTCGCGCAGCGCCGCGAACGCGTCGAGCAGCTCCGAAGTGCCGATCGCGACGCCCTCGCCGCGCAGAGACTCCGCGAAGCCGATCAGCTTCGCGTCGAGGTGGGCCGCCCCCTCAGCTGCGCGAGGCGGCGCCATCGGGCGCTTCCTCAAGCCGCACGCCGACGCGCGCGGCGACGGTGTCGAGGTCGGTGCGGTGCTTGACGATCACCGACATCGTGTCGCGGAACGTCTGCGCGTCGAGGTCGTCGGCGCCGAGCAGCAGCAGCGCGCGCGCCCAGTCGATCGACTCGGCGATCGAGGGCGGCTTCTTGAGGTCCAGCTCGCGCACCTCCTGCACGACCGCGACGAGCTTGCGCGCGATCGTCTCGCTCAGCTCGGGTGCGTGCAGCCGGACGATCTGCAGCTCGTGCTCGACGTCCGGGTAGTCGAGCCACAGGTACAGGCAGCGGCGCTTCAACGCCTCCGTCAGCTCGCGCGAGTTGTTCGACGTCAGCAGCACGACCGGCTGCGTGCGCGCCTCGACGCGGCCCAGCTCGGGGATCGAGATCTGGAAGTCACTCAGCAGCTCGAGCAGCATCGCCTCGAACTCCTGGTCGGTCTTGTCGATCTCGTCGATCAGCAGCACGACCGGCTCGGGGCTCGCGATCGCCGTCATCAGCGGCCGGGCGAGCAGGAACTCCTCGCCGAAGATGTCCTCCTGCACGGCGTCCCAGCCGGTGCCCGAGGCCTCCGCCTGGATCCGCAGCAGCTGCTTGCGGTAGTTCCACTCGTAGAGCGCCTTCGCCTCGTCGAGGCCCTCATAGCACTGCAAGCGCACGAGCTCGCGGCCGAGGAAGCGCGAGAGCGCCTTCGCCAGCTCGGTCTTGCCGACGCCCGCCGGGCCCTCCACGAGGACGGGCTTGCCGAGCTTCGCCGCGAGATAGGAGACGAGCGCGGTCGAGTCCCCGGGCAGATAGCCGACCGAGCGCAGGCCGTCGGCGACCTGCTCGACGGATGTGGGCTCGACGGGGGACATGCGCTGGATGATCTCAGTCCGGCTCGTCCGGAGGCGGCAGCGGGATCGTCAGCTGGTCCTCGGACGCGGCGGGGCGCGCCGCCCGACGTTGCCGTGGCCGTTCGGGCGCCAGCACGTGCGTCGCGGTGGTGCCCGGGGGCGGGGGAGGGACCTCCGTGGGGATCCGCGGCCGCGCGCGCAGCGGGGCCGGCGGTCGCTGCGAGCGTCGCATGCGCGAGCCGGCGTAGGCGAGCACGCCGGCGGCCACCAGCGCGAAGAAGATCCCCCACTCGACGCCGACGAGCGCGTCGGCCGCGTCGGGCTTGTCGAACAGCCGCCACACGAGCAGCACTGCAACCCACGCCCCCGCCACCGACAGGACCGTGCCGTCGCCGCCCGGCAGGTGGAAGGTCGCGTGCTCGCTGCGCGCGAACAGGAGCGCCAGCACAGCCAGCGCGACGAGCAGGACCGCCGCCTCGACGAACGAGAACGCGCCGAACGCGGTCACGCTCTCGCCGGCCGCTCTGCCCTGCACGCCGTACCACGGCAGGAACATCGAGACGAACAGCGCCGCCGACGCGAGCGTTGCGAGGCGGCCGTCCGGCGTCAGGATCCGCCACGCCCGCCCGATCCGCGCGAGCAAGCTGGGCCGCTCGCTCATGCGCGGGCCGGGGCAGCCGAGCGCATCCGCCGCAGCAGCACGTCGGCGTCATGGTCGGAGACGACGCGAACCTGGCCCTGGAACGCCAGCTTCCAGTGCTCTCTCGGCCACTTGCCGATGTGCTCCAGCTCGCCGACCAGCGTCTCCGCGCGCACCCACTCGTCCTCCGGCAGCACGAGCTCCGGCTCGGTCTCGAAGCGCCACGGGTACGGATCTGCCTTCCCGGGCTTGCCCGGCCAGACCTTCTCGCGGTCCTCGTAGAGCTCGCCGGTCACGCGGATCGAGGCGGCGAACGCCATCACCCGCGTCAGGTAGAGCACGATGCGGTCGCCGGGGACGATCTCCAGCGCGCGGTTGCGGTTGCGCTCCTTGAGCCCGATCACGCGGAAGCCGTGCTCGCGCGTGGCCGCGTAGTTCTCCGGTGAGCCGGTGAGGATCCAGGTGCGATGGGCGTCGCCAGCCACGACGTCGATTCTAGATGCCTACACCGGCGCTCTTCTGTCCGCTCTTCTGGCCGGCAGCACCTCGATCGTCCCGCTCGCGCTGCCGGCGTTGCCGGCGAGGTCGGTGCCGGACAGGATGACGTCGTAGCTGCCCGGCGCTCGCGGCACGCTCCAGCCGTAGGCATGCGCACCGCGCGAGACGGTCGCGCTCGTGGCGAGCACGATCTTGCCGTCGCGCTCGCGGCGGATCGTCATGCCGACGCGTGAGACCTTCGACAGCGCGAACCGCACGAGCACGGATCTGCCGGCGCGCACGCGTCTCGTCAGCAGCTCGAGCGTGGGCGGCTGTCGCAGATCGCGCTGGAAGGCGGTCGCCGTCGTGCAGTACACGGGGGTCTGCGTGCGGTCGCAGAGGTTGCGCAGGAAGCCGGTCAGCAGCGCGTGGTAGGAGAGGTCGGACTCGGCGCCGGCGAGCTGGTACAGCGACCAAGCGCCCGTGTCGCCGGCGCGCACGTCGAGCCGGGCCTGCCGGTCGCCGGCGCGGAACAGCCGCTGCGCGCCGCTGCTGTGAGTGATCGCGGCGTAGTCGTGCAGCGCGACGAGCGTCTGCACCGAGGCGTTGATGACGATCTGGCCCGGTGCGAACGAGTAGAGCAGATAGCGCGCCCCGACTGGCGTGATCGTGCGCACGCCGACGGGCGGCGCAAGCGTGAGCAGTCTCAACGCGCGGCGCGCGGCTTCGATGTAGACCGCTTCGCCGAGCATCTGACCGGCGCGCGCGAGCGCCTGAATCCCCGTCGCCTGCGCCATCCCGCTCGCCCACGGCGTCGCGCCGGCGCCGAAGTCGAAGTAGTACTCCCACGCGAGCGCGCCGCCACGCTCGGCCGCCAGCGCCAGCATCTCGTCGAGCAGCGCGCGCAACTCCCGGCCCGAGCGCGCGCTCCACAGCCCGTTCGCCTTGCCGAAGGTGCCGAGCACCTGCAGCGCGATCCCCTCGCCGGGGTAGTACTGCCACACGAGCTCGCTGTCGGAGAACTCGACGCGCTGGCCGTAGCTCAACAGGCTGCCGGTCGTCCACCACTGGCGGTTGCGCTCCAGCGTCGCGAACAGCGCCGGCAGCCGCGCGGCGGTGAGCGCTCCGCGGGCAGCCACGTCGTGCAGGTTCGCGATGACCGCCTGGAGCTCGGCGCGGCGCAGCCCGCTCAAGCGTCTCGTCGTGCGGATCGCGTCGTCGAAGGCGCTTCGGCAGCGCGCGGCCGTCGCGGCGTCGATCTCGCCCGCGGCCAGCAGCCGTCTCAGCTCGCTGCGCAGGGTCCGCCCGCGCGGGCGTCTCGCGGCGGCGGCCCGCGCGCCAACCGGCGGCGGACCCTCCGCCGCCAGGGCCGCGGCCGGCGGCAGCGCCGGGTCGATCCGCGAGTGCACGTGCCCCGCCCGGTCGAGCACGAGCACCCGGCTCGCGGCCGACGCGACCGTCATCTGAACGGTCGCGACCATTGCACCTGCGACGATGCAAAGACACACCAGGAGGCGCGGGGAGCGCATGCCGACGGATGCTACGCTCGCCCGCCTGGCCGCCACGTCGCACAAGGAGATTTGCAGGTGCTTCTCACCCATCGGTTCGTCCAACACCGGGCCCGCGCGATTGTCGCGCTGCTCGCGCTCGCGGTCGTCGCGCTGGTGCTCGCCGCGTGCGGCGGGAGCGACAACGGAAGCAGCGGCTCCGGCGGCAGCTCGGGGGACGCCGAGACGCTGCTGAGACAGACTTTCACCGGCACGCACGACATCAGAAGCGGCAAGGCCGACATCCAGCTGAGAGTCGACGTGAGCGGCGACGCGTCGATCAGAGGTCCGGTCGAGCTCAGCATCTCCGGCCCGTTCCAGAGTGCTGGCACGGATGAGCTGCCACAGTTCGACATGGCGCTCGAGGCGAACGCGCAGGGGCAGGGCTTCAGAGCCGGCCTGACGTCGACGAGCGACCGGCTGTTCGTCAACTTCGGCGGGACCGCCTACGAGGTGCCGGCCGAGCTGCTCGGCCAGCTGAAGGACGGCTACAGAAGATCTCAGCGGCAGGGCTCCTCGAACCAGATGAGCCTCAGAGGCCTCGGGCTCGACCCGCTGGACTGGCTGCAGGATCCGACGGTCGAGGGCACGGAGACGGTCGACGGGGTGGAGGCCGATCACATCAGCTCGCCGCTGGACGTCAGCGCGCTGCTCGACGACGTCGACAAGCTCCTCGCCAGAGTCAGCGCACAGGGCCTGCCGACCGGCCAGCAGGTGCCGAGCCGCATCCCGGACAGAGACCGCCAGCAGATCGAGGACGCGGTCAAGGACGCGACGGTCGACGTCTGGAGCGGAACGGAGGACCACACGCTGCGCAGACTGGACCTCGCACTGAGCGTGGACATCCCGAGAGAGTCGACGTCGCTGGAGATCGCCTTGTCGATCGAGCTGACGGACCTCAACAAGCCGCAGTCGATAGCGGCGCCCGCGACGACCCGGCCGCTCGACGAGCTGCTCGGTCAGCTGCAGGGCTTCCTCGGCGGTGCACTCGGCGGCGGCTCCCTCGGGGGCGGCTCCGGCAGCTCCGGCGGAGCGTCCTCGCAGGAGCTGCAGGACTTCTCGGAGTGCACCCAGAGAGCCGGCTCGGACGTCGCCGAGGCGCAGAAGTGCGCCGACCTGCTGACGAAATAGCGGCGCGCGCCTGATCGCGCTCGCGACCCGTCCGCTCCGGCATGCGGCGCGGACGGGTCCCGCGGGTGGCGCAGGTATGGTTCCGCGCCCGTGAGCGTCGAGCCGACACAGCGGCCGTCCCTTGGCCGCTTCCTGGCGAGCAGCGGCGGATGGCCCTACCTGTTGGTCCCCTTCATCCCGCTGGCGATCGCGCTCGACGTCGCGGGCGCCGCGCCGGTCGTGATCTTCTTCGCCTCCGCGCTCGGCGTGATCCCGACCGCCGCGCTGATGGGCAGAGCGACCGAGGAGCTGGCGGCCCGCTCGGGACCCGGCATCGGCGGCCTGCTGAACGTCACGTTCGGCAACGCGCCCGAGCTGATCATCGCGCTGTTCGCGCTCGAGGCCGGCCTGCACGAGGTCGTCAAGGCCTCGATCATCGGCTCGGTGATCGGCAACGTGCTGCTCGTGCTCGGCGCCTCGATGTTCGTCGGCGGTCTCGGCCGCGAGCGCCAGCGCTTCAGCCGCACGAGCGCGGCCGCGCAGTCCGCGATGCTGCTGCTGGCGGTCGTCGCGATGATGATGCCGGCGATCTTCGAGCTGGTGGAGGGGCAGGGGCTGCCGCTGCCGGGCGCCGAGCGCGTCGCGTACGACTCGACCGTCGAGCAGCTCTCGCTCGCGGTCGCGGTCGTGCTGATCTTCTCCTACGGGGCGGGCCTGCTGTTCTCGCTGCGCACGCACAGAGACCTCTTCAACCCGCCTGCCACGGGCGACGACGAGCACGGCGAGCCCTGGAGCGTGCGCAGATCGGTCGGCGCGCTCGCGCTCGCCGGCGTCGCCGTCGGCGGGATGTCGGAGATTCTCGTCGGCTCGATCTCCGAGGCGGCCGAGTCGATCGGCCTGACGGAGTTCTTCGTCGGCGCGATCGTCGTCGCGATCGTCGGCAATGCCGCCGAGCACTGGGTCGCGGTGCTCGTCGCGCGCAAGGACAAGATGGACCTCGCGGTGAACATCGCGATCGGATCGAGCGCCCAGATCGCGCTGTTCGTCGCACCGGCGCTCGTGCTCGCCTCGTTCGTGCTCGGACCCGGGCCGATGCCGCTCGTCTTCAACGGCTTCGAGCTGGGCGGCGTGTTCCTCGCCGTCCTGATCGCGATCCACGTCACGAACGAGGGCGAGTCGACGTGGTTCGAGGGCGTCCAGCTGCTGGCCGTCTACGCAGTGCTCGCGCTCGCCTTCGCCTTCGCCTGACGTCGCCGGCATCCCGCCAGGCCGCGTCCTCGCCGGTTCGCGGCTACAGCTCGTCGTCCGGATCAGGATCCGGCTCGAGCTCGTCGTCCTCGTCGTCGATCTCGTCGGCGTCCAGGTCCGCGGCGTCGCCGAGCTCGGCGACGGGGCGGCCGCCTTCGCGATAGATCGCCTGGAAGCGCTCGAGCAGCTCGTCGCGCGCGGCCTCGTCGATCGGCGCATCGTCGGAGACAAGGACCCACTCGCTCTCGCCGGCGCCGGCGTTGGCCTCGAGCGTCGCCTGATCGACCTCCGGCGAGTCGTCGACGACGATCAGCACCTCGGTGTGAGGATTGAAGTACGTCCCTGGGCGGACGAGCAGCTCGTCGATCTCGAAGCGGCGCGCACGGGCCATGCACGCACCCTATCCGACCATGGTGACGAGCCGGACGCCTCTCGGTTGTGCGACGTGGGAAACGTTCGCTACCCTTGATGGCATCGGTTGACTGACCAGTCAATCTGTCGTGTGCCGGGGCGTGTCCGACCGCGCCGCGGACCCACCGCTTCAAGGAGATCCAACCCGTGGTCGACTTCACCCTCACCGACGAGCAGAAGAACCTGCGCGAGATGGCGCACGACTTCGCCGAGAAGGAGATCCGGCCCGTCGCCTGGGAGTACGACAGGGACGGCACCTGGCCGGAGGAGATCGTCAAGAAGGCGTGGGAGGTGGGGCTGATGAACACCCACATCCCCGAGGAGTACGGCGGTCCCGGTGCCGGCTACCTCGACGGCTGCCTGATCGAGGAGGAGCTCTCGTGGGGCTGCTCCGGCATCCAGACCTCGCTCGGCTGCAACGGCCTCGCGACAGCGCCGGTCGTGATCGCCGCCTCCGACGAGCTCAAGAAGGAGTACCTCGGCCGTCTCACCGAGGCGCCGCTGCTCGCCTCCTTCTGCCTCACCGAGCCCGACGCCGGCTCCGACGTCTCCGGCATGAAGACCACCGCCGTCAAGCAGGGCGACAAGTGGGTCATCAACGGCTCGAAGTGCTTCATCACCAACGGCGGCTACGCCAACTGGTACACGGTCTACGCGAAGACCGACAAGGAGGCCGGGCACCGCGGTATCTCCGCCTTCATCGTCCCACGCGACGCCGGCGTCGTCGTGGACAAGAAGGAGGACAAGATGGGCCAGCGGGCGTCGAACACGGCGACCGTCTCCTTCAACGACGTCGAGATCCCCGTCGACCACCTGATCGGCGAGGAGAACAAGGGCTTCAAGATCGCGATGATGACGCTCGACCGCACGCGTCCCGGCGTGGCGGCGATGGCGACCGGCATCGCGCGCGCGGCGATGGAGTTCGCCGTCGACTACTCGAAGGAGCGCGTCCAGTTCGGCGTGCCGATCGCGATGCACCAGGCGATCCAGTTCATGATCGCCGACATGGCGACCGACGTCGAGGCCGCGCGCCTGCTGACGTGGAAGTCGGCGGTCCTGCTCGACCAGGGCCAGCGCAACACGCTGCTCTCCTCGCACGCGAAGCGCTTCGCCGCCGACGCCGCGATGAAGGTCGCGACCGACGCCGTGCAGGTCTACGGCGGCTACGGCTTCATCAAGGACTACCCCGTCGAGAAGCTGATGCGCGACGCCAAGATCATGCAGCTCT
>Ga0126310_10000140_pt1 | contig 20909 bp, 18 predicted proteins | sample Plot60_FD_92540 | JGI IMG/M metagenome (GOLD analysis project Ga0126310, IMG submission 92540) | Serpentine soil microbial communities from UC McLaughlin Reserve, CA, USA - Plot60 | ecosystem: Environmental > Terrestrial > Soil > Grasslands | place: USA: UC McLaughlin Reserve, Lake County... | reverse complement strand
GGCGATCGTTTGCCCGCCGTGCGAGGGCTACACTCATCCAATGGCGCAGGCGCCGGCCCTCCCCACGGGCTTCGAGCTTCCGCTCGAGCCCAGACTGCCCCGCATCGGCTCCGTCGACCAGGTCGCGGTCGAGGCCCGCGCCACGGACCTGTCGCGGCGCTCGATCAAGCGTGAGGCGAAGCTGTATGCGCTCGAGCTGGCGGTCCGGATGATGGATCTGACCACGCTCGAGGGTGCAGACACGCCGGGCAAGGTCGCGGCGCTCGCCTCGAAGGCCGTGCGCCCGGATCCTTCGGACGCGAGCGTTCCGTCCGTCGCGGCCGTGTGCGTCTATCCGAACCTCGTCCAGACCGCCCGTGAGCGGGTCGGGGATAGCGGCGTCAAGGTCGCCTCCGTCGCCACCGCTTTCCCCTCGGGCCAGAGCCCCACAGACCTCAAGGTCGCCGAGGCCCGGCGCGTGGTCGAGCTCGGCGCCGACGAGGTCGACATGGTGATCGACCGCGGCGCCTTCCTGGCGGGCCGCTACGCGAGGGTCTACGACGAGATCGTCCAGGTCAAGGAGGCGATCGGCGAGAGGCACCTGAAGGTGATTCTCGAGGTCGGCGAGCTCGGGACCTACGACAACGTCCGCCGTGCCTCGCTGCTCGCGATCGCCGCCGGCGCGGACTTCATCAAGACCTCGACGGGCAAGCTCTCGTCCTCGGCGACGCTGCCGGTGACGCTCGTGATGCTCGAGGCGATCCGCGACGTCTTCGAGGAGACCGGTCGACGCGTCGGCATGAAGCCGGCCGGCGGAATCCGCAATGCGAAGCAGGCGGTGCAGACGCTCGTGCTCCTCCACGAGACGCTCGGGCTCGACTGGCTGACGCCCGATCTTTTCCGCTTCGGCGCCTCCTCGCTCCTGAACGACGTGTTGATGCAGATCCGCAAGGAAAAGACCGGCCGCTACCAGTCTCCCGACTACTTCACGATCGACTGATGGCAGAGCTCGAACAGCGGGGCGAACGCGCTCCGGCTCCGTCCAAGTGGGAGTACGCGAGCGCCCCGGAGTCGCAGGAGATCGTCAAGCTCGAGGATCGCTACGGCCTCTTCATCGGAGGCCAGTTCGTCCAACCACGCTCCGGTGAGTACTACGAGACGCTCGATCCTTCTAGCGAGGACCCGCTGGCGGAGATCCCGCAGGCAGGCTCCGAAGACGTGGCGATCGCCGTCGACGCCGCGCGCGAGGCTTTCGCCGACGGCTGGTCGGCGGCGACCCCCGTCGAACGCGCCAAGTACCTCTTCCGGATCGCGCGGATCCTGCAGGAGCGCTCGCGCGAGTTCGCAGTGCTGGAATCGCTCAACGGCGGCAAGCCCATCCGCGAGTCGCGGGACGTCGACCTGCCGCTCGCGGCGGCGCACTTCTTCTACTACGCAGGCTGGGCGGACAAGCTCGAGTACGCGTTCCCGCACCGGCAGCCGAAGCCGCTAGGGGTCGCCGGCCAGATCATCCCTTGGAACTTCCCGCTGCTGATGCTCGCCTGGAAGATCGCGCCGGCGCTGGCGGCCGGGAACACGGTCGTGCTGAAGCCCGCCGAGACGACCCCGCTGTCGGCGCTGCTCTTCTGCGATGTGCTGCGTCAGGCGGAGCTGCCACCCGGCGTCGTCAATATCGTCACCGGCGACGGCGCCACCGGCGCCGCGCTCGTCAAGTCGGAGGTCGACAAGATCGCCTTCACCGGGTCGACCGAGGTCGGCAAGGCGATTCAGCGCGAGCTCGCGGGAACGGGCAAGAAGCTGACGCTCGAGCTCGGCGGCAAGGCGGCGAACATCATCTTCGACGACTGCGCGCTCGACCAGGCCGTCGAGGGCATCGTCAACGGGATCTACTTCAACCAGGGCCACGTCTGCTGTGCCGGCTCCAGGCTGCTCGTCCAGGAGTCGATCTACGAGCCGCTGATCGAGAAGCTCAAGCGGCGGCTGACGACCCTTCGGGTCGGCGATCCGCTCGACAAGAACACCGACGTGGGGGCGATCAACTCACGCCAGCAGCTGGAGAAGATCGAGGAGCTGGTCGCGGCCGGCAAGGAGGAAGGCGCAGAGATCTACCAGCCGCCGTGCCGGCTGCCGGAGAAGGGCTACTGGTTCGTCCCGACCGTCTTCACCAACGTCGCGCAGAGCTCCCGGATCGCTCAGGAGGAGATCTTCGGACCGGTGCTCTCGGTGCTGACCTTCCGAACACCCGACGAAGCCGTCGAGAAGGCGAACAACACGCCGTACGGCCTCTCGGCAGGCGTGTGGACCGAGAAGGGGTCGCGAATCCTCTGGATGGCACAGCGCCTCGAGGCGGGAGTCATCTGGGCGAACACCTACAACCGCTTCGATCCGGCGTCGCCGTTCGGCGGCTACAAGGAATCGGGCTTCGGCCGCGAGGGGGGCCGGCACGGGCTGGAGCCGTACCTGGACTTCGACGGGGCGGAGGCCTTCGGCGGATGAGCCGGACGCTCGATTGGCTCGATCGTTATCCATCGGCGCCGGTCGGCCTCGTGATGACGCTCTTTGCGGTGCTCTCGATTCCGGCGTTGTTTTTCGTCGCGCTGTTCGTTCTTGGCGAGGCGGCGATGGGCTCGTGACCCGGCTCCCGGTCAAGAAGACCTACAAGCTCTACATCGGGGGCGCGTTCCCGCGCTCCGAGTCCGGGCGCACCTACGAGGCGGAGGACCAGAACGTCGCCCGCGCATCGCGCAAGGACGTTCGCGATGCCGTCCGCGCGGCTCGGGCCGCGCAGCCGAAGTGGGCCGGCATGACCGCATACAACCGCGGGCAGGTCCTCTACCGCGTCGCCGAGATGCTCGAAGCGCGCACGCGCGAGTTCGCCGAGCTGACCGGCGACGAGGCCGAGGTGCACGCGGCCGTCGATCGCTTCGTCTGGTACGCCGGTTGGGCGGACAAGCTCGCGCAGGTGCTCGGCTCGGCGAACCCGGTATCGGGCCCGTACTTCAACTTCACGGTGCCCGAGCCCACGGGCGTGGTCGGTGTTCTCGTCCCCGAGGAGCCGCCTCTCCTAGGACTCGTCTCGCGGCTCGCACCCGTGCTGGTCGGCGGCAACGCCGCTGTCGTCGTCGCGTCGGAGTCGCGGCCGCTTGCGGCGATCGAGCTGGCCGAGGTGCTCGCGACCTCGGACGTGCCGGGCGGGGTCGCGAACCTGCTGACCGGGATCCGCGGGGAGCTCGCGCCGGTGCTCGCGGCGCATATGGATGTAAACGCGCTGGACGTGACCGGAGCGGACGGCGACGCTCCGGAGCTGGAGCGGTTGGCGGCAGACAACGTGAAGCGGATAGTCCGGGGCTCCGCCGAGGCTCAGAGCGCGTGGGAGATCGCCGGCTTCCTCGAGCTCAAGACGGTCTGGCATCCGATGGGTGTCTGAGCGGGCCGTGTCCGACAGCGGCGCCGTCAGGCGCACCCAGCCTCCTCCCCGCGACGAGCATATTCGGGAATTTCGTGCGCGCGGGTGACGGGATCGTGAAGAATCTGCGTCAGTGAACGGGGGGCGGCGCTTCAGTCAGGCGGTATCCGAAGGGGACGGCATCTCCCTGATCGCCCGGGTATCCGCTGCGGGTGACGCCGCTCGCGTCGAGGAGCAGGGTGCAGAGGCTGTGCTCGTGACGGCAGCAGATGACGGGGCGCTCGCGCAGATTCGGCGGGCCACGAGCTTGCCGGTCCTCCTCGTGTGGCCGGGCGAGCCCGGCACGCCTCCGCCTGAGGCGGACGCCTGCCTGCTCGACGTGGGCGAGGACCTCGATTCACTGGCTCGGCTCTCACGGGAGCTCGGCGATGCCTGCGAGCTTGCCTTCCGGATCGACGACGAGGAGCGGCTCGAGTCCGCGCTCGACGAGCTCGACCCCGAGATCTTCGTGCTGGCCGCTCCCGACGCGGACGGCGAGGAGGCGCTCGAGCGCGTGCTCGATCTTCTGCCCGACGTTCCGGCAGGGAAGCTGGCGATCGCCGAGCTGGCGGCCTCGAGCCGCGACGACGTCGGCGCGCTCGAGCGAGCAGGCTTCGACGGGGTCATCGTCCAGCCGCGCAGCGTGGCCGACCTTGTCGGCGACGCCCCGCCCGACGTCTAGGAGCGTAGGACCGGGCAGGTGAGGCAGGTCGGGCCGCCGTCGCCCTTCGAGAGCTCCTTGCCCTCGTAGACGAGCACCTCCACGCCCGCCCGCTCGAGCCGGCGGCGCGTCTCGGGGTTGCCCGAGACGACGAGGGCGACCCGCGGCGCGAGCGCGAGCACGTTCGCCCCTAGCGACTCGAACTCATCGTCCGGTACGTCGACGATCTCGATTCCACGCGCGGTGAGCAGCTGCGCGAGCCGCGTCGGCAGTAGCGGCCGGTACGCGACGACGAGATCGTCGGCGAGCGGGCTAAGCAAGGAGAGCAGGTGCATGACCTCGCCCGCGCCGCGCCAGTGCGGCAGGTCGAAAGCGATGGCCTCGAGGCCGGTGAGCTTCGCAAGCGCATCCGAGCCGCCCTCGTTCGTCCGGTAGCCGAGGCCCACGAGCAGCGTTCGGTCGTCGAGGCGGATCAAATCGCCGCCTTCGGCGAGTGCCGGCTCGGCAAGCGTTCCGACGGGGATGCCGGCGCGTTCCAGGTCGATGCCCAGCGCCTCCGGCTCGTTGCGCCGCCCGGGCTTGCCAGGCCGCAGGAGGATCGCGCTGTCGTCCACGATCAGGACGGGGTCGTACACGTAGATCGCGTCGGGATCGCCCTCGACAGGCGCCTCCGCGAGCAGCACCTCGGTCCCGGCGCCCGCGAGCAGCTCGCAAAGCGCATCGTGCTCGCGCGCGATCCCGGCCGGATCGGGTTCGGCGCGCCAGCCGTACTCGCGCCAGAACGGCAGAGCCTGTGGGCGAGGCCGGCGAAGCAGCACACGGCGAAGCGGTGCGGTCATGTTCGAACAGCCGTGGAGCTTCGGCTCGATGGCGCTCATCGACCCGTCAAGGCTTACCTGGTCGGCGCCGGACTTGCGGGCGGACTCAACCGAAGAACGCCTTCGCAACGTCGTACCACTCCGGCGGCACGGTCTTCAGCTCGGCGGTCGCCTCCGCAAGGGCGACGTCGACGATACGGTCGCCCTGCAGCGAGGCCATTCGCCCGAACTTCCCCTCGTGAGCGAGGTCGGCCGCCTTCAGGCCGAAGCGTGTCGCCAGCACGCGGTCGCGCGGAGTGGGGGAGCCGCCTCGCTGGACGTGGCCGAGCACCGTCACCCGCGTCTCGAAGCCGGTTCGCTGCTGGATCTCGCCCGCGAGAGCGTCCCCGACTCCGCGCTGCGAGAGCCGGACGTGGCCGAACTCGTCCTGCTCACCTGCGTCGTCCAGCCCTTCGAGCTCGTAGCCCTCGGAGACGACGACGATCGAGAAATCCTTGCCGCGTTTGTGCCGACGGCGGATGTCCGCGCAGGCCTCGTCGATCGAGATCGGGTGCTCGGGAATCACGATCACGTCGGCGCCGCCGGCGATTCCGCTCATGACGGCGATCCAGCCGGTGTGGCGGCCCATCACCTCGACGACCATCACGCGGTTGTGGGACTCGGCCGTCGTATGGAGGCGGTCGATTGCCTCGGTCGCGATGAAGACAGCCGTGTCGAAGCCGAACGTGTAGTCGGTCCCGTTGAGATCGTTGTCGATCGTCTTCGGCACGCCGACGACCGGGAACTCGTACTCCGCGTATAGGCGCGTAGCGACCCCGAGCGTGTCCTCGCCGCCGATCGCCACCAGCGCATCGAGGCCCGCGTGCTCGAACGTCTCGCGCACCCGGTCGACTCCCCCCTCGAGCTTGTACGGGTTTGTCCGCGTCGTCCCGAGGATCGTCCCACCGCGCGGCAGGATCCCCGAGATCTCGCGCGGCCCGAGCGGCTCCAGTTCCTCCTCGACGAGGCCGCGCCAACCATCGCGCACGCCGACCACCTCATACCCGCGCTGAAATGACCGCCGCCCGACCGCGCGAATAACCGCGTTCAACCCGGGGCAGTCGCCACCGCCGGTCAACACTGCGATTCGCTTCGCCATCGGGCCCATTCTGTTGCACGAGGCCGACACCGCGCCGGGCTTCGCCCGGCACGGTCGAACCGGCCGCGGGTGCGCGCTGCCGTCGAAAGTCCGGCAGGCGCTTCGCGCCTGCCATGACGACTTTCGACGGTTTTGTGTTTGTGGCGACGCAGCCGACCGCGAGCCTCTCGGCGGGCAAAGCCCGCCTTCGGCGACGGACCGCGCATTTCCATCACCGAGTGCCGAAGGTGGGAGTCGAACCCACACGGGGCCTGAGCCCCACCGGATTTTGAGTCCGGCGCATCTCGGCGTGGGGGAAACCATGTTTCCCCCACGAGCCCCCTTCTTTTGTGCTTGTGGCGACGCAGTCGACTGCGCGCCTCCCGGCGGGCAAAGCCCGCCTCCGGCGACGGACCGCGCATCTCCATCACCGAGTGCCGAAGGTGGGAGTCGAACCCACACGGGGCGTGAGCCCCACCGGATTTTGAGTCCGGCGCGTCTGCCAGTTCCGCCACTTCGGCCGGGAAGGAAGAGTAACTTCCTTCAGCTGCAGACAACATTGCGGGCTCGGCAAGTTCGCACCGAATCGGTGAAAAGTTGAAAGCCTGCAGTCCTGCCCTGATACTTGCGCACGGCAGCATCCGGGTCCGACGCCCAGGGCCTGCTTGCTAAGCGGGATATCGGGCTATGGAGGAGGAAGAGTGACCAGACGTTTGACGATTGGTGCGCTCCTCGTCGCTTTCGCAGCGCTGGCTCTGACGGCGGCGGGCTGCGGCGGCGGGAGCAAGAAGAGCAGCAGCACGAGTGGCGGGGGTGGCAGCGGCGTGACGGCCCTGCCGGCGTCGTCCTGCGGGTCGGTGCAGTACAAGGGCTCCGGCAAGCCTGATTACCTGATCGCCTCCGACCTGCCGTTGATCGGTGGCTCGCGACAGCAGGCGACGCAGATGAACGGGGCGATTGCCTACTACCTCGGCCAGAAGGACTGGAAGGCCGGCAAGTACAAGATCGCGTTCCAGGCGTGTAACGACGCCTCGGCGCAGCTGGCGAAATGGGATCCGACGAAATGCAGCGCCAACGCGCATGCCTACGCGGGCGACAGCAGCCTCCTCGGCGTGATCGGCACCTTCAACTCCGGCTGCGCCGCGATCGAGATCCCGGTCACGAACAAGGCGCCGGGCGGCGGTCTTCAGATGATCTCGCCTGCGAACACGTACGGCTGTCTGACCGAGCCCTGTGCCGGCAACGAGCCGGAGAAGTACTACCCGAGCGGGAAGCGCACCTATGCCCGCGTCGCCCCGAGCGATCCGAACCAGGGCGCCGTGCAGGCGAAGTTCATGCAGCAGAAAGGCGTCAAGAGCCTCTACATCCTCAACGACAAAGAGGCGTACGGCCTCGGCGTCGCCAAGAACACGGAGGGAGCGGCAAAGGCGCTGGGCATCAAGATCCTCGGCTTCTCGGCCTTCGACCCGAAGTCGACCAACTTCCAGGCGCTGTTCACCAAGATCAAGAACACGAACCCCGACGGCATCTTCATCGGCGGCCTGATCGACGAGAACAGCGGCCAGTTGATCAACGACAAGGTGAGCGTGCTCGGCAAGAACACGGCCAAGCCGACCAGCGCCGGGGGTGGCGTCATGCTCTTCCTCCCCGACGGTTACACGACCCCTGCGATCTTCGACCGCTCGCAGGGCGGGACGCCGAACGCCAACGGCGCCTACTTCAGCGTCGCGGGAGTGGGCCTCGACAAGTACAAGGGCGCCGCGCAGACGTTCATCAGCGGCTTCCAGAAGACGCTGAACGGGGCGGCGTTGAATCCGTACGCCATCCTCGCGGCGCAGGCTGCGACCGTCCTGCTCGACGCGATCGCCAAGTCCGATGGATCGCGATCGAGCGTCACCGACAACGTGTACAAGACGAAAATCGACAACGGGCTGATCGGCAGCTTCAGCCTCAACTCCAATGGCGATCTCGCCAGCGCCAGCGGGCCGTCGGTCCTCTTCACGGTCTACATCGGCCAGAACAACAAACTCGTGACGCTCGTGAACGGCGTCGCGCCCGTGACCTCGCTCGTCAGCGCGGCGCGGAAGGAGGCTGCGGGCTAGCCCCGTCATTCCTAACCGATGAGGGAGGGCCGAACCGCCCTCCCTCGTCCTCTTAGAATCCCGAAATCGCAGCCGACGCCCCTACCGCCTCACCGCCGGCGCGCGCGGCGCCGCCTCGAAGCCGGCGGCGACCCGGGCTCCTGTCGATCGTCGGGCTCGGGCTCGTCGGGCTGCTGATCGCGTGGCTCGTCGTCAACGCGATCAAGACCCCGACCGACTTCTTCAACATCATCCTGATCGGCATCACGACGGGCCTGGTCTACGCCCTCGTGGCGCTCGGCTACACGCTCGTCTACGGGATCCTCCAACTGATCAACTTCGCTCACGGCGACGTCTTCGCCCTCAGCGGATTGTTTGCGAGCACGCTGATCGTCTCGGAGTTCAACCTCGGAACGGACACAGGCGCGCTCGGGATCGTCGGCGGGTTGGCCGCGACCTTCGCCCTCGCGGCCGCCTTCGGGGCGATCGTCAACTCATCGATCGAGTTCGTCGCCTACCGCCGCCTGCGAAACGCGCCGCGGCTGGCGGTGCTGATCACCGCCGTCGGCATGTCCTTCATCGTCCAGAACATCTCGCTCGCGATCTACGACGTCAACTTCCGCAGCCTGCCGCCGCTGATCTCCAGCGGGTACGTCTTCACGCTCCGCGGCGTCCACTACTCGTGGGACGCCTTCTTCGTCGTTCTCGTCACCGTGCCGGTGCTGCTCTTGCTCTCCTGGCTGGTCAAGGCGACGAAGCAGGGAAAGGCGATGCGCGCGACCTCGCAGGATCCCGAGGCCTCCGCGATGATGGGCATCAACGTCAACCGGACGATCTCCTTCACGTTTGCGCTCGCCGGCGCCCTGGCCGGGGTCGGCGCGGTTCTGTACCTAGTCGAGTTCAACGTCCGCTATGACAGCGGCTTCCAACTCGGTCTGATCGCCTTCACCGCAGCCGTGCTCGGAGGGATCGGAAATCTCACGGGAGCCGTCCTCGGCGCAGTGATCATCGGTCTGATCCAGTCGTGCAGCGACGGCCTGTCGTGGTTCGCACCGGGAAGCGACTGGACGCGCTCGATCGTGTTCGCGATCCTGATCGCGATCCTCGTCTTCCGGCCCGAAGGCCTGCTCGGGGAGCGAACGCCGGAGGGGGCCTAGGCAATGCCCGGCCCGACGCGACGCGGGCGCCCCTCCTTCCGCCGCTACACCGCCGAGGGAGCGCGCACGGCACGGCTGGACCGGGTGGCCGCGGCCTGGCGCAGGATCCCCGCCCGGCCTCGGGGCCTGGTCCCGGTGGCGCTCTTCGTCTGTCTCGCCGTCACGTACCCCTTCTACGTCGAGAACTTGCCGACGAACATCCCGGTGATCCTGACGCTCCCGACCGTGCACGACGCGGTCTCGATCCTCGTATTCGTGATCATGGCCGTCGGGCTGAACGTCGTCGTCGGCTACGCAGGCCTGCTCGACCTGGGCTACGTCGCCTTCTATGCGATCGGCGCGTACACAGCCGGCTGGCTCGCCTCCGGGCAGTTCGAGCAGGTCAACGTGCACTTCGGCTCGATCGGCGTTTCGTCTTCGGAAACCGGCATCCACATCTCGATCTGGCTGGTCCTGCTCCTCGCGGGAATCGTGACGGCGATCGGCGGGATCCTGATCGGTCTTCCGACCCTGAGGCTCCGTGGCGACTACCTCGCGATCGTCACGCTCGGCTTCGGCGAGATCATCCCGCAATTCGTGCGCAACGCGGACAACCTGCACGGTTTCGACCTCACCCACGGGACGTTCGGGATCAGCCCGATCGACGCCCCGGGGTTCGGACAGAAGCTGCACGACGCCGTCGGATTGCCCGTTCGCTACGACGACTCCTTTCCGCCGACGCCGGACCGGCTCTTCTTCTGGACGGTGCTCGCGATCCTGCTCTTTACGATCTTCTGCTCGATGCGGCTACGAGACTCACGTCTCGGCCGGGCGTGGATCGCCATTCGCGAAGACGAGACGGCCGCGGGCGCGATGGGCATTCCGCTGATGCGGACGAAGACATGGGCTTACGCGATCGGCGCCTTCTTCGGCGGCGTTGCAGGCGCATACGTCGCGACCTTCAACTCTGGCGCCTTCCCCAGCCAGTTCGACTTCAACATCTCGATCTTCCTGCTCTGCATGGTCATCCTCGGCGGCATGGGCAGCATCTGGGGCGTCGTCCTCGCCGGGACGATTCTCGCCTGGCTGAACGTGGAAGGGCTCGCGAACATCGGCTCCTGGCTGAACTCGAATGTCTTTCCGGCCCAGCACCAGATCGACGTGCCCAAGTACGAGTTCGGCATCTACGGGATCATCATCGTGCTGATGATGCTGTTCCGCCCGATCGGCTTGATCCCGGAACGACGTCGCAAGCGCGAGATCGAGGAAGGGACGCGCGGGCAGATGGGCGAGGGTGCCGCCTACGCAGCCGCGGAGGAGTCGAGCGGAGAGCCCCGTTGATGGCCGACGGGCAAAGTTCGAACGGCGATCTGCTCGTGGCGGAGGACATCCGCAAGGAATTCGGCGGCCTGCTCGCGGTCAACGACCTCGACTTCACCATTCCCCGCCGGTCGATCGTCAGCCTGATCGGGCCGAACGGCGCCGGCAAGACCACCTTCTTCAACATGCTCACCGGCCTCTACCGCCCGACCTCCGGGCTGATCGTGTTCGACGGGGTTGAGATCACGGACAAGCCGCCGCACGCGATAACGAAGCTCGGCGTCGGCCGCACGTTCCAGAACATCCGCCTCTTCCCTCAGATGACGGCGCTCGAAAACGTGCTTGTCGGGATGCACGCCCGCCTGAAAGGCGGGATTCTCGGCTCGATCTTCGGGCTTCCTGGGGTCCGCCGAGAGGAGCGCGAGGCGGAGGAGAAAGCCCGGGAGCTGCTCGCCTTTGCCGGCCTGCGGAGGGTGGACGACGAGCTTGCCGAGAGCCTCGCCTATGGCGACCAGCGCCGGCTCGAGGTCGCGCGCGCGCTCGCGACAGAACCGAAGCTCCTGCTCCTGGACGAGCCGACCGCGGGCATGAACCCACAGGAGACGGTCGCCTTCCTCGACTTCGTCACGAAGCTGCGCGAGCAGCGTCCGATCGCGATCCTCCTGATCGAGCACGACATGAAGGTCGTGATGGGCGCATCCGAGCGGGTGACCGTGCTCGACTACGGCGAGAAGATCGCCGAGGGCTCGCCCAAAGAGATCCAGCAGGACGAGCGTGTGATCGAGGCCTACCTCGGCAAGGCGGCAAGCTCGTGACCGCGACCGCCCCAGCCGGCGCCGAGCCCATGCTCCGCCTCGACGACGTCCACACTTTCTACGGCTCGATCCAGGCGTTGAAGGGGATCTCGATCGACGTGCACGAGGGGGAGATCGTGACGCTGATCGGGGCGAACGGCGCCGGCAAATCGACGACACTCCGCTCGATCAACGGGCTCAATCATCCCCGCGAGGGGACGATCTTCTTCGCGGGCCAGAACATCACGAGCAGGCCGGCGCACGACATCGTCGAGATGGGGATCTCGCAGTCGCCGGAAGGAAGGCGCCTGTTTCCGCACATGAGCGTGCTCGAGAACTTGGAGATGGGCGCCTTTCAGCGCCGCGACCGCTCGCAGATCAAGGAAGACCTCGACCGCGTCTACACGCTCTTCCCGCGGCTCGCCGAGCGCAAGAACCAGCGGGCCGGCACGCTCTCGGGCGGCGAGCAGCAGATGGTGGCGATCGGCCGGGCGCTGATGGCGCGACCGAAGCTGCTGATGCTCGACGAGCCCTCGATGGGGCTCGCGCCGATCTTCGTCGAGAAGATCTTCGAGATCATCCACGAGATCAACGAGCAGGGAACCACGATCCTGCTCGTCGAGCAGAACGCGCTGATGGCGCTCGATGCGGCCGACCGGGGCTACGTCCTCGAAACGGGGCGGATCGCGCTGGCCGACGACGCGAAGAGCCTGCGCGCCAACGAAGACGTCCGGAAGACGTATCTCGGAGAGACCTAGGGCGCGGGGAAGTACGATGCCCCCGCCACTTCCTCGCGAGGTGGAACCTGGCGTCTGCGGAGGAAAGGACCGAACATGCATCGTCCTAAGATCTCGTCCCTGGCGGGTCTCGCGTTTCTCAGCCTCGTCGTCGCTCTGGCGGCCGGTTGCGGGGGCAGCAACAAGAAGGCTTCCACGACCACGACAGAAGCCACGAGCACGACTGCGACCACGATCGCGACCCCTTCGACCGACAGCAAGATCGCCGCTCAGGTCCCGGCGAAGTTCAAGTCGAAGACGATGGTCATCGCAACGGACGCCACCTATGCGCCGAACGAGTTCATCGGCGCGAACGGCAAGGCGATCGAGGGGATGGACCCGGACCTCGGCAAGGCCCTAGGCGCCGTCATGGGAATCAAGGTCAAGTTCGTCAACACGGGCTTCGACGGAATCATCCCCGGCCTCGCCGCAGGCAAGTTCGATCTCGGGATGTCGTCCTTTACGGACACGAAGGAGCGTCAGAAGACCGTCGACTTCGTCACCTACTTCCAGGCGGGCACGTCCTTCTACGTCAAGGCGGCCGGAGGCCCGACGATCAATTCGCTCGCCGACCTCTGCGGGCATTCGGTCGGAGTCGAGCGCGGAACGACCCAGGCCGATGACGCCACCAAGCAGAACGCGACCTGCAAGTCAGCGGGGAAATCCGGCGTCAAGGTCTCGGTCTATCCGGATCAGAACGCGGCCAATCTGTCGATCTCGAGCGGACGGGCCGAGGTCGGCATGGCCGATTCGCCCGTGGCCGCCTACATCGTCAAGAAGTCGAATGGACAATTCAAGCTGACGGGCAAGTCGTACAACACTGCTCCTTACGGCATCGCCATCCCGAAGGGAAGCGGGCTGACGAAGCCGTTCCTCGGCGCGCTGAAGGCCCTCATGTCGGACGGCACGTACAAAGCGATCCTGACGAGGTGGGGGGTCCAGACGGGCGCGATCACGAACCCCAAGATCAACGGCGCGATTAGCTAACTGCTGCCGGCTCTAGGTCTCGATGGCGAGCGAAACCGCCGAGCCGGCCCGACCCGACGAGATCAAGGCGATCCCGGTCCGCCACCCGGGCCGGTGGATCGCGGCCGCGATCATCCTGGTCCTTTCCGCCGCGGTCGCGAAGTCGGTCGTCACCAACCCGCGCTTCCAGTGGGGAATCATTGGCGACTACTTCACTTCGAGCCGGGTGCTGCACGGGCTAGTCACGACGCTCGAGCTCACCGTCCTCTGCATGGCGATCGGAATCGTGATCGGAGTCTTGCTCGCGGTCATGCGTCTTTCCCCGAATCCGCTCCTCTCCGGGGCGAGCTGGCTCTACATCTGGTTCTTTCGAGGGACGCCGGTGTTGGTCCAGATTCTCTTCTGGGGCTACATCTCCGCTCTCTACCCGCAACTCTCGCTCGGGATCCCGTTCGGGCCACAGTTCGTGCACTTCAGCGCGAATTCGGTGATCAGCCCGTTCGTGGCCGGAATGCTGGCCCTGGGGCTGAACGAGGGCGCCTACATGGCGGAGATCGTGCGGGCGGGCATCATCTCGGTCGAGGAAGGCCAGACCGAGGCGGCGCAGAGCCTGGGGATGACTCGTTTGCAGACGATGCGGCGGATCGTGCTGCCGCAGGCGATGCGCGTGATCGTCCCGCCGACCGGCAACGAGACGATCTCGATGCTGAAGACGACCTCCCTCGTCAGCGTCATCGCCGTCACCGACCTCCTCTATTCGGTTCAGCTGATCTACGCGGTCAACTACCGCACGATCCCCCTGCTGATCGTCGCGAGCATCTGGTACCTGATCGTCACGACCATCCTCTCGTTCGGGCAGTACTACCTGGAGCGCTACTTTGGTCGGGGCGCCGCGCGGGAGCTTCCGCAGACGCCGCTCCAGCGATTGCGCCAAACGCTGTCGATCCGGACGGGGTCTAGAACGTGAATCAGATAACGAGCACCGAGCCGATGGTCAGAGCGGAAGGCGTGCACAAGCGCTTCGGCCGCCTCGAAGTCCTCAAGGGCGTGTCCCTCGAGGTCCAGCCGGGCGAAGTCGTCTGCTTGATCGGGGCCTCGGGTTCCGGCAAGTCGACGTTCCTCCGCTGTATCAATCACCTGGAGCGAATCGACGCCGGGCGACTGTGGGTCGACGGGCGGCTCGTCGGCTATCGCCAGGCGGGCGACAAGCTCCACGAGCTGCGCGACGCAGAGGTCTGCCGCGAGCGCGCTGAGATCGGAATGGTTTTCCAACGGTTCAACCTCTTCGGCCACATGACCGCGCTCGAGAACGTGATCGAGGCGCCGATCCGGGTCAGGAAGGTGCAGAAGCGAGACGCCGTCGGGCAGGGAAAGGCCCTGCTCGAGCAGGTCGGGCTGGCCGACAAGGTCGACAATTACCCGGCGCAGCTCTCCGGCGGGCAGCAGCAACGGGTCGCGATCGCTCGCGCGCTCGCGATGAAGCCGAAGCTGATGCTTTTCGACGAAGCGACCTCGGCCCTCGATCCCGAGCTCGTCGGTGAGGTTCTGGACGTCATGAAGGGACTGGCTCTCGACTTCCGGACGACCATGATCGTCGTCACCCATGAGATGGGGTTCGCCCGCGAGGCGGCCGACCGGGTCCTGATGATGGACGACGGGCGGATCATCGAGGAGGGCACCCCGGAGCATTTCTTCACGGCACCGCGGGAGGAGCGGACGAAGCAGTTCCTCGCGGCGATTCTGTAGCGAGGCTGGGTAGATCTCCCCGCTCAGACTTGCGACGGGTCCTTCGTGACGCGCAGCGGAAAGTAAGGCGGGGACAACAGATAGCCGATTCGCGGCGGGCCGCCGGCGCGGCCGTGCGCCAGCTCGAGGGCCGTCCCGATGCCCTGCGACGGGATGAAACCGAGCTGCCTCGCGGCGACGGCGTCGCGGCAACCGGCGACGATGACGGCGCCGAGGCGGCCGATAGCGGGCGCGCACGCGCTCCAGTGGGCGAACGGGAGCAGCGGATGGCACGACCGCCGCCCGCGATATGCCTCGATCGCCCGGGGGTCCGCCACCGCGTCGCGCTCTGCCTCCATCAGCTCGATGGGCTCGCGCCCGAGCCTGCTGGTCGCCTGGAAGAAGGCCCGGTACGGCTGCTGGGTCGGGTGGGCGAAACGTCGATGGAAACGGTGCAGGAGGATGGCCGTCCCGCCCTCGGCCACCGGAAAGCCGTCGCGCCACATCCGCAGCGCCAGACCCAGCGCCAGGTAGGCCGCTAGCAGCGGATTCGGCCGCTCGCGCGGCAGGAACGGCGTCGTTCGCGGGATTCCGATCACGATCGCGTCGAGCTGACCTTCGAGGGAAGCTGAGCGGGTCTCGACGCCGCGGAGCAGCGCCTCGGCGTGAGCCACGGACGGCGGGCCGCCGTACGCCGCCGCGACCGAAAGCTCCCGCCGGACCGAGCGGATGATCCGGTCGCGGGCCCAGCTCGGGAGCAGCCCGAACGGCCGGCGAAGGGGGGAGCCGGCGATTCGATCGAGGGCCTCCTGCTCGTACGGATAGCCTCGGGCCGCGCCGAAAAGGCGGGGGTGGTTGAAGGTCAACGATGCACCGATCACGGGCACCCGCCGGGACAGCTCGCGCTCGATCGTGACGCTGAGTTGCCAGCCCTGGGAGGCGCTGGTCTCGAGCAGCGAGTACGCGCCTGCGGCGCGCAGCACCTCCCGGCCCGACGCACCGACCAGGGCCGCGGGGCCGCCGTGGATCACCGTCTCGGCGGCGCTGACGACGACGATCGCGTCCGTCTCGAGCAGGCTTGGGTGAATGCGAAGTGGAACCCGCCCCGACTGCCCGATCTGGACGAGGTCCGGGTCTTCGACGTCGTGGATTACAACCCGGCCGCGAAAGCGGCGGGCGAAATCGGGGGAGACGATCCCTAGCTGCTCGAGGTCTCGCTCGCCGAGCCTGCGAGCGAGCCCTCCGGCGACGAGAAGCGTCTGGTTCTCGACCGGGACTCCGACGCGATTCAGCTCGTCGACGACGGCGCCGATAGCCGCTCGCCGCGGGTCGTTTTGCGCGGTCGGGATCGGCAGCGACGGCGGTTGGATCACGATCGTCGCGCGGCCGCCGCGGCGCACTAGCGCCTCGAGCGGCTCGCCCACGAGCGGGAACCTGAGCGCGTCTCGGACGGCCGCTCCAACGTCGGCGATCGCCTCGCCCGGCCCCCGCGGTCGCAGGATCACGGCGTCGTCGGCTGCGTTCACGACCGTCAGCCGCGAGCCCGCGAGCATCGGCACGCGGTTCACGGCAGTGCGCGGTAGAGCCTGTAATACGTCGGCCGGAAGCCGAGGCGGGGCCAGTGCCGCGACGAGAGCAGGTTGACCGAGCGCCAGTCGGCCGTCATCGAACGGAAGCCGTGCTCTTGCGCCCACGTGAGCGCGTGTCCGGTCAGGGCGAGGCTGACTCCCGACCGGCGCGCCGCCGGCAGCGTCGCCGCGTGCGAGAGGTCGATGTTGCCCTCCGGAACTCGCAGGTCGCCGGTCGGCCGCCGGTAGAGGACCAGATGTCCGACCGGCTGCCCGGCGCGCTCGGCGACGAAGTGGGTGTACATATCCGGGTCGTCCCAGAGATCGCTCCAGTCTGCCCGGAACTCCTCGTCGCTCGGGATCGCCAGGCCCGAGAAGCTCGGCGGTCCGGACTGATGCTCGTAGAGGCTGCGGTCGAGGCGGCCGACGAGCTCGAGATCGTCGGGCGTCCCGGCACGGATCCGGACATCGGCGGCGACCGGCTTCATCGCCGCCGTCTCGCGGACGGCCCAGACGTACTGGACGCCGAAGGCGAGCCGCAGCCACGGATCCGTGAGCGCCTCGTCGCTCGCCGGGATCAGGGCGAGATGGCGCGTCGCGCCGGCCGCGACCCATCGCGCCGCGAGCGCGGCGTAGAGATCGCGGACAGCCTCGCCGCGGCCGGCCGCCGCAGCGCAGCCAGCGAAGTCGACGATCGCGCGCCTGTCTCCAAGCAGCGCATCCTCCTCGACGCGGCCGATCACGTAGGCGACCACCTCGTCCCCGCTGAGGGCGACGACGCCGGCCGCAGCCTCGTGATCTAGATCACGTTTCAGCTGGGAGCGAAAGTCCGAGACCTTCGGCAGCAAGGCCTCCGCTTCCCGGTGGCGCGTGTGCCGGTCCGCGAGCAACGCCGCGGCGGCGGGAAGATGCTCGTCCCCAAGGGGCTCGATTTCGATCCCGGGCATCGCGGCGGGACGATAGCTTTGGCATCGATGCCGAAGACCCTGAGCGGCGAAGAGCTGCAGCTCGACGACGCGCCGGCGCGCGACTCCGAGCTCTTCCTCGTCGACGGAAACAACCTCGCCTACCGCGCCTTCTTCGCCCTGCCCGAGGAGCTCGCGACGAGCGAGGGCTTCTCGACGAACGCCCTGCTCGGCTTCACGAACATGCTCTTCAAGCTGCTCGCGGACTACAAGCCGAAGGGCGTGGCGGTCGCCTGGGACACGCGGCCGGTACACCGGCACGAGCTGCTCGACACGTACAAGATCGAGCGCAAGCCGATGCCGGGCCTGCTCTCGGAGCAGTTCCCCTACTTCCGGCCGATCGTCGAGGCCTTCGGCTACCGCAACCTCGAGTTCGACGGCTGGGAGGCCGATGACGTGATCGCAACGCTCGCGACCCGCGCCGACGAGGCCGGCGTCAAGACGACCGTCGTCTCCACCGACCGCGACGCTTTCCAGCTCGTCAGCGACAACGTCGCGCTGATGATGACGCCGCGCGGCGTGTCCGACGTCCACGTCTACACGCCCGAGCGCGTCGAGGCGCGGCTCGGGATCCGGCCCGACCAGGTTCCGGACTTCATCGGCCTGAAGGGAGACGCGTCGGACAACATCCCGGGCATCCCCGGGATCGGCGACAAGACCGCGGGGCAGCTGATCGCGCAGTACGGCTCGCTGGAGGAGGTGATCGAGCACGCCGACGAGCTGACGCCGGCACGCTCGCGCGCGGTGAAGGAACACGCCGAGCAGGCGCGCGGGGCGAAGGAGCTCGCGACGATGAGGCGCGACCTGGAGCTCGATTGCGATCCGGCCGAGCTCGTGCTCGCTCCGCCCGACCGCTCCGAGTTGAAGGAGATGTTCCGGCGCTTCGAGTTCCGGAACCTGCTCAATCGCGTTGACGAGCTGGACGAGGCGGTGCCCGCATCGGCGCGCGAGGTCGAGGGCGTGGCCGTGCCCTGGCGCGAGGGCGAGCTGACCGGCTACGGCGGGTTCGCTGCGGACGACGAGCGCGCGGCGCTCGCGACCGAGCAGGAGGTCGTGGTCGGCCCGCGTCCTGAGCGGCTGGAGGGCGACCTCGTCGCGCACGATGCCAAGGCGCTCCGCCTCTCGGCCGCTGACGACACGATGATCGCGGCGTATCTGATCGAGCCGAGCCGCGCCTCGTACGAGCTCGACGATCTCGCCGCGGAGTACGGTCTCGAGCTGCTCCCGGAGCCGGCGGCCGAGGACGAGACCGCTCGGCTCGTCCGTCACGCCGCCGCGACCTTGAAGCTGCGCGATCCGCTGCTCGAGCGCGTCCGGGAGCGCGGCCACGAACAGCTCTACCGCGAGATCGAGCTGCCGCTGACACCGGTCCTGGTCGCAATGGAGCAGGTCGGCGTCAAGATCGACACGTACCGGATGGGTGAGATCACGGCGCGGCTCGCCGATCGGGTCGAGGAGCTCGAGGCCAAGGCGTACGAGCTCGCGGGCGAGGAGTTCATGCTCGGCTCGACGCAGCAGGTGGCGCGAGTCCTGTTCGAGAAGCTGGAGCTGACGCCGGGTCGGAAGGGCAAGACGGGCTACTCGACCGACACGCGTGTCCTACGGACGATCCGCGGCGAGCACGAGATCGTGCCGGTGATCGAGGAGTGGCGCGAGTACTCGAAGCTCCTGAACACCTATCTCGGTCCGTTGCCGTCGCTCCTCGGGGACGACGGCCGCCTGCACACGACCTTCAACCAGACAGTCGCTGCGACCGGGCGCCTGTCGACGTCGAACCCCAACCTGCAGGCGATCCCGATTCGCACCGAGCTCGGCCGCGAGATCCGCTCTGCCTTCGTCGCCGACGCCGGCTGGAAGCTCGTCTCCGCCGACTATTCCCAGATCGAGCTCCGGATCCTGGCGCACGTCTCCGGCGAGCCGAAGCTCCGCGAGGCTTTCGCGCGCGGCGAGGACATCCACCGCGCGACTGCGGCCGAAGTGCTCGGGGTCGATCCCGCTGCGCTGACGACCGGTCAGCGCTCGATCGCCAAGATGATCAACTTCGGGATCGTCTACGGCATCTCCGCCTTCGGCCTTTCCGAGAACCTCGAGATCCCGCGCGAGGAGGCGCAGGCGTACATCGACGCATACCTCGCGCGCTTCCCGCACGTGCAGGACTTCATCGAGCGCACGATCGAGCGGGCGAGGGAGGACGGCTACACGACGTCGCTGCTCGGCCGTCGCAGGCCGGTGCCGGAGCTGCGCGCGTCGAACCGGCAGACGCGCTCGCTCGGCGAGCGCCTGGCCGTCAACTTCGTCATGCAGGGCTCGAACGCGGACATCATCAAGGTGGCGATGATCGCGATCCACCGGCGCCTCCGCGAGGAGGGCCGCGCCGCCCGGCTTGTGTTGCAGATCCACGACGAGCTATTGCTCGAGGCGCCGGAGAACGAGGTCGCCGCGGTGAAACAACTCGTCCGCGAGGAGATGTGCCGCGCCTACGACCTGGATCCGCCGCTGGCGGTCGACGTCGGCGCCGGCGACGACTGGCACGAAGCTAAATCGTGAAAGTCCGGCCCGCTTTCGCGGGCCATGACGACTTTCACGATTATCAGTGGCAACGCCGACCGCAGCAGCCGGGACGGGCGAAGCCCGTCCCGGCGAGGCCCGGGGCAATCGTCCGTCATAGACTCAAAGCGGAAATGAAAGTCGAACTCGCAGATAGCTACGGGTTGTTCGTCGAGGAGGTCGGCAGCGGCTTTCCGCTGATCGTCCTCCACGGCGGGCCCGGCATGGATCACACCATGTTCCGGCCGTATCTGGACCCGCTGAGCGACGACTTCCGCCTGCTCTACGTCGACGAGCGCGGCCAGGGCCGGTCCGACCGCGTCGACCCCGCGACGCTCTCGCTCGAGGTCTTCGCCCGCGATGTCGACCTGCTGGCCGAAGTCCTCGAGCTCGACAGCTTCGCCCTGCTCGGCCATTCGTTCGGCGCCATCATCGCGACGTACCACGCGACCGAGCTCGGCAGCGCGACCGCTTACATCATCTCTGGCGGTGGCGACGCGAGCGAAGCGCTCGATGCAGATGTTGCCGCGGCGCTCGACGCGCTCGGGGACGAGGGGACGGAGATCGCCGCCTCCTGGGAGGCCGAGAAGACGGTCGAGACCGAGGAGCAGCTGAAGCAACTGCTGCGTGACCAGATGCCGTTCCACTTCCACGGTGAGCCTCCGCCCGGCTACGGCGAAGAGACCGTCGGCACGCCGGAGGTGCTCCGCCACTTCGCGCAGATCGGCTACGGCTCGTTCGACTACCGCCCGAAACTGCGCGAGATCGACAAGCCGACCCTGGTGATCGTCGGCGAGCGCGACCGCACCACGACGCCGCGCGCGGCGCGCATCCTGCACGGTGGAATTCCGAGCAGCGAGCTGATCGTGATCGCCGACGCCGGGCATATGAGCTTCGTCGAGCAGACGGCTCAGTACCTCGCGGCGGTACGCCGCTTTCTCAGCGGCGTCGCCGTCCAAGCCTGACTAAACGGGGTCGCCTCGTGACTTCCTTTAGTGCGCCCTCTCGATC
>Ga0126310_10000139_pt1 | contig 21010 bp, 23 predicted proteins | sample Plot60_FD_92540 | JGI IMG/M metagenome (GOLD analysis project Ga0126310, IMG submission 92540) | Serpentine soil microbial communities from UC McLaughlin Reserve, CA, USA - Plot60 | ecosystem: Environmental > Terrestrial > Soil > Grasslands | place: USA: UC McLaughlin Reserve, Lake County... | reverse complement strand
TGGGTGCAATTACAGATCTTCAAGTTAGTCCATATGATGGCTACCTATATGCTGTTTCATTTTCTGGAGGTAAGATATACAGAATACTTCCTGCAACTACAACTACAACAGCAGTAGCTAGTGGTAGCGGTGGCGGTGGTAGTACTAATTCAACACAAAGCTCTTAGAATATTTTATATTATATTTTTTGTTATAAATCATTTATATAACCCTATATGTAGGCAAGAGCTTACAAATAAATTGGAGAAAATATTCAAGTAGTAATGGCTACAAAACTATAGTGTTGTACTTAGACAACATTGGATATTTATCAAGACCATCATGACAACGCTTGCTAACCTAACACAAATTAGCGTTCTATGTGTGCCGTTGTATATTAAGTGGCTAATAAGTTCTACCTGATCACAATTTTCTCTTTAGTCCTCCTTGTCGTCCTCCATCTCATCTACAGAACACCTCTTGACTCCCTTAAAGTGAGCAAGGTTTATCATTATATTATATCAGAGCTCAAATAATTTTATGGAATTCTCTGGTAACAAAAAAGGTAACTTACTAGCCATAACAATCTTTGTTACCAGTGTAACTGTCAGTGGGCTTCTCTTTGTTCCTTTTTTGCAGATAGAGCAACTAATGATAACAAGAATGCAATGTATACCTTATGATGACGGTAGTAGTAATCATGATACTGCTATTAATTATTACGAGGCCGCATTTGCATACCATGGAAAGGAGATTTCAGAAAAATTAAACTATGCGCATTTTTTGCCACTTGGATCTGGCACTAATAATAGTAATCAATCACGTCAGGTAAATCAAGTAAAAGTAATTGTAAATTATACTGTAATGGAACCTTCATCTGTTAATAAACAGAACACTACTGCACTAATGAGGGTATTTGAATCCAACGGAACTTTGCTAAAGTCATCCCCTGCTGAATTAGGTTTCATAGGTAATAACACTATTACTCCTGGGGGTCAATCTGAACTTGCGACTGCTATAACAGACAGCAGAGTAAAAGATGTTAAAGCATTTGTATTTTTTACCAACGCAGAAAGAAATGGAAATTTTTCTAATCCAGTAAATGTTAACCTTACACTTGGGCAAAGGCTTCCCAAATAACTTTGTTGTTCGTAACCAATCAATAGGACAATACTTTCTTTTTGCAATTTTTGTTTATTTTTATGGTTGTGTATTGAAGTTATGTGTGAGTTGATGCGGTAGAAAGAATTGTATCACCAAACTAATAACATATAATCCTAATAACATCATCCCTACCCTGAGACCTATTTCCCTCTTAAGCATTGGTATCAGGGCTGCAATAGTTATTATAGTAACAAGAACCATCTGATAAGAGAGTAGTATATTGGCGTCAATTGTTGTATAAAACCCACCATGGTATATTGCTCCAAAGACGGCAATTGCAAGTAACAGTGTGTTGTTTAATATCTTAGAACCAAGAACATTTGATATAGCAATAGAAGCTCCATGAGCACCTTTTCTAGCCAAAATCATGAGTGATAATTTTTCGGGCATCTCTCCTGCTATAGGACTAATGATTACTGATAAAACAATTGCAGATATTCCAATATCAACAGAAAAGCCTTGTAACGAGTGTATAAATGGCTCAGCACCTATCAAAATTCCTATTATTCCAGCCATGAAAATCAAAAGTGCTTTTATTAATCGTCTATTATTGGCTTTTGGGACATTTTGAAAATTCTCTGTTACGTTTATCAGATCAGGATCAGATTTGCTTGCTGTTGATGTAGTTGTTGTAGTTGCTTCTGAAATCTGATGATCTTTATCGTTATTTTTATACTCATTCTTATTCTGTTCTGTTAACTCATTATTGTTGTTTGGCATAGAAGACAACAGTTCTTTGTTTTTATCGACTTTCATTTCCCGTAGGGCCATTATGAAATACGCAACAAACATTCCAACAAATATAAATCCATCAAAATAATTGTACCCGTCAACAAATAGTACGGCGCTGACTATAGCAGTTATGAATAGAAAAAGTTTATCTAATCTAAAACTGCTTACATCAAGACCTCTTAATGGTGCTTTTGATAATCGTGTTGTAGCGATAATTAGCATAATTGACAGGCCGAGAGTCATCATTAACAAATTGCTCCCTAGTCCTGCACCAATAGCAACTCCGTAATTTCCAGCTGCTGCAGCATATGCAACTATTGCAATCTCAGGAAGTGTTGTAGCAATACTGAGCACTGTCCGGCCAATAAATTTGGCACCATATTTAACAGATAGGTGTTCTGCACCATATGACAGGGCCCAGCTAGCAATGATTAACTCACCCAGCCATATTAGCATACCAATAAAGTCGTTCTCTACCAACGCTTACTTTCTTGTCTACTAACTGTAATTCCCAAATTTCAACGTACAGTTGATATTCAGAAAAAATTTAATATCTTCTTCTTTCTGAATTTTGTATACTGTGCCAGTCGACACTATACGTACAATCAAATTATTAAGCAAATGGTCAATGGATAGAGCATTAGGAAGAAGAACACCTTTAATAGCTGTCTTTAGCTTCACGCATTATTGTAATTTTTATTGTCCAATGTGCCCTTTTGGTGACCCGGATAAAGAGACTCAGATTAAACTCGCCAAGAGGAAGGATCTAAGCACAGAGCAATGGAAGTTAATTTTTGATAAGGCTTCAAAACATTGTATTTGGTCTATCATCGAAGGTGGCGAACCAACAAGCCGTCCAGACTTTATGGAACTTGTGAAATATCTTTACAAATTGCATATTCCTATTACAGTAATTACTAACTGCTCTTTACTCCATACTATTGACCTTCATGAACTAAAGAAATACATTCAATTTATTACATGTAGTATTGATTCCGTCTTCGAAGAGTCATATTGTAAGGTACGTGGTGTTTCTGCTCAGACATATGGCAAAGTAATGGATAATTTACGTCTTTTAACAGAACACAATGTACCTCATTATTTTAATAGTGTTATAACAAAATACAATACGGAGGAATTTATAAACCAGACTTACTTTGATAAGGCTAAAGAATTAGGCGTGAAAGCAGTTTCGCTTACATTTGTAGAGGATCGATCCGATGTTCAATATTCCTTGCTTCCCGACCGACAAACGATGATTGAGGTCTCAAAGAGCATACTACAATACAGTAAAAAACACTCATCCCCTAGCCTAATGATACCAACCGAATATTTTGAGCAAATAATTGCTCATGGACGCGGAATTTTCGATGAGTGTGGTGTATGGAAGAGCATTTTTGTCAATAGCAATGGCACTGTTATGGTTCCCTGCTGGAAATTTAACAGTCCTGAAAATATCTATAATTTGTTGGAAAAGAATATAGAAGATATTTGGAAAGCTCCACAATGGAACATAGCCAAAACATGCCATGACTGTCAGGTGCTTGGTTGCATATGGTACTCATCACAGCCTATAGCTACGTTTGCACGAAATTACATGAAGGGACTATCAAGAATAATTAGTCAACAAAAACCTGAACTTGCAGCTGAACTGAGTTAACTGACTAATTTACATCTCTGGACTACTGACGTAGACTTATGTGTGTATAGAATTAATCTTGATCAATCAATCAATTATTATTAATATTATTGCGCTATTGTTATTTAGTCTGCCAAGCAGTGCCTTCAAGTTTTGCATATTTTAAATATGCTCCTTCTTTATCTACATTGGCTATTTTCATATCTGTCATATTGGCATCTACAAATATTGTATTTGAGAGCTTGGATCCTGTCAAATCACATTTTTGCATATTTGCCCACATAAAATTTGCCCTCCGTACGTCACAGTCTGCTAGATTGCATTCTGACATCTCAGCGTACATCAATAGAGCGTCTGACAAATTTGAACCTTTGAAATTTGCCTTAGTGAGATTGGCTTGAACAAAATTAACTTTGGATAGATTGCAATTGGAGAAATCGGTCCCAGTACAAGAAACTCCATTAAGATAGGCATTGGAAAGATCTTTACCAGAAAAATTTGCATTGCTAATATGTAATTTTGTAATGAGGTTTTTTGTCATCCTCCAATGATTAAACTCAGAGATCTTAGAATCAAACAGCAACGTTATGCCCTCTTCTGCCAATCCTTCAGACATTATTCTTGTACTTCACATTATATATGGACTTATATCAATTTTTTGTAGTATCTCTAAACTGTAATCAAATCTGCTGAAATAAAATCTACCAAAATAGTATCTCACATCTAACCATTTACTTTAAATATTGCCGCTAGGCATTTTTTACATACTTTTATGCCAAAGTCTACCCGACGTAATTCTCCTATCAGAATTATGTTTGTTGATGATGAAAAAGACATTTTATCTACTGTAAAAAGAGGCCTAGAATCAAACAATGCTTTCTCCGTTGAAACATTCTCGAGTGGCGAATCGGCTTTACAGGCCTTTGAAAGTCATCCTGAAAACTACTATGACTTAGTCATCACGGATATAAGAATGCCCAAAATGAATGGCTTTGAGTTATATCGTCGTATTAAGGAGAAGAATCAGTCAATGAAAATTGCATTTATAACAGCGTTTGAAATAAACAAGGAAGAATTTAATAAAGTTATGCCCTCTGTTAATGTCATAGATTTTATAAGCAAACCACTCAGCATATCAAGTCTCATAACAAAGTTGAAGTCTATGTTGAAGAACTATCCAGAAAGTCCAGCTACGTTATAGTCCTAAACCTACTAATCTGATCCTACAATTGGCAACGCCTTGTTGGAAGGAAGATTAGGAATATTTTGCTCTTGCTCTTGCTGAGTTATTTTCTCAAATTCTATGGTTATTTCTACTGGTATATTGAATCTCAAACTTAAGTCATTTGCGAGTATACCAACAGATTTCGGATCTGCAAATTCTTTAGATCCTTGAAGAAAAACTCTTGTTTGTCTATAAAGAATTTTTCCACCAAATCGTGATTGTAAGAAATCTATCATCTCTTGAATAGTTTTTTGTGGAATCTCATTGTAGTAAAAGCATATACCACGAACTGGTTCTTTATCATAAGGGGTGCCATACTTAAACCAAAAGACACCAAAACGCTGGTTTTCGCCAAACATACATGTGACCTCCCAATGATTAGCCTTCTCAATTGGATACTTTGCATTTAACACTTCCCTAATGTCTAAGTGCCAATATCTCATACGCATATTTGTGAAACCTAATTGAGTAGCTTTATAATAATATATCAGGCAATTTTTTTGCTTCAATCTAAACGAATATTAATAGAAACTGTTTCTGAATTTACTGCTATATTTGTTAACTGATTGACCATATTATCTCTCATGTCAGTACAGAACAGCAAACCTTGCGATAGATAGTGGGGCTGTACATATAGTAAGTAACGGCGAAAATATGTGAACATACTTTAAATTTTATAATATAACAATTAACTATCATAAGGCAATACAAAGCTCTTTTACACTATCAACATAAGCTAGTTGCAAACCCCTATTTTACATTACTATTATTGCATTATTGCATTGCAGAGTAGAACTATAAGTAATTATTATACATTGAACTAGCGCTTGTTAGATAGCTATAACATGATTAGCGAAATAGATACCACTGCACCTCACAAGAGGATAGAGCTATTAAAACAAATGGAAAAAGAATTCGATGCGAAAAATGAGCAGTATTTTAAGGATTTGTTAACCCATGAGGATGTGATCATTAGAACTCGTTGCATATGTATTCTAGCAGATATAGGCGACAAAGGTGTAATTGAGCACATAAGTCAAGTTCTTAAAAATGACAAGGATGCATTGGTCAGACATGAGGCAGCCTTTTCACTTGGTCAACTTGGTTTTACAAGCGCAGTAGATGCTCTATCAAAAGCTGTAGAATCTGATCCAAGTTTCTTTGTCAGACATGAAGCGGCTGTTGCTTTGGGTGTAATCGGTTCGGAAAAAGCAAGAACAACTCTCAATAAAGCACTTAAGGATACAAGTGAAGAAGTAAGAGAATCCGCAATGATTGCGCTTGCAAATCTCGACTATATTTCAACTATGAAAAGGAACAACCAATTTACTAGGATGACTGGTGGCTAAACATAGAATGTAATACATTATGGAAAGGTTTTCAACAATGATCAAGGTTACTTAATTTGATTCTGTCACATTGCATATTACTCGGCTGAAACAAGCGATCCATTTGAACTCATTACAAATCTATAAATTGTATCAACATTGGAATCCTCAAAGATTTCTGCATCATGTGTTATTATTACAGTCTGGGAGATAGGTCCCAGGCCTTCCCTAAACGCTTCTGAAATGATTTTTACCAGAGATTTTCGTCTTTCGTCATCTAAATGGATAGTTGGTTCATCCAGAATAATGAAATCGAGTTTATTTGAGCCCATAATATTTGCAATACCCAACCTTAGTGCTAGCGCTACAGCGACTTTTTCGCCACCGCTTAGAGAATCCATATCAATTTCACCCTGTCTTCCAAAACATTGTACCTCTATGTCTCGTATCTTTTCTTTCAAGTCTATCCTTGATATGCCAATGTTAAACATAGCAGCATAATCTGATGCTTTCATTGAAATCATCTTCAGGGCCCATGACCTGAGACTCAGTGCAACAAAACCATCCCTGTTAAATACAGATGATCTAATATTTTCTATTATGCTTAAGTATTTTGAAGCATCTTCTAATTCTGCAAGGATCTTTTTCGATGTATCTATAGTTTCTTTTGCTTCCTGAACAGATCTTTGTGTTACTCCAATTCTTGTGTTGATCTCCAGTAGTTGATTTGAGAGTCTCGTGCGATTGAGCTTTGCATCAGTGTATCCTTGTACCTTTAGATCTTTTACTTGCTCTCTTATTTCTGTAATTTTTTCAGATAGAGACTTCGAAAAATCATCTATACTAAACTTCATGGGATCTTCTTCTACCTTGGTAACGCTCTTTGGAAGTTTGGATAAACCAGATCTCTTCTGATCAAGTTCTTGCTCCAACTTTTCTATTTCATGAATAGATGTAATATAATTTGTTGCTAGAAAATTTTCTGCAGCATTAAGTTTCTTTTCCTTTTCTTCAAGATAAGATTCTTCTTTCTTTAGTTTGACCCTTTCCGCAACCAGATTCGTTTGATCATCTATTTTTGTTGTTATATCTTTTTGGATATGATTTAAGTCGAATATCTTGTTTATTGTAGAGATAGGCGAGGCGCATACAGGGCATTTACCATCCTTGATTTCTAATCTTTTACTACACTCTAACAGTCCCTTTAGTCTACCTGATTCTCCTTCATTATGAAGTATTTTCTGTTGTACATCGTCAATCTCTGCTTTTACCATTTGAAGGTTAATTTTAATCTCTTCTCTCTCTGAGACTATTTGTATCGATTTACGACTCTCTTTGGTAATACGCTCGAGTTTTACAATATCGCTTGAAATGCAGTCCCTTTTTTCGTTCACATACTTTATAAGAGCATTCTCTATTGCGTTTAGCTCTCGTGTTCGCAAAATTAATGGTTCAATACGTTCAATTTCTCTTTCAAGTGCAAGCAACTTTGTATTTATCTCATTACTTTGATTTTTTAGTTGTTTCAAAAGTTGTTCTGCGTCATAAAGATCAGTCACTTTTTTATCTATCGCCTTTTTGATTGATTCGATTTGTTTATCATCGAATCCGCCGTTGTGATCGCGTAACCTTTCACGAAAGCCATTAATGATATCGTTCATAGTATGATACGCAAGATCCAGTCTATCAATACCTATCAAACCGTTTAGAAGTTCCTTGAATTCCTTAGGTTGAGTTTCAATTATCTTGTTAAGCTCTCCCTGTTGAATGATTCCTGCAATTCTTAACTTCTTATAATTCATCCCCACTATCTTAGCAATCTCTGCACTCATTGATTCACCAAATTGTTTCCGTTCACCAGAAATTATAATCCGTTTATTGTTAACGCTGTTAGCCGCATTGTTAGCGTCTGACATCAGCTCAAATTTTGCTGAGGTAGACTGTCCAGAACTTCCTATTTGTCTGCATGCAACATACTCCCGTGAGCCTATAGAAAAATTAAGGCTCACGGATGATGATTGACATCCTCTTCGTACTAGGTTCTTATTTGATTTTCTTGTATGTTCTCCAAATAGAGCAAATGTTATCGCATCAATGATACTTGATTTACCTGAACCGTTATGTCCTACGAAAATTGTAATTCCTCTATTGAAGGTTAATGTAGTATCACTGTGTGAAATGAAGTTATGCAATTTTATGTCTTTTATCACACGATGACATCTCCATCAACTATCATGACTATGTTGTTTAGTATTATTGTAAGCTTTCCACAGAAAGTCTAATGTGGCACTTGCATCTCCACGGCCTGCCATAGGCAGTATCTCATTAAGCACAAGTGATGCTAAATGGTCAGATTTTAATACTTCCTTTACAAGTCTTTCCAGTTCATTATCGATATCAACTGGTCTTTCATCATAAACTAACGGAGATGAGCCTTGTTCTTCTATCGGTTTCCACATATAATGCAGACAAGAGTCATTTAGTTTTAAAAGTTGTGAAGCAACAACTTTAGAATCAATTTGCTTTCCTAGTATCTTTAACATCACCACTGGTTTCTTGTCATGGTTCCGGGTTTCTTTGATGATATCGTTTAATTCTTCTGCAATTGATTTATAGCTAACCTTGAAAACTAACTGTGATCTTCTTTTATCTAATTTGACCCAGTTGGTTTCTACTTCTTGGGAAGATATATCTGTTAGAAAAAATCCTTTCTCAACTTGCTTAATTCCCTCACTTGGTGTCAGATCAATAGAGCCAGGATAAGATATTAACCCATCAAGATAATCAAACCTCTTTTCAATATGATCATGGTAATGACCCATAGCATAATAGTCAATTCCTCTTGGGAGGTCAGTGGAATTTAATTCTCCTGCGAAACTGTTGAAGTCCGTAAGACCCTGATGCAGAACTAGAATATTCTTGATACTCCTTCCTCCGTTGCCACTTTCCTTATTTTGTTTTGCTTTTTTTTCTGTCGTCTTGAATTGCTGTAATATACTTTCAATGTTGCTTTTTCTTTCTTTATTAAAACCGAAAATTGCTACGTTGTCATGCAGTCTAGGTTCATTTTCCTTTAACCTTGTCGCCAAACCAAGGTTGTGGAAGACATAAGGAATTGGAATGTCCTGCATTCTATTAATATCATGTTCCCCAAGGATGAAGTAAACAGGAATAGATTTTTCCTTGAGTTTTTTGAGCTGATTTGCTAATTTGATTATTGATGATCCATTTGGTCGTGGCGTATGAAAAATATCCCCTGCTAGAATGATTAGTCGAGCATGCTCCGATATTGATTTATCTATTGCTTCTTCGAATACCTCATAAATGTCTTCTTCCCTTTCTTGCAGATTGAACTGAGAGTATCCAAGATGAATATCTGAAATATGGGAAATTAACAAATGAACCAGCCGTAGAATTATATCACATAACAGTATATCTGTTTTGATATTATGATGCTCATCATGATGATATTTGAACCTAGAGTATGTATTTTCTTGCTATAGTTATTATTATTATTATTATTATTACCATTGCTATGGATTACTAAATGATTCATACTGCAGATAATAAGAACCCGTTTAAACCTGGCTACCAATAGACAACATGAGAAGTAGGTTATCCTAGTCGTAGACATATCCTTCTCTAATATAGGATTGGGTTGACTCTCTAGCCATTTCCTCGTGAAGTCGATTGCTTTTCCATTCTGCTACCGGATCAGGATCGGCTCCCATCCATCTGTCCTTTGCTTCGTCAATTTTGGCAAATGATGGTAAATTCACCCACTGCCCCACTAAAAGAGCTTCGCCTGGATTAAGAGATGTAAGCTGCTCTGTGAGATTAGTGGTCAACGACTCACTGGTGGAGGCTATCTGGGTTTGGTCTTCTTGTTGTACAACTTTCATTATTGCCAATGAGCCTAGCTGACTCAATACATTCGAATCAATAGAGCGAGGGCGCTGAGAAACGACTATCAAACCCACACCAAATTTTCTCCCCTCTCGTGCAACTTTTGCAGCAAAATATTTCGTATCAGTGTATTCTTGTTTTGGAATGAATACATGAGCTTCTTCAACGACCACTATTATAGGACTTTTGAATCTAACAAAACCACTTCCTTCACTATGTATTTGATTTTTTGCATTTTTCCGATCGGATAGAAGAGATTCTAAATAGAACGATATTGCTATATTTGCCTGTTTCTCGTTTAGCTCAAGTAAGCTGATTATATTAATTTTACCTTCCTTTATCATCGCGACAGGATCAGCGGCATCTGCATGTAGTATATTACTGAGTCTTCTCCGTGCTTCCTTGACCTTATCTCTGACCCGCTCTGCAGATGATTTATTACGCTTTTCTAGATGTTCTAAGTTTTTTATATTTTCTTCTAAAGTTTGCCAAAAGTCATCTCCTGTCTTCTTCTTGAGGTCACCATCGAATACCTTTGACAATATAGTTTTCTGAATGTCAGCAATATCTCTGATTTCTATAACATCTGCAAATTTATCAGCTGATAATAATCTCGGATTTATTTTAGCTGGGATCAAATTTGCATTCCTAATTCTGAGACCTTTGTAGTCATCATGGTAATCGAAAATGACCATTGTTCCAGGAATTTGTGATACTGCTTTTGCGATCAATGTGACAACATTGCTTTTACCCATCCCTGTCATGGCAAGGATACCAAGGTGTCTTGTAGCCACCTTATTTATGTTAATTTTGACACCGACATCTTTCTGCCTAAGTAATGTTCCAACTCTTAGCCACTCATCATTTGTTGGATTAAAAATACTTTCTAACTCATCAGGCTTTGCCTCGAAAACTTCTGTGCCTGGTAGAGGAGGAATTTCTGGAAGTATTGTCTGGCATTTTTTTAATTCTTCCAGAAGCCCTAAAATTTTGACATTTGCTTTGTAGCTCTTATCCCGTTTATTTTTAGATGCAACTTGTTTGCTTTCCATTGCCTCTTGAAAGTTGGAAATATTGTCACTAAGAGCATCACTTTTAATTGAAGATGATTCAATAACCCCCAAAATTTTTTTTTGCTGTGAGTTTAGAATCACAATGTATTCGCCAAGACTTACCGGTCGCCTTGCTTCAAAAGTTATTTGATCTGGTCTAGTAGGTCCCACTACTATACCTAGTTCTAATGGACCGTCATAGCCACTCATTTTTAGAACACCGATAGCATCTTTGTTTTCGCGTATTTTACTGATGAACAAAAAAACATGTATTTGGATTACTAGAAGCTACTTTAAAAAATTGATGATGATGAAAATATCCTAATATATTATCGATAAACCTCTCGATGTCTTTTATTAATAAGTATATAAATAGATAAATCATATACCACTTTTGTATTATCTATGTATCACTCTTAGTTGAAATTCCGTTTTTTGTTACTACTATTAGAAATAATATAATGCAACGAAATTCATATACTATGATTAGGTTAATAGTTCTTTAATGCGCCGTTTTCCATTTGCGAGTTTTATTTCATGTGCTATCCTCCTTCCCATGCTCATGGATTGAGGATAAATTAATCCCGAATAAGGAGAGCCATCAAGATAAAGATTTGTTCCTGCAACGATCCTTGCTGAAAACTCAAAAGTAATGAAGTTTCCATCTCTGTCATATACACCCTCAAGGCAAAAAGGTCCATTCATCCCTGGCGGGACAAGACGTTTTGCTGCATCTACAAATCTTTCTCCCATTGCGTATACTTCACCTAATAGAGACTCTCTTAAGACTATAGGTATATTACCCACAACGTTATAGGAAGGCTCCACTTCTATACCCATCTGTTGTCTAGAGGGAATTCTGCCTATACCATCGATATCAGATTCATACCTTCTATCTACCCCCATAAGTTCAATATTCCTAGTGATAGGAGAATAAAAATATTGTAAATATGCTGGCACACCCATGACGTATTCCTGTATATACAGGTCATCTTCGCTATTGATTTTCTTTTGATTCACTAGCTTTCTAGCACCCTCTTCAAACGTCTCTTTATTCCATGCAAGGAAGTAACCTCGTCCTCCTGCGGCTCCATGCAATTTGACAATTGATAATCGCTCTATGTCATTTTTGGATTTGACAGGTTTTGGAGTTTTCAATTTTGCTTCTTCCATTAACTTCTGTTTTAGATTTCTATCAGATTCCCATCGTAGAATCCATTTATTTCCAAAAAATGGAACATTGATACTTTCAATCTGTTCACTGCTCATATAAGCAACTAATGTACCAATAGGAATAACTATTGAATTAGTTTGATTCAGGCGTTTTTGACAAAATTGTTCAGAAATTTCACTAAAATTGTCCACCATAATCATATCGTCAATGAAATTAAATCTTCTGTACAGACTAGACCTAGACTTCTCACATATTAGCAATGTACGAAAACCTTCATCTTTTGCACCTTTTAATACTTGTAGTGAGCAATGGGAGCCAAGAGTGGCTATGGTATATCTTTTCTTATTTATGGTTTTTTTTATTTCCAAGATATAATTTCACAATCCTGTTAAATTAAAATACTTCGCAACTGATATACTAGATAAAATAGATGAATGAAATGTGCAAAACAAATTAGCCCATACTGCCGAGCACGCTTTTATAGGATGGTTGCAGAGGTTACTTAGTCGAACCATAAAAGTTACGAAGGTGGAGCATCGAAAGACCGACAATAGTGTTTTTATATCCATTGCTCAACTTGATTTAGATCTAATATTTACAGCAGCATATGAAGTTAATTCTCTGATAACGAATGGAAGAAAAATTGTGGTTCATTCATTTGAGACATTAGGTGAAGCTAAAAAAGCATTTCCTACTATGCGTGCAAATGAGGAAAGAATAAAAAACTCTAATCCTGTAAGGGTAGTAGAGATCAAAGATCATGACATATCTGCATGTGCTATGGAGCATACAGAGAATCTGTATAATTGCGGACTTTTCCTCATAACAGGTCTATCTAAGAATGGCGACGAATACGAAGTAAAGTTTGTAGTAGGCAAAGAGGCTCGAGAAGCAGCAATTACACTATGTGCAAAGATCGCGAGGATTTGTGGTGAAATCGGCGCAAATTCAAACACAATTGAAAATAGTGTGAGAAAATTAAAAACGGAAAGTAATATCAACCATAACAAACTAAAAAGACTGACTAGAGAAAAACTCAGTGCAATCATGCCAGTCATTAACAAAAATGGCACAGTATTTATTCAAGGAATATTTTCTGATTTGGAAGATGAAGAGATTCGTAAATTTGTAAGTACAAAATTAACTGAATCGAAAAATACAGTCATATTCATTGCTAATCAAGAAAGCGATTCTGACATGAATTCCAATATAGTATTTGCAAGAACAGAAGAGATGTTGGATTTAGATTTAGACTGCAATCAGTTATTCAAGCAGATCTGTGGAGCTGATGGACGAGGAGGAGGCAAGGCTAATTTTATTTTAGGAGTAGTAAAGAATGAAAGATTACAAGGGATCATAAATGAAATTGCAAATCAATTATAAAAAGTACTTTTGCATTGTATGATGTCATTTAAGCATATATGCTAAATCACTGCACTTGAACTAACGGGACTTAATTGACAAGAGTATCTTAACCAATGGGGTCTAAAGCCAGTGCTGACTTTTTAGAAAGTCGTCATCTATTGGCTCTTTTTTGAGTAATTTAATCAACGCCAGTGCCTGAGGAACCGAAAGCATTGGTCTCTTGAAATGGTTATCTATAGCTATTCTGGGACATGCAACCTGTATAAACGCATCTATTCCTCTAAAGACTTGAACGCGCTCTTCTGTAATATCGGTCAAGGCAATCAACTGTATCTTTTTGCCTAGCTGCTCAAATGATTTTTTCAATTCAAGTGCTTTGATGTGCGCAAACTGACCTTCTTTCAGACCAATTATGATACCGATTCTCATTGCATCCAACGCTTTATATATTGATAAAATAGCCTTTTTCCTAAGGCTATCCGCAAATTCATTAACAAGAGAATATTCTCCAAAATATGGATCCAGCATATACGTTGGTTTTCCTGTGGACATTGCCACACTTGCACAATGGAACATGCTTTGGCCAAGGAAAACATATGCATCGACCTCTTTTTGGCCAAAGTGGGCAGGATAAAACTCACAACCAAAAATTTGTGCATCTTTTAGCTGTCCTTTTCCTTTACCGATAATTATATCATATCCATATTCTTCAAAAATCTTTTTGACAAAAGAAATCTGATAAAGATGTTGGCTGTTAGTTAGCAAAGAAATTGATTTGTAATTTTGATCTCTTAAGCCTATTGCACATTTTCTTGCTACTTCGTCAAAATTGGCATCGTCGTATGCGTCTATCATTACTACTTTTTCACCAAATGTTTCCATTACCACAGTATGACCAATGTTAAACAGAATTTCTGCAGCCAGTATATCTGCTGCGTGGGTATTCAGATCACACGATCCCCAGCATGTATCTCCTATAACGTATGCAGGAATGTTAAACTGTTCTGAAATATCATTAGCAGTGTCTTGAATTTTTGGTATTAGTGCTTCAGGTCCATTAAGTGCTACAGAGTGTGGCTTCCTTTTAGCAATGACTTCAAATATTCTTTTATTATCTATTTTTAGCATATTTTTAATTATCCACCATTCAGACAAATATTCCGATATCGGATGATTTTTTCAAAAACAAGCAAATTTTCATCAACACTCAGACGCATATCCTTATTAATCACTACTAAGATCTAAACTTATCGTCATTTTGATGCCATTTAAGCTTTCTGTACATATAGTGCCTTGTCAAATGCGATTTCCGTAAGTTTCATGGTATTGTTTAATATATATTTAACATTACACGGTAAAAGATATGACTAGCATATGCTGCTCTTTCGCGGGTCAATGCCCTGCTAAATTGGTTATAAAATAAAAACTCTAACAAGTTGTTTTAGGCCTTGCTGCGATTACGGAAATGTTAAGGAACTATTTATATGTCTCTGGATAGAAGCGTGTTTTCCTTCGAATTTGCTTTCTTTTTTGTCGAATCGTTTGTAAATCTGACAGCTTTGTTAACCTCTAGATTATAAATGGCCAATTTTAGATATATCTTTTCAAATTTATTGAATATGGTGATTTGTCTTTATTAGGTACTGTACGGTACCAATTAGCGTAAGTATATACCGTGGAAGCAGAACTAGAATCACAGCTAGATCAACAGAAGAGGCAGCGGATTTCATCGATATCATCAATTAAATTCAAGACCGCTTTTGAAGAATTGAATAAAAAACATGGACTATTAACTACTGGAATTGAAAAAATAGATTCATCGTTACAGCTTACGCCGGGTGATGGACTAGCTGTTGTAGGCAATAGAAAATACTCACACATATTAGTCACAAGACTATGCGTTAACGCATTATTATCGTCGCCATCAAAAAAAAGAACCGACAATGGAGAAGATATTTTTACACGCCTAATCTAATACTTGTTGATGCAGGGAATAGTACTGATTTCTATCAGTATGTAAATTTTGCAAGACAATATTTTAGACTCGATGTTATAAGCAGGATTTTAAATAATACAATAGTAACTAGGCCATTTACCGTTTATCAGCTGGCAGACATAGTCATAAATCAATTACCAAAAGTCATTCAAAAATATAACGCCAAGATGATAGTTATTTCTGATTTATTTGATATGTTCATTCGTGACCCACAAATTGAAGCTAACGAGGCAAGATATCTGACAAATGAAATTGTCAAGTCTATTACAAAATCAAAAGCATTAGAAGATTTACTAGTTGTTGTGTCATTGCCATTTTGTAATAGCCCTTCTAATCATAATAATGTCAAACCAGGTATATCATATAATAAAATGGTCCTTACAAGATTTGACAAGTCCATGGAAATCACTGACAAAGAAAATAACATGATTGATTTAAAAATAAGCAACAATAACAAAAAGACCAAAAATGCAACCAATGGTGTTCATAATGACAAATTGCTTTCAATTAACAAAAGAGACCTGTTAAGAGTTTCTGCTCCTAGAAAGTAAATTTGATTGAACAATGGTTGAAACCTTAATCAATTCTCTCTTGAAAGTGATAGAACTTTGCTAATCTAAACGTATCAAATATGTAATTGTACGAAGTTGCTTCTTTATCTATTGATGCTGTACGATCTTAATTTCGTCTTGTCTTGTATAGCCAATAATGATGTTACACAAAGGAAACTTCCTATCTCTCAGCATCAAAGCATCCCAGTTGCTATGTCTCTTGCTCTCTTAATTCTTCATACCATTTCCTTCTTCTTCCCTTCTTGAAAGTGCTATAAGCACCCCTATCAAAACCAAAAAATCCAAGAACTGTTTCTGCAGCATCAAGTGTCATTTCTTTGTGATATGGAGGCAGAGACTATACTCTCTATAGTGTCATTCTACAGAGAGGCTACATCTATGGATTTCTGTGCAGAGGATCTAGATGATGATAATAGTGATCAAGAAGTGATAAATCTGCATCCTTCAGTATTTCGCTTGACCTGAATTGCTGCTGTTGTGTTGCTGCTTGTAAAGTTACTATTTTCTTTAGATCTTTGAATGTCAATCAGTTATATACAATAATGAAAACTGTAGCTTTATGTTTTACTCTACTGTTCCTTTTTTATGACACAATATTAACTAACGTACACGCTAATTTTTGATAAGACATCAATTTTGCATATGGATTATTATGCCCTATGAACATCTATGCAAATATCTTTACAATAAGACTAGTCACTTGATAATCGCAGTCATGTAGAGGAATTCTAATCTTCCTCCAATTATCTCTCCATTTACCAAATTCACAAAATCAGGATTGAACCATTCCTCTGACTGGATTTGCTTCCATTGTTCCCTTATAGTTCCTTACCTAAAGCAATTCTTCATCCATCGTAGCCATACTGCCCATTCATTATCGTTGAGCACATTTCTTTGACGCATAGAGTATGCATGAGAGCACATAAAAAGAATATAAGATGCAAATGCTGTCTCATCTGCAGGCCTTTCAGGTTTATTGTATATTACATTTTGCATCATTGGTTTTTCATTATAATATCTGCCATATTGTGAACCTTTTCATCTAGGTCATTTATAGATCTATTTCGCTCATGAATTGACAGACTCTGTATGTGTTTTTTTGAGAAAATCAGCATCAAGACCATAGTTCCTGCTAATCCGATTGTTTGTGCTATAGTCAGCATGTCAGAAAATCCTATAATAATACCTTCAACCATTAAGCAAAATCGTATAATTTAGGCAGTAGTTTTTACTTCTGTAATCCACTCGCACTTGAGGCCATATTTACCATGGTGATCTTCTACTGCTTGTTTATTTGGTGCTTCAAGAAGGCAGTAAAATCTATCTGCCTCATAGTTATACATTAGGTTGAGATGTTTAATTCCAAACTCATCTACTGGTGCATTTTGTAATTTTCTTAGCGATTCTTCATCCAGTCCTTTCAAAGGATGAACATCAAGGAACCTAGGCATCTATTGCTTTGTTTATGATATTTTTATTTAAACTTGTTGCCCTACTTCATATGCTTCTTTGAGTATTGCGCTCAAGCCAACCATACATTTCTCATATTCTTTCGGCAGCCGCTCGTCATATACCTCTTGATATTACCTTTAGCCTGCTGCCTTAGAAAATACACATCTCTACCGATAATAGATGAATCAACTTGTAACGTCTTAGCGATTTCAGATTGGCTATCACCTTTACTGAGCAGTTCTAAGACTTTATTCCTACGCCACTCCACTTGCATTTTTGTGCTCATTTATTGCATTTCTCCATGCTTATTTTTCTGAATACTTGCATTTTGCATGCTTAGTTAAGTCACTACAACTACTATGAACAATGCTACATTAGTATTTGATTAATTAGGTTTAAGTATTCAATAACGATAACGTGTATTTTCTTTTTGCTGCGGTGAAACGAGCTTTCAAAACCCTTTGAACACCACTCTATATAATTAGGTCAAAGTCAGCTTTTTCCTTTTGTCACTAGGCTGTTTGAAAATATATTAAAATCTTGTATTAAAAAAGAAAATAAAAGAAAAGAAAGAGAGGTATGGTTCATCCTAGCCTGAGCTACAGGTTAGACAGCTGCCACCAGAGTCGTCGTCAAGTCTAGATAGAGCCTATCCTTAAGTCCTTTAGCAACTTGTAATCTATGTTTTATTACTTTACCCATCAGCGCATGTGATTCCTGAACTAACTAGCTAACCTCTATGACTTGTTTTAGTACCTAAGGTGAGATGTTGATTAACTGTTAATATAGCACCTAACCATTTTTTTGTAGAAACTACAAGTTGCATGTCTAAATAAGATTTATTTCGTAAAAATGTATTTGCCTTTATTATGATTGAAAAACCTGGTATAGTGGTAAGTTAAAACTGATCTGTCCGCGCTAAGAAATCAATCAAACAATATATCATAGCCCTATTTAACTATAGATATTTATACATTAAAGATGGTACTTGCTTTCAGCGATAGAAATGTGTTTGTATCATTTTTAGCCGTTATACTATCATTTTCTGTACTCTCAATAGCATTAATTGCAGTAGTTCCCGTGCCAAGTTTTGCTGATAGAATAGTTGCGATACATCAGGGCACAACGCTAGCTATTGGCTGTGATCTTGGTGACGATGACGATTCCATATACACTAGAAAAGTTTTGAATTATGATCAACCAATGAAACTTACATTTAAATGCGAAAGGTCTGGAGGAGATGTTGACCTGAAAAAAGGTGAAAGCATGAATATTGGATGTTTACATGACAATCCTCTTACCATTCCAAAGCATGCAAAGATGAAGTCTGGAGAATTGTTCTATATTTTGTGTAATGTAAAAGTAAAACAGAACTCTGGTTGAATATTGGTCCTGTTCTTCTACCTATCGATACATTTGCTTCCTCGCACTATTTCATCAATATACTGAAAAAATATAATCAAGTTTGACTTGATCTTTCATTACCCAAACAAGCAGAGGGAACAGAGAAACCATGCTGCTTCTTAAAACAATTTACAAGACAAAATAAATTTAAGGTAGAAGATAATTTCTACTTTTTGGTTTTATGTATTGTTGTCATCGTCGCCACACAGTATCTCCCTTGTTGTTTCATCTTTATTTGGAACTTGCTCTTTTCTTATTTTAGGTAATGATTCTAATCCTTTATCTTTACTATCTTCCATATCTTCTATTATATCTTTAAAACTACTTTTTTCATAATCGGTTTTATTTTGAATTCTTTTTGTCTTTTTGCTCATAAAGGCTACTAACTCATACATTCCTCTCCCATCCTTATAGATATTTTTGACTCGTTATGAACTGTCATGTCAACGATGCTCTAGAGAAGATAAAAGATGCAGAATATGGTGCTCCTTACATAATAATAATGTACCCTGATGTAGATAGATTAAGGGAGCTTTATTCTAACTATGTACACAAGCAAACCAAACAGAACAATTTCATTGTTCTTATAAATCCATTTATAAGCCTACTGATTATGCTAGACAGGTACTTTCTGAAAATAGAATAGCGGTATTAACAATGTGTTCTGGCATGAAAAAGAAGGCGCTTATAATTGCTGATTCTTTAAAAGAGTGTCTGGATAAACAACCTCATATGCAACTTAAAGAGTTTAGCAAATTATGCCAGAATAGGAAAGAACGGATTTCAGTCTAGCCACCTTAGATGCTTATCCTCATAGATCCAAGTACAAAGACCTTGTTAATTATAAATTATCGTTGTCAGCAACACATAGAAGTATGCAATTGAAAGACTTTTGCTTGTACGATCAAAATGATTTGATAAATTCTCAGATGAGCAACAAAAAAGTTAATTGAACACAGCACCACCAACAGAGCAAAATGGTGTCTTATTTATGTCAATCACAACAGCAGTAAGTGAAAACAGATAATGTATTGGAAAGTCCTCTACTTGTGACGATAAGGATCACGACCCGTGCAGCGGCAGGTTCTAGAAAAATGACGACACTTCCAGAAAAGAGATCAAGGAATTGTGTTCGTATGCATGTCGTTACAAGAAAAAAGAAGGTCTTAAATCAGTCTAAAAGGATAAAATTTATAGAAAAGGATCGTTCTACGAGTGCCATAGAAAGGAGAGTTACCTTCTATGGCTTCTTACATGTGAATTAGAACAGTAACCACAGTAACCATTAGTAGATGGTCTTTGATGGCATATACATTCACATTTATCGCCAATTCCTGATGAAAACTTTTTTCTCATATATTATACTCCTCATGTCATAATATACATATATTTAAATCAGATACAATAAAAGCATGAGTAATTTGGATAACGCATTATATACAATACAATGCCGCTAGTGTATAGAAGATTATGGTTATGACTTCCGAAGACAGTAAACAAAAGCTTGAGAAAATAGGTGAAGTCCTTGGCTTAGAATTTGCTTATTGACCGATGAACAAGCAAATATAACGAATTTGTTGAGACATTCTTAGATACTATCTATGACTGAAACAACAATTATATAAAATAGCCTAAAAAATTATAAACTGATAAATATAGTCTGTTGTCCGATGTTCAATAAACATACAACAGAACTATATGCAGCAGTCATTGCATCAGTACTTGTTGCCTCTGTGTTCGCTATTAGCCTTGTACAACAGCAAGCGGCAGCACAAGGTAATCAGACTAGCAGCACCGGTAGTAATCAGACCAGTGGAGTCGCCGCTCGCACTAACCAGAGTGGCAGTAATTCAACTAGCAACGGCACAGCAACTGGTGGTAGTACCTCTGGCACTAGTGATGGTCCTACTTATTAGCCAGATTGGCTGTAACCTGACCTCACAGAATCGATGTTGATAGAAAAAATATAATCTCAACTCCCACACCTTTATTTGAAAGCAAGATGGACTCTGCATATGCATT
>Ga0126310_10000138_pt1 | contig 21108 bp, 13 predicted proteins | sample Plot60_FD_92540 | JGI IMG/M metagenome (GOLD analysis project Ga0126310, IMG submission 92540) | Serpentine soil microbial communities from UC McLaughlin Reserve, CA, USA - Plot60 | ecosystem: Environmental > Terrestrial > Soil > Grasslands | place: USA: UC McLaughlin Reserve, Lake County... | reverse complement strand
CGACCACCCGAGGCGCACGAGGCTACGCCTGCGAAGACCTCCTGCACGGCCCCATCGCCGCGGTGGGGCCACAGACCGCGGGGATCGGATACGCAGCGGCCGGACCGACGTACGACGACGTCACAGCGGTCCTGTCGACGATCGGTCGAGCCGGAGTTCCAACAGTCCTGGCCTCTGACATGCCCCGACGCTCTCACCGCGGGGATTACGCTGCAATCCTCCCCGTCCCAGCCGGGCTCCCAGAGCCGTTGGTCGCAATCTTGCTCATGGTCAGAGCCCAACAACTGGCCTATCTGGCAACCCTGCGAGCGGGACTGGACCCAGACCATCCGGAGGGTCTGAACAAGATCACGACCACTTACTAGGGCGACGACACTGTGACATCCAGACCCGAGAAGCCAGATGCGTCCGTGCCACGGCGGCACGCCGACGGCCCTCTCTGCGGCGTTGAAGGACGTCCACTCACACCGCGGGTGCTCCGATGAGTGTGGCGGTACTCGCGATCGACGGCGGGAACAGCAAGACCGATGTAGCGCTCGTGTCAGTGTCCGGGCAGCTGCTCGCCCGCGTGCGGGGACCCGGATCGTCACCGCATGACCTCGGCGTCGAGGGATCCGCTGCGCTGCTCGACGAGCTGGTTGCCCGAACGGCCGAGCTTGCCGGCCTCCCAGGCCCACGCCACTGCGCAGACCATGCGGGGGTCTACCTGGCAGGTGTCGACATTCCGCGAGAGACGGCGTGGATCAGGGACGCGATCCTCGCCAAGGAGTGGGCGCGGAGCCTCGTCGTGGAGAACGACACTCTGGCGTTGCTCCGCGCAGGTACCGACAAGCCGAACGCGGTTGTCGTCGTGTGCGGAGCCGGCATCAACTGTGCGGGGGTGGCCGCGGACGGTCGCTCGGTGCGCTTTCCTTCGCTGGGACGGATATCCGGCGACTGGGGCGGCGGGGCGGCGCTTGGCGACGAGGCACTGTGGTGGGCAGCGAGGGCGGAGGACGGCCGCGGCGGGGCCACCGTGTTCCAGACCATCATTCCGGAGCACTTCGGGCGGCCCGACCTCAATGCGGTAATCGAGGACCTGCACTTCGGCCACCTCGATGACGGGTCCCTCGGTGAGCTCGCGCCACAGGTGTTGCGAGCCGCTTCGGAGCTGGCCGATGCGGTAGCCGTCCGGATCGTGCGGCGCCTGGCCGAGGAGGTAGTCACTCTGGCTGTGACCGCTCTACGCAGGCTGGACCTGCTGACTGAAGCCTCCGACGTGGTCCTTGGCGGCGGGGTACTGACCAGTGAGGATCGACTCTTGCACGCGCTGATCCGCGACGGGCTCGCCGAAGCGGCCCCCCAGGCGGTCATCCGGCTCACCAAGGTGCCTCCCGTCGTGGGAGCCGCGCTTCTCGGCATGGACCGGCTCGATGCTTCGGATGAAGTCGAAGACCGGCTGCGCGATGCGTTCACGCAGCCGACAAGCCCGTGACCGGCATGGCAATGCGCCGGTCAACCTTTGACACCGGTGAGCGTGACTCCCTCGATGAAGAACCGTTGCGCCATCAGGAAGACCACGATCACCGGTAACAGGAAAAGCAGGGATGCGGCCATCTGGACATTCCACAGTACGCCGTAGTGCACCGTGACGGCGTTGGAGAGCTGGGACAGCGCCACCGCGAACGTGGTGTGCTCGGAGTTGCCGGTGTAGATGAGGGGGTCGAAGAAGTCGTTCCAGGCAAAGAGGAACTGGAACAACGCGATGGCTGCGATCGCCGGCTTCGCCAGGGGGACGATCACATGCCACAAGATTCCGAACTCGCCCGCGCCCTCGACCCTCGCCGCATCCGAGAGCTCGGTGGGGATCGTCGCGAAGAACTGTCGCAACAAGAAGATGGAGAAGGCGTCGCCGAAGAAGCTCGGGATGATCAGCGGCTTGAGACTGCCGATCCACCCGAGGTTCACGAACACCACGTACAGCGGAACGCTGGTGACCTGGGCAGGCAACATCATGGTGGCGAGGATCAGCACGAAGACGAACTGGCGCCCCCGCCACTGGATGCGCGACAGCGCATACGCCACCGGAACGCTCGAGAGCACCACGCCGATCGTCGACAGGCCGGCGTACACCAGGGTGTTGAGCGCGTAGTGAACGATCGGGAACAGCGTGGATACCTCGCGGAAGTTCGACCAGACGAACGGGTTCGGCCACAGGTTCGACGACAATGCCTGCTGCTTGGTCATCAAGGAGGTGGCGACGATGAAGACGAATGGGGTCAGGAAGAAGGCGGCGAGAGTCAGCGCCAGCGTGTGGTTGACCACGAGGGTCAGCAGTCTGCGCCGCCGCGCACCCGCGGTTCGGGTTCGAGGCGCCGCCGTCCCTGCCGCTGCCACACTGATGCCGGCTATTTCAGTCCTCCTTGATAGTGCACCCAGCGGCGCGAGGACCAGATCAACAGAAGCGTCCAGACCATGATGATGACGAAGAGCACCCACGCGAGCGCAGACGCATAGCCCATGTGGAAGTAGGCGAAGCCCTGCTGGTAGAGGTAGATGCCGTAAAAGAGCATCGACCCTTGTGGATCTCCCAGGCTGCCGCCTCCACCGGCCGCGACGTAGGCCTCGGTGAAATACTGGAAGCCGTAGATCACGCCGATGACGAGGGAGAAGAAGATGACCGGCGAGATCATCGGCAATGTCACGAAACGAAACCTCTGCCAGCTGGTGGCCCCCTCCACTTCCGCCGCCTCATAGAGGGAACGCGGGACATCCAGGAGGGCCGCCAAGAAAATGATCATGGTGTTGCCGATGCCCCACATGGCGAGCAGCACGAGGCCGGGCTTGGCGGTGTGAGGGTCTTGGAACCACAGGGGCTGCGGAAGGTGCAGGAACCCCAACAGCCGGTCGAGTGGCCCGGTGGGGTTGAGCAGGAACAGGAAACCCAGGGTCGCTGCCACGGCGGGAACCATGGTCGGCGCGAAGAAGATGGTGCGGTAGATGCTTGCGCCCCTGCCCTGGACACGCGTGAGGACCATGGCGGTGGACATCGCGAAGACCACCTGGATCGGAGTGGAGATCGCCACGATCCAGACCGTGTTCCGCATCGCCAACCAGAAGGAGGGGTCCTTGTGCAGCATGTAGCTGTAGTTGCCGAACCCCGTCCACTGGGGCTGAGTGAGCAGGTCGTACTGGGTGAAGGAGAAGTAGAGGCTGGCCAGCATCGGATACACGTAGAACAACAGGAAGCCGACCGCCCACGGAGCCATGAAGACGGCCGCGGCGATACGACGTCTCGTCGCTGTGCGGTTGCGCCGTCTTCGGGGTTTTGGCGTCGTGCTCGACGCTGCCTCCCGCTGGAGCGCTCCGGTGCTCATTGCGCCTATTGGCCCAGTTCCGCTTCGTTGTCGATCTGGTCGGCCACGCTTTGGAGCCCGGAATCTATCGAGCCACCCTGTCCGGCAAGGTACTTGCTGAGCCACGCCACGAAGATGTCTACGTCCGCCGTGCCCAACGGCGACAGCTGCTTGTACCGTGAGTTCGGGTCGGCGAAGATCTGCATGAACACCTTGAAGTGTGGGTCACTGGTGAGCTTCGGATCTTTGAGAGCGTCATAGGTGGTCGGAACGTTCTTGATGGCCTCCGCGAGGCTCGAGACAGCCGCAGTATCGGTGGCCAGATACTTCACCACCTCCCACGAGTCCTCGGGGTGCGCCGTCCCGCGCGGAATGCCGACGATCGTTCCGCCGATCTGCCCCATGCCGTAGTTGCTCTTCAGCTCGTCCGCGACCGGGAAGGGCACGGTCTCATAGGGCACGTCGGACTTGTCCGCCGCGATCGACGCGACCCGCCATTCGCCGTCCAACGCCATGGCGATCTTGCCTTGTTCGAACCCTTGCGACGTTGACCACTCGGAGTCGGCGCCGCCAAGTGCGGCAAAGAACTTGGTTAGCTTGTCGTGCCCGTAGTAGTCCACCATCTCCTTCTGCCACGACACCAGGCCCTTCCAGGCCGGGTCGGATGCCAACATGGATTTTCCGTCACCGCCGTACCACTGGGCGTCTGACCAGACGCCGTTCTCGAGCTGCGGGGTCTCGTAGAAGTTGCTGAGCGGCACGAAGCCCGCCACCTTGATCGACCCGTCAGCATTCCACTGCGTCAGCTTCTTCGCGTCGGCGAACAGCTCCGAGTACGTCCGAGGAGGACTGTTGATGCCAGCCTGTTGTAGGAGCTTCGTGTTGTAGTACAGGCCATACGCGTCGCTGAGCAACGGAAGCGCGACCTGCTTGCCTTGGTAGCTCGTGTAGTCGAGCGCAGAGGGCACGATCACCTTGCCGATGTCGAGTTGATCGAGATTGATGTACGGGTTCAGGTCGATCCACGCGCCGCTCTCTCCGTACTTGGCCGCGTTGTCTGGACCTGCTTCCATGGCGACGTCGGGCGCCGTGCCGCTGTTGATCGCGCGTTGAATGTCCACATCCGCCTTGCCGCCGGTCACCTTGACGGTGATCCAGGGCGTCGCCTTGTTCAAGCCGTCAAGGGCCGACTTGAAGGTATCGAGCTCCCTGCCGGTCCAGAACGTCCATACGTTCAGCGTCACCGGGTCGTGGGAGCTCTTCTTGGCCGGCGCACCGCTGTCGGACGTCGTGGCGGTGCATGATGTCACGGCCAACGCCGCCGCGACCGCGACGGCGAGCCGGACTGAGCTGCGACTGAGTTTCATGCCAAGGGCTCCGATCACATGCTTCAGGAGTTGGTGAACCTAGGAAGGTATGAGCGATTCGTCTGCAGGATCTCGGCCAGCATGGGCTCCGCGACCGCGAAGTCGGCGACCAACGGATTCGCCATCAGGGCACTCAACGCCGCCGATCTGCTCCCGGACTCGGCCGCTCGAACGGTGAGCAGCTCATAGGCCTTGATGTGTTGGACCAGACCGAGCATCTCCGGAGGCAGAGGCTCGCATGGCAGCGGGTGCGCGCCCTGGGCGTCGACCGTGCAGGAAACCTCCACCACGGCGTCGTCGGGCAGGCCGGGGATCGCACCGTCGTTTCGCACGTCGACCACCTGCACATCGCCGGTGTCGGCCAACAATGACGCCATCAGCTCCGTGGCGGCTTCACTGTAGTAGGCGCCGCCTCGCTGGCCGAGCAGTTCGGGTTTGTGGTCGAGGGCCGGGTCACGGTACATCTCGAACAGCCGCCTCTCGATGTCGATGACCTCCTCTGCTCTGGTGGGCCCCTGCAACTGTTCCTCGAGCACGGCTCGGGTCAAGTAGTAGTAGCGCAAGTAATAGGAAGGCACCGTGCGTGAATGCTGAAGAACCGCGGACGGCAGCCCGACCTCTTCGCTCAGCTCGTCGAGCGACTTCTCGAGGATGTCGGGTAGCCGGTCCTGCCCATCCACGAAGACGGCACGTTCCCAGCTCAGATGGTTGAGGCCGACATGCCCGAGTCGAACCCGTGACGGCTCCACCCCGAGCTGTTCGGCGAACTGCCGCTGGAACCCGATACCGACGTTGCACAGGCCGACCGCGCGATGACCGTGATCGGAGAGCGCCTGAGTCACAATCCCGACGGGGTTGGTGAAATCGACCAGCCAGGCGTCGTCGGCGGCCTCCCGTTCCACCTCTTCTGCTATATCGAGCAGCACCGGCACCGTGCGCAGCGCCTTCGCAAACCCACCTGCGCCGGTGGTCTCCTGACCGATGCATCCATACGGAAGGGGAAGCGTCTCGTCACGCTGCCGCGCGGCCTGACCCCCCACCCGCAGCTGGACGACCACGAAGGACGCGCCGTCGATGGCAGCCTGCCGTGACGTCGTGACGGCCAGCTCACCGTCCCAGTCCTGCGCAGCCATCATCCGCTGCGCTAGACCGCCGATGACGCCGACGCGTTCCTCATCGAGATCGTGGAGGCTCAGGACGTCGATCGGTAGACGGTCGCGGTGCTTGAGCAGGCCCTCGACGAGCTCGGGGGTATAGCTGCTGCCCCCGCCGATGACGCAGACCTTCACTCCCCTGGCCATGGCGGGTACGCTACCATAATTGGGCGCTTCAAACAGGAAGGGTTCCTAGCAGTGGCCGAGGGCTCCGCCGGGCAACCGCTCGCCGTCAGAGGGAAAGCGCCAAGCAGCGTTCATCTCACCTTCGACGCCGAGCATCCGAATCGCCCTCACCATCGGGGGCACGGTGCGGACGCTGTCCTGGACGTCCTGGCGACACACGGTGTGGTGGCGACGTTCTTCCTGCAGGGGCGCTGGGCATCCGCAAACCCGCGGTTGGCCGGCCGCATCGCGCAAGAGGGCCACACCATAGGAAGCCACTCCAATGCGCACGTGCGAATGACGAGGCTGTCGGACCAGGGCATCGCCGCCGAGGTGAGGGAGTCGCAAGAACGGATCCAGGAAGCGACCGGAGTGGACCCCAAGCCGTACTTCCGCTGCCCGTACGGCGATGGCCATGAAGACCCACGCGTCATTGCCCTGATCACCGGCTTGCAGTACCGGCTCGTTGGCTGGGACGTCGACCCAGAGGACTGGAACGAGGGAAACGACGCCGCTGGCCTGGTGGCAGCTGTCCGTGCCGGCCTCTCGGGCCGGTCGGGACGAGCCCCGGTCGTCCTGCTGCATACATGGCCCGCCCATACCTCATCCACGGTGCAGCGGGTGATTGAGGCGTACGCGGACGATGACGTCGCTTGGGCTCCCTTGCCCAAGCAGCAGCTGGGCTGAGTCTTGGTCAGGGTGAACGGCCGGTGACGACGCAGACTGCGCGAGGAGGCGCTGATGGCCCGAATTGTTCTCGATGAGGTGACCAAGGTCTTCGGTGACGACGTCGTTGCCGTCGACCATGTCTCTCTGGAGATCGAGGACGGGCACTTCATGGTCCTGGTCGGGCCGTCGGGGTGCGGGAAGTCAACGATTCTCCGAATCGTCGCCGGCTTGGAGGAGGTCACCTCGGGAGAGGTCGCCATTGGTGACGAGCTGGTGACCGACATTCCCGCGAAGGAGCGGGGAATCTCCATGGTGTTCCAGAACTATGCCCTGTTCCCCCACATGACCGTGGCCCAGAACATCGGCTTCGGGTTGCGGCTCCGCAGAGTGCCGAGAGCCGAGCGCAACGAGCGGGTCCGGCGCATTGCCGCCACCTTGGGCCTCGACGGGCTGCTGGAGCGCAAGCCCTCTCAGCTCTCCGGCGGCCAGCTGCAGCGGGTCGCGATGGGGAGGGCGATGGTGCGACAGCCCAAGGCGTATCTCATGGACGAGCCTCTGTCGAACCTCGACGCGAAGCTCCGGGTACAGATGCGGGCCGAGCTCGCAAGCATCCATCGACGCACGAACACCACGGCCATCTACGTGACGCACGACCAGGTGGAGGCGATGACGTTGGGTGACCGGGTCGCCGTCCTTCACCAGGGCCGCCTACAACAGGTCGACACTCCCAAGCGCCTGTACGACCATCCGGCGAACATATTCGTCGCCGCCTTCATGGGGTCACCGTCCATGAACATGGTGCACGCCACTATCGACGGCTCCCGGGTGGTCTTCGGTGGTCATTCGTTGCCGATGCCGGAGCACGCTCCTTCACATCTGCATGGCGATGTCGTGCTCGGCATCCGACCCTCGGCGTTCTCCGAATCGGACGACCATGACCTGCCGAGTATGCAGGTGGAGGTGGCGCTGGTAGAGGAACTGGGGTCCGAGGCCCACCTCCGCTTCAACGTCCGGGCTCCCGCCGTGACCAGTGACGAGGCACTGGCCGCGTCCAGCGAAGCCGGCGATGCTCTCGGGCCGTCCCTCCTTTTGACCGAGGAGGGCAGCACCCAGTTCACCGCAGCTGTCGACTCCAGCACCGTGGCGACTCTCGGCAGTCGAGTGAACCTGGCCGTGGACCCACAAGAGTTCCACTTCTTCGACCCGACGAGTGGTCGCTCCCTGCTCGCCAATCCGACCGACTGAGTAGCCAACGGTCCGACGGTGCCATGTGGGTGCGGGGTTTGCGGCTGGGCCGACCCGGTGGCCCCGAGCTCGTGTTCGGCTGCAGGCTCGCCGTGTGACCATGCGCTCCGCGGCACAGACGGTAAGCAGGCGCAAGCGGACCGGTCCCCGCTCGCAGAGCGAGCGGGGACCGCGGCGCCGCTTCCCGTTCCCCCCGGACGGTCCAGCGGTACCCCCGTCAGCCTTGACATTCCCCCCGAATGTTGGGGCCGGCCTGTCGTGGTCAAGATCCCCGTGACCACTGAGCCAATCAGACTGCACCTGTGAGGGCCGGGCAACGGGTTGCCAAGAAGCTCTCCAACAGTTGTCAAACCGGATGGCAAGAACGGGTAAGAAGGGCGGTTGTCCCGTCACGTTCGATCGGTCTGCTCGTCATCTACCGGTTCGAATCGCCCCAGCCGGAGCCGATCGCCGCACCGGCCGTCATCAGTCCGACGGGCCGCGCCAGATCGCTCGACCCTTGAGCCTCATATGTGCTGAGTGACGTTGATGACCGCTCCGTTCGGATCGCGCACAAAGAACCGGCGAAGGCCCCAGTCCTCGTTCGTGAGGGGGTACACGATCTCTGCATTGGCCGCCGACGCGCGCGCATGCACTGCGTCAACGTCGTCGACCTCGATGGAGACGTCCGGGTGCATCCCGGCCGCGATGTCCAGCCCCATCACGCTGAGCTGCACCTCCCGCTTCTCTGTGCCGAAGAACAAGATCCAGTCCAGGCCCTCGCCACCCTGCAGTCCGATGACGCCGTTGTAGAAGGCCCGACTCTCCTCGAAGCGCTGAGACAAGATGTTCGGCTTGATCCACTTGACCGCCACGAGCAGATCCTAGTTCGGCGCTTGCGAGGTACGGCGACCGAAGAGTTCGTTCCGCCGAGCCGAGCCGAGCCGGGCCGGACGATGAACCGGAAGCGGAACACCTTGCCATCCGCGTGGGGACTCCGCGCCGGTCCCCCGGCCCGCGGTGCCATGCAGTCGGGGGCATCTCTGGCGTCGTTCTCACTCGACGGTGTAGATGCTTTTCCTGGCGGCCGTACGGCGTCGTCCCGGCCGGGCTACGGGTTGGCGCTCTGGTGGGGCTCGTCGCCTGTCTAGCCGATACTGGTCGAGAAGTTCCCGGATGGGGGCTCAGCAAGGGTCACGTGAGCTACAACGCGTTCATCTCCTACAGCCATGCCGCGGACAATGCGCTTGCGCCGGCCGTGCAGCGCGCTCTGCAGACCTTGGCCAGACGCTGGAACCGCCGCCGTGCCCTCGAGGTCTTTCGCGATGAGACGGGCCTTGCGGTGAGCCCCGGGCTCTGGACCAGTATCTGCGTGGCGCTGGACGGCTCGGAGCACTTCGTCTTGTTGGCCTCCCCTGAGGCAGCGACCTCCACGTGGGTCAACCAGGAGATCGACCATTGGCTCGCCACCCACTCCATCGATCGTCTGCTCCCTGTCCTGACGGCCGGTGAGTGGAGGTGGGATGCGGTGCGCGGAGACTTCGACGCAGAGAGTTCGACGGCAGTGCCCGCTGCCCTCCATGGGAGGTTCGCCGAGGAACCCCGCCACCTGGATCTGCGCTGGGCGCGGACAGAGTCTGAGCTGGATCTCAGACACAGCAGGTTTCGAGACGCCATGACGCAGCTGGCTGCTCCCATGCATGGCATGAGCCCGCAGGATCTCGAGAGCAGCGACGTCGCTCGCTTCCGTCACCTGGTGCGACTGCGTCGCGCGGTAGTCGCAGTCCTGTGCGTCCTGCTCGCTCTCGTCAGCCTGGCCGGGGTCCTGGCCGTTCGCAATGCCCGTCAGGCGGATGAGCAACGCTCGCTGGCCGTGAAGCAGGCGCGGCGTGCGCTGTCGCTCCAACTGCTCGCCCAGGCGAAGGTCCTCGGAGACGGGCAGAAGACCCTGAGTCTGCTGCTGACGGCCGAAGCGGCGCGTTTGAACCCGACCGAAGCCTGGAGTTCGTTGGTGACAGAGTTCCAGGAAACGCCCGGCCTCACCAAGATCTACGACGTTCCTGAGGGTGCTCGCCGGGCCGATGCGGACTCGACCGCGCTGGAGACGGGAACCGACATCTATGCCTCGGTGACTCAGCAAAGGGCCAACCGGCCCGTTATCCGGTTGTGGGACCTGTCCACCGGCAGACTCGACGGCAAGCTGGTCGACGACCGTCTGTACGGTCTCTCGGTGGCCGAGCTAGCGCCTGGTACCAGAGGAGAGCTGGCAGCTCGCTACGTCTGCTTGAAGAGAGTCTGCGCGAAGGATCCCGGCGGCATAGAACTCTGGGACATGTCCACGCACGACGGTCACCGGTTGTCGAGGTCCGAGGGATTCTCCCATGTGACGTTGAGCCATTCCGGCGACCGCCTGGCAGCGGCCAGGCCCGACGGGATGGTCCGCGTCTGGGACCTCTCCAGCCGGCAACCGCTGCTGTCGACCAGCGCGGGCTTTCGTGGGCAACCGACGGATCTGGCATTCAGTGCAGACGACACGGTCCTCTCCTTGGGGCAACGTCAGAGCGCCCGCGTCGTGTCATGGCAGTTGCGCGGCCGACAGGCGGCCGACCCCACGGTGATCCGATTTCGCTCAGGACAGTTCCCCGAACAGGTTGCGTTCGGGCCGGGTCGTCTCCTGGCTGCCCGGGACAACAGGGGACGGGTTCGCTTGTGGGATGGGCACACCGGAGAGCCGGTGGGGCTCTTGGGTGACGCAGGTTCCCCAGTCGTCAGCCTCGCTTCCGGCCCGGAGGGAGTCCTGGCGACCGCTGCAGCGGACGGCTCGCTACGGTTGTGGGACGCAGCTCGGCGTGAGCAGGTGGGTCCACCGGCGGCGACCGGCGGACGAGGCCGGGATTTGAGTGTCATGTTCGACGATCGGGGCGCCCTGGTGTCCACGGGGCCCGACATCCGGATCTGGGACGTTTCCCGCTGGGGTCAGGTCGGCTCGGTCTTGTACCGTCACCGGCCCCCCGTGACGGCACTAGCAGTCAGCCCAGACGGTGTCGTGGCTTCCGGTGACGAGAGCGGAATGATTCGGACGTGGAACCTGCAGGAGGCCAGGCCCCAGAGCCGGGCGCTGCCGGCACATCGTGGCGCTGTGACGGCGCTGGCGTTCAGTCCTGATGGTGTGTTGGCGTCTGGTGGCGAGGATGGAGTTGTTCGGCTGTGGAAGGGTCTGACGGGCGAGGAGCTCGGGAACCCGCTCGAGGGGCATGACGGGGTCGTCACGAGCGTGGCGTTCAGCTCCGACGGCGCCGCGCTGGCCGCCGGTTATGGCAAGGGCAGCCAGCACACCTGGCAACGACTCGAACCAATTCAGGTCTGGGGCGTCGCCAGTGGTTCGCTGACACGGCGCCTGCCTGCAGGTCTAGAGGGATCCGTAGCGTCGGTTGCCTTCGGCCAAGGGCGTTTGTTCGCTTCGGCGGGCGCCGACTTCCTTGCCGTGTGGTCCGTCGACAGTTGGGAGTCTGACAACCTGGTCGAAGATCCCGGAGGAGGTCCCTACACAGCCGTGGCCTTCAGCGCCAACGGGAGTCTGTTGGCCACGAGTGGCCTCCGGTTGGTGCGTGGTGACAACGGGACTGTGGTCCTCTGGAGCATGCCCGACCGGGAGCAGGTGGGGGATCCGCTGGCCGCGCGCTCTGCATCCGGCGACAGCGGAGCCTTTCGTGCGCTTGCCTTCAGCCCGGACGAGACTCTGCTGGCAGGTGTGGGTGCCACCGGGCTGCAGTTGTGGAGCATTCCACTTCACGAGCCGCTGGGAGGCCGGCTGGGTGGCGCGTCTGCCAGCGCCCTGGCCATCAGTCCGGTCGACCAGCTGGTCATTGTCGGCGACTCGAGTGGTGCGGTTCAGGCCTACCCCGCAACAGCTGACGGCTGGCTGCGCAACGTGTGCGACTTGGTGACGCGAAACCTCAGCCGGAGCGAGTGGGAGTCATTCGTGAAATCCGACAGCCCATACGAAGCCACGTGTCCTCAGTACCCCGCGGCTAGGTGATGACCGACCTGGCAGCCGCGGTCACTCTTGTCACATCGAGCTGTCAGCCGAAACGAAGCGGCGGATGTCCTCTGCTTCCGCCTCCAGTCGCACGAGGTTGGGGAGGGCGAACCAGTCAGCATCCTCGAGCAGGTCGTCGGCCTCCCTGCCGCTCCCGATGACGATGCCAACAGTGGCCCCGAGGGCCAGAGCCACCCGGTATTCGGCTGCGGCAATCTCACCCCCGTTGAGTCCCAGCAGCTTGACGGTTGACGGGCCCGACCGGGACGCGATGAGGTCGCCCCAGGCCTGGAGGCTCTCGGCGATGCTGAAACCGCTTCCAGAACTTTCCCGGAGCTCGTCGTAGCGACGGTCGATGTTGGCGTCCTCAGGGAGGCGTCCGGGCAGGTAACCAAGCGCTGTGATGCGCTCGCCAGAAGCCTTGAGCGAGGCAGTCAGCCCGGCGACCCCCTGGCCTGTGCCGCCCGAGATGAGAACCCCCTGGAAATTCGCGAAACCGTCTGCCAATGAACTGTCGTGATCGGCAAGCCATCGGTCGAACGCCGGGTCAGTGCCTCCCGCGAGCATCACTACCTGGGTGTGTTCGTTGACTCCCGCAATGGGTCTGACAGGCCCGAGTTCACCCAGCGACGCAGGGGAACGAAAGCGGACGACTCGGGCCAGGGTCATCAGTTGCCGCGCCCAGCTCAAGCCGAGGATGTCCGCCCCGTCAGCCTGCAGGCGGTCGAGGGACGCGATCGACGTCACCAGCATGTGGTCGGCCGTGGTGAGGTGGACGGCCTTCGCGTACGACCTCATCGCCTGGGAGGGCTGGCCCAGGAGGAGAGCGAACTTACCCCGGTCGAAGAACGCCCATGGAAGGTTGGACCCTGCGTCGGCCTGTGAGCGACAACGGCGGCTCGCCTGAACCACCTGATCGCGCAGGTCCGCCAGCACCGAAAGATCTCCGGAGGTGGCGATCTCGAATTCCAGAACGTTCCCAAGGGCATAGGGGTCCGAGGGATCCAGATCAAGACACCTGCGGTAGAGCATGTGAGCTCGCCCGTCATCTACTCCCTTCCACGTTCCCGCAAGTGATGCCAGGGCGTCTACATCACGGTTCGGTGGGGCTGCAGCGATCCCGAGCAACCGCTGACCTTCGAGGTATTCGGGGGAAGCCGGTTGCGAGCGATGGAGCTGGCACAGTGCCACGCCGAGGTCGCGCAACAGTGGGCCATGTCGCAGCTCCACACAGGGATGGAGGAGGGCGACTGTCTCGCGCCACCGACCCGTGGTCATCAACACACCGGCCGCCGCCTCCATCAGCGGCATGTCGGATGCGCCGATCTCCGGCCCGTACGGGGACAGCAACTCCATGATGAGTCCCGACGTCCTTTCGGCGCCGGAACGGTCCCCGATGCGGAGGGCGCGTTGGCAGTGGGCTGTCAGGTGAGTGGCGGCACCGTGGGCCAGATCCAGCATGTGCAAGTCGGTATGCCGCAGTTCGGTGTGGTAGCGGTGGGCCTCCGCGAGGTGATGCCCGATGAGCCCGTCGGCTCGACTCGACGTGTCACCGCCCTCGAGCCACCCGGCAAATCGTTCGTGGAAGAGGGCGCGTTCGCCCTTCAGCGTCAGCTCGTAGGCGACGTCTCGCAAACACGCATGCGCGAATACCAGCCTCTCGACGCCTGCCGATCCGTCGGAATCGACAGCCGCCAAGAGATGACTGTCGAGGAGCCGTCCGAGGCAGCCGTCGAGCGCCGTGGGATCGAAGGAGGGGAGCATGTATGGCAACGCCGCACGCTCGAAGCTCACTCCGACGACTGATGCGGCACCCAGCACCTGGAGCTCGGCGGCCGGCAGGCGATCAAGTCGAGATGCGAAGATGGCCGAGACCGACGCCGGCAGTTTCACCTGCGTGGCAGCGGTCGCCACCGTCCAGCCGCGTGCACCAGGGACGAGCACGCCCTCCTCCATCCACGTCGCCAGCGCCTGTTCCACGAACAGTGGATTGCCTTGGCTGGCTTGATGAAGGAGTGAGCGTGCACCTGCGGAAAGTCTCGACGGGCCCAAGACTGCATCGATCAGCTCGTCACTCTCTGTGTCCGTCAGTGGGAGGAGCTGGACGACCTTCGTATCGACGGGCGAGCAGCGTTCCAGCAGCTCGGCACGAGCAGTCGCCAGGATCAATGTGCCGGCCCGGCGGGGATGGAGCCGCAGGCGCGCCAGTAGCTCGAGCAGCGTGTCCTCGGGCCAGTGAAGGTCTTCGACGAGGAGAAGAAGCGGGTCCGTCGGACGCACGGCAGCAAGCAGGCGCGCTGTTGCCCAGAACGAGTCCTCCACAGGTACGGCGTTCGTGGTCAAGCCGAGTAGGGACCCAACTCTCTCCACGACCGCGTCCCGTTCCTCGCGCGGTAGGACGCGAGCCATTGCGCGTAGCCCCTCCACGTCGATCGGCTGTCCACGCTCCGAGAGACATGTCAGCCACTCCGCGACAGGCCAAAAGCTGGAGGTGCCGTACGGGCGGCATGCTCCGCTCAGCACTGTCGCCTTGGGCCCGAGGCGGGCCACGACCTCGCTGACCAGTCGCGACTTGCCGACGCCGGGCTCCCCCACCACGAGGACCGACTCGAGCCGACCCTCGCTCGCGGCACGCGCAAAGCCTTCTTCAATGGCCGCAAGCTGAGCACTCCTTCCGATCAGGGAGCGGCGGTCGAACGCCTGAAGCCGGCGATCCCTGCTCTCATCGAGAGCGACAAGCTCCCACGCTTCGATCGTCTCCGACCTGCCCCTCGGTCTGACCAACCCGATGGACGACGCCTCGACGTACTCTCTGACGAGCCGAAACGTGTCCCCGCCGAGGACGATCCCCTCTTCCGGCGCCATCTGTTCCAGGCGGGCAGCCACGTTGACAACGTCGCCGGTGGCCAAACGCTGGCCACCCCCTCCGTCGCCTACCACCACGACTCCGGTATTGACCCCGGTCCTGCTTCGAAGCGTCACGCCGCGTGGCAACCTCTGGTTGAGGTCGGCGAGCGCGATGCGCATCTCGACTGCTGCGCGAACTGCACGCAGCGCGTCGTCCTCATGCGTCCGAGCCAGACCGAACACGGCCATCACGGCGTCCCCGATGAACTTCTCAACGACACCGCTGTGACGTTCGAGCACAGAGCGCATTGTCTCGAAGTATTCATCCATGACCTCGCGCAGCGACTCGGCATCCAGATCCTCACCGAGCGAGGTTGAGCCGACGAGATCGCTGAAGACGATGGAGACCGTCTTCCGGGCCCTGTGTCCCGGCGGTGTGGTCGGCACGACGGGAGCGCCGCATTCGGCGCAGAACTTCGCCGTGGGTCGACTCTCCTCACCGCAGTGGCCACAGGTGGGCACAGCGTCAGCATAGTGAACGCGACGGCTCCCAAACGGCCCGCTCGATGCCGGGCCGTACCCGCAGGCAAGCCATCTCAAAACGGATGGCTGGCATCGAGTCGACCTCACCACCGTGCCGTTGAGGCCGGCGACAGCGCAGATCGATCCTGAGGGACAGAGCAAGGGCCGGCCCCCGCGAAAGTGCTATCTGCGGTGCTCGCACCGGCGTTACGGTGTCCAGATGAATGGATCGTCCTTGGACGAGCCAGTCGCACGTGTACACCGTCGGACGGTGGCGATGGTGGCGGTTGCGGCGGTGTTGGCACTGGCGGCGTGCAGCAGCGGGGGGGACGCGTCGTCGTCTGGTGTGAGCGTGTCGGGCTCTGGGGCGTTCGACCCTGATCGGGAGGGGCCGGCGGCCTCGGTCAAGGGGGCCGTCAAAGGCGGGACGGTGTCGGTGTTGGGTGCGATGGACCCGGCAACGGCTGCTTACGCGTTCTCGTCGCTGGATCCGACCCTGGCCTACGCCCCCGAGTCCTTGTCCATCCTGCAGGGCTTGGTGACTCGGTCGTTGACCCAGTACGTGTACGACCCCGACCAGGGCTCGATGGTGTTGGTGCCTGATCTGGCCACCGATCTAGGCAGACCCAACGAGGACTTCACGGAGTGGACGTACACGATCCGCGACGGGGTGAGGTTCGAGGACGGCACGAAGGTGACCGCCGACGATGTGGCCTACGGGATCAAACGTTCGTTTGACCGACAGACGTTCAAGGGAGGCCCCGAATACGGCAACGAGTTCTTTCTGGACGGCGACACCTACAAAGGGCCGTACACGTCGGGAACTGAGTATGACGGTATCGATGTGCACGGGAGCACGTTGACGTTGAAGATGGATCAGCCGTTCCCGGATATGCCGTACTGGGCGGCGTTCCCGGCAATGGGCCCCATCCCCGAGCGCCAGAGTGACCCACCCGCATATGGGCGGCATCCGTTGGCGACCGGACCGTACAAGGTCGAGAAGTTCACGCCCAAGGAGTCGTTGACGCTGGTCCGCAACAACGACTGGGATCCCGACACCGACCCGGGTCGGCATGCCTATCCGGACAAGTACGTGTTCAGGTTCACTGAACGGTGGGAGAGCATCGACGCATTGATTCTGGGTGACTCCGAACGGGGGCACACCACGGTGTCGCTGTCCGGCGTGTTGACGCACGACTTCGCCAGAGCTCGGAAGCTGGACCGGGTGGTGGTCGGATCGGGACCGTGCACGGGCATGTGGTACCCGGACTACCGCAAGATCAAGGAGCTCAAGGTGCGCCATGCTCTGGGGTACGCCTACCCCTACGCCCGTGCCGCCAAAGCCATCGGGCTCATTCCCGGGGTGACCGAGCTACCCGGTGCGTCGCTGTTTCCGCCGGGATTTCCCGGCCGGCTGAACTACAACCCACTCGACGTGGAACCGGGCGTGACCGATCCGGCCAAGGCCAAGGCACTCCTCCGAGAGGCCGGGTACGCACCGGGTGAGTACGAGATCAGGTTCGTCTCCTACCCCGACCAATCGGTGCCGGAGAAGGTCTTTGTCACCAGCCTGGAAGCGGCCGGGTTCAAGGCCGCCCCGTATCGGGTGCCCACCGCCAACGCAGATACCGTGACGAATGACCCACACGCGCCGATCAACCTTCGGATCGGAGGGTGGTGCACCGACTGGCCGTCGGGCGGAAGCATGATCCGGAACCTGTTCGACTCCGACAGCGGTTTCACCGGCGCGGCGTACTTCGCCGAGCCGGCTGTCGACACGGAAATCGAACGAATCGAACGGTTACCGTTCCAGGACCAACCAGCAGCATGGGGCGCGTTGGACAAGACGCTGATGACCGACTACTACCCCGTCGTCATCACACGATACCAGGCGGCGCCGGTACTGCACGGATCAAGGATCGGTGGAGTGAACGTCGACAACGTGCTCACCATGCCCACGTGGAAAGACATCTACATCGTCCACTGACAGCGACGTGAGAGATGCAGTTCTGCGGTCTCGCGCATGTGGTCGCCATGCCTAACTCTGAACGGCAGCCGACGAGGAGTGAACCTCCGAGCCACATGAAGTGGTCAGGAGAGCCCACCCGGGACGTTCTGACGCGAACGGGCCAGGGGCACTTTGCCTCCCCAATGGTGGCGAAGTGCACGACTTTGCATGCTGCGGACCGTGATTCTCCTCGTCATCTTCCCCTCCGTTCTTCCCCCTGCAAGGCCGCTTGGAGTCCTTGATGCGTCATGCCCCCACCCTGAAGTCGCTCGCCATCGCGAGCATTGCCACCACCACCGTCATGGGCGGAGGCTCCCTGGCCGCCAGCTTTGACGCGGCCGTCGCCACCTCGCTGAGCAATCCCGGCTTCGAGAGCGGGCTGACCGGCTGGGCTCCGCTGGCCGGCACCGGCGTGGCTCTCGTGCAGGATGTAGTCCACAGCGGTGCGAACGCCGCCGCCCTGCACCGGACCAAGGCCCAGGGCCCCGCCGCTGTCAGCGACAGCCCCGACATGTTCACCGGCCTCGCGACCGGCACGACCTGCACGGCCAGCGCCTGGGTCCACGGTCCGACTGGCCTGAAGGCCACGGTTAAGTTTGTTGCCAAGAGCGGGGCCACCACGGTGAAGACGTCGACCAAGACCCTCACGTTCAACGGCTTATGGCAACAGCTGCCGACGTTGACCATGGTGATGCCGTCCGGTGCCTCAACCGCCGACCTGGTGTACACGGCACCCGCGTTTCCGCTCGGCCAGACTTGGAACCTGGACGACACGAGCGCCAGCTGCGGAGCGTCGTCGTCTTCGTCAGCGCCGACGTCCTCAGCGCCCACTTCCACCGCGCCAACGTCCTCAGCGCCGACGTCAACAGCGCCGACGTCAACAGCGCCCACGTCAACAGCGCCCACCTCGACAGCGCCCACCTCGTCGCCGCCGACCGGTCCTGTCCCCACCGACCAGGCCATTGCGTCCGGGCTGTACGACGGCAACCCGTACCACACCTACGGTGCCTTTCCCTACGACTACGACAACGACGGTCTGCAGGACGTGCTCATGGCCCCGCACAACGTGACGGGAGGGCCCCGCCTGTTCCGCAACGACGGCGGCGGTCACTTCACCCACGTGTTCAAAGGCGGGTTCATCTCCAGGTCGCCCAGCGGCCAGATCCGCAACGACCGTCATGGCTGTGCCTGGGGCGACGTCGACAATGATGGTCTCCCCGACCTGTTCTGCACGATGGGCGCGAACCACGGAACGTTGACCGACAAGGCGAACGAACTGTGGATTCAGCAGCAGGGGGGCGGATTCGTCAACCAGGCAGTCGCCTGGGGTGTGACGGACCCACTGGGAGTCGGTCGCGGGGCCGCATTCCTCGACGTCAACCATGACGGCTTTCTTGACCCGTTCGTCACCAACCACACACGAAGCGACGGACAGGCCTCACCGAACCGGCTGTACATCAACCAAGGTGGCGCCTCGTTCAGGGACGCTCCCGAATACGGTCTCGACGTCGAGCTAGGAGCACTGCCCGGCAACCAGACCTGCGACCAGGTTGTGGACTTCAACCAGGACAGCTGGCCCGATCTGTTCGTCTGCGGGCATACCGGCCTGAAGCTCTACCGCAACGACTCCGGGAAGAGCTTCACCGACGTCACTGGGAGCTCCGGGCTGGCGACGGGCGCCTGGCGGCACGCGGTCTTGGCCGACCTCAACCACGACGGGCTGCTGGACATCACGGGCATCAACGGGGCGACGAGCCAGTTCTGGATTCAGCTCGGTACCGGGCCGGGCACGTTCGGCCCTCGCGTTGTCACTCGCACGATCACGGCGGGTCGCCAGGTGGGGATCGGCGACATGAACGGCGACGGCAACCAGGATGTGTACATCGTGACTGGGAACCTGAACCCCGACATCCTCCTGCTCGGGTCGGGCGACGGGCGGAACTTCACTGAGCAAGCGTCGCTGCCACAGGCGTTGTCCGGGGCCGGCCAGTCCGTGACGCCGTTCGACTACGACCAGAACGGCACCATGGACATGATCGTCATGAACGGCGACGGTACGGATGGACCAGTCCAGCTACTCAGCTTCGCGAACCCGTCATGACGAACGCGCCTGGCTCCCGGGGCGCTGCTCGACAGGCCGCGCAACGCGGCCCGTAGGCAAGTCGGTGGCGGACTCCGAGGTCCGATCATCGCCGCCCGTCCGGGCGCCGGCGCGGCGCTACGTCGCAATGTCGGCCAAACACGGGAGAAGACCGATGCATCGATCCGTGTGGTGGCCCCCCGTTGTGGGAATGATACGGGCGGCGGCACTGGCCATATCGGGCCTGGGGATCTCGACCGCATCGGCCGCCAGCACGGCCACAGCAGTGTGGCTGATGTCCGAGACCTCCGGCACGACGATGACCGACAGCTCCGGATACGCGAACAACGGGACCACCTACAACGTCACCATGACCGGCGCGAACGGATACGTGTTCGACCCGGCGAAGCGGTCCAAGGTGGTCGTTCCCGACTCGCCGACTCTAGATCCGGGGTCGAGCACGGTTACCGTGCCGGCATCGGGCACCGACTATGACCTTCTGCGCAAAGGCGTCAACGCCACGACGGGCGGTGAGTACAAGCTCGAGATCGTGAACGTCAACGGCAAGGGCCGGGCATTCTGCCTCGTGAAGGATTCCGAAGGGGTCTGGGCCAGGATCAAGGGCGCACCACGAACGTGACCGATGGCCGGTTCCACTCCTCACCTGCACCAAGACGGCATCCGGCTTGACGCTCAAGGTCGACGGCCTACAGCCACGGACCACGAGCGTCATCGGCGGACTCGGGCCAATCGCCAACACCTCGGCGCTGATGATTGGTGCCAAGACTCCGATCGTCACGGGGCCGGCAGGCGATTGGTACAACGGCGCTCTCCTCGGCGCCCGGATCAGCGTCGGGTGACGGCACGTCGGGAACTCGTGTCGGGCCCGGTTCCAAGCCAGGTCATCCGGTGCGGCTGCTACGGCGACGGTGCCCTGACGCCGTACGCCGCAGGGCCACAGCGGCCGGCGAGCTGTGGAGTGTCAGGCCGTCGGCCAGGTCACGCCGTGGACTGCTTCCTCGAGCGTGCCAAGATACCGGGTGTTGTGACTGAAGGCCCAAGACCAGACCACCGTCGTACCGGCGCCGGGAAGGTGGATGGCCGTGTACTCCGCCGCCATGTTGCCCCAGATTCCGGTCGGCAGTCCGCCGGTCTGGTAGGTGATCAGGTGGCAGCGGTATCGAGCGCTGCACACGCCGGACCCGGGGGTGGCATCCTGATCGAGCGTGACTCGGACCTGCCAGGCCGGGCGCCCGTCGAGCGTCGTCCGTGTCACCTTCGCGGCGTTGAGGAACGGTCTGGAGGCGACCCAGCGCACGAATGCGTGGGGTTGCGCTGGGACGTGTGCTGGCACGGTGCCGTCTGGTGAGGAAGCGTGCACTCGCTCCATCACCGTGACGCCCGCGGTGGGCGCGACCTGTCGGTAGCTCTCGACCATGACGGCGCTGGCTCCGGTCCCGGAGTTGATCCCGAAACCGCGGGGCAGCGCCCACTCGACGGGCCGAACCAGGGCGAAGCGGTAGGTTCGGCCATCCACGCAGTCCACCAGCGGCTGCAGGCAAACGCCGTCCTGGCCTGCCTGGGTCGGACCCGGGTGCGACGGAGTCAGCGCGCGCTCGTGGCCGCGGGTCAGTGCCACCCCGGCGCCCGCGCCGAGCCCGACTGCCAGCACGAGAGCCGCCGCGGCAGCGAGGGCGG
>Ga0126310_10000137_pt1 | contig 21120 bp, 13 predicted proteins | sample Plot60_FD_92540 | JGI IMG/M metagenome (GOLD analysis project Ga0126310, IMG submission 92540) | Serpentine soil microbial communities from UC McLaughlin Reserve, CA, USA - Plot60 | ecosystem: Environmental > Terrestrial > Soil > Grasslands | place: USA: UC McLaughlin Reserve, Lake County... | reverse complement strand
TTTGGGGGCGTGGGAGAGCCAAGAGGCGCAGGAGGCGTGGCGAGGGATGCCCAGGATGCAGGAGTTGCTAGGCCAATGCCGGGCGCTGTGCGAGGAGTTCGAGACCCACATATACACTCTGGCTGCTAGCCCGAGCCGGTAGATAAGGGGAGCTTAGGAGGAGCCCCCTAGTCCTTGTAGCCGTCTTTTCATCCGAGTGCGTGGAATACGAATTCCGCGAACTTCTCCTTGACGGGGTTCCGTCAAGTAGTGCGTAGGCTCGGTCAGACGAGACCGAAGCGCTCCTGGTCCGATAGGACAGGGCATGTGGACCTCAGTTACTAGTGAACCGCCCGCGCCAACTGTACGTATAACACCTACATAGAGTAGGCACGGCAGCTCTGCCGTGCCCAGGTTATTGAGGGGGGAGAAGGAGGCACTACAGAGGTGTTGCTAAGAAAAAGCTAGCGGTTGTGCTGGCCGGCTACCAGATCACGAACAAGGTTGGGGCTAGAGGAAAGAAAGGGGTGCGTGAATGAAGCGCGGCGAAGAGTTATTCGACGACCTGGCCACAGGCCTGCAGACCGGCGCAATCTCGCGAGGCAAGGCGATAAAGCTCACTGGCGCTGCCCTTGCGGCCTCCGCGCTTGGGATCTTCGCCTCCGAGGACGAGGCCGAGGCCCGACGTCGCTGCCGCACGCTAAGCTGTCGAGAGAAGTGCCGCCGTTGCAGACGCTCGGGCCGGTGTTGTCGCGGGTGTCGCCGATGCAGCGGCATGATGTAAGCGCTACTAAGGGTGTCTGGAAGCATCTGAGATACGTCTGAACTCAACAACGTCTGTTGCCGTCGAAGCGAGGTGTGTCACGAAGGCAGGTGCCGAACAGGATTGTGAGCCTACAGGGCGGCGCACCTTCTAACCTTCTAGGAAGCTACTACCAAGAGGAGCGAAACACTTACCCCAGGAGGATGAGATGGACATCGCGCTGCTCATAGCACGCTTGCTGCTGGCTGCGGTCTTCGCCCTATCGGGAGTGGCCAAACTTGCAGACCAAGCTGGCTCCCGGCAAGCTATGGTCGCCTTCGGGGTACCAAGCCCCTTGGCCAAGCCGTTTGGCCTCTTCCTACCACTGGCGGAGTTGGCCGTGGCCGCTGCACTGATACCTGCGGTAGCGGCGTGGTGGGGCGCTTTGGGAGCACTCGCGCTCTTGCTGGTGTTCGTCGTGGGGATAGGTGCTAACCTCGCCCAGGGCCGCAAGCCAGATTGCCGCTGCTTCGGCCAGCTGCACTGGGCCCCCGTGGGCTGGAAGACACTGGCACGCAACGGGCTCTTGATAGCAGTGGCCACTTATGTCGTCTGGAGGGGGACTCAGAACTCCGGACCTAGTGCGGTGAGCTGGGTGGGGGATCTTTCGGCTGCCCAACTCTTGGGCCTTCTCTTCGGGCTAGTTATCGTGGCCCTGCTCGGGATCCAGGGCTGGTTTATTTTGCATCTCCTGCGTCAGAACGGGCGCATCCTGGTGCGCCTCCAGGCGCTAGAAGCAAACCTCGGAGTGGTGTCCTCCGGTAATCCATCCCGCAACGGGAGCCAGCCAAGGGCAGGCCTTCCGGTGGGCTCCGCGGCTCCGGCCTTTAGCCTGAAGGACCTTCGTGGCGAGGAGGTTACGCTCGACAACTTACGTGCAGCTGGCAAGCCTGTGGTGCTGATCTTCACCAGCCCAGGTTGCGACGCCTGCACCGAACTCTTGCCGGAGATTGCTCTCTGGCAGGACAAACACGCCGATAAGCTCACGATCTCGCTGATAGGTGACCGAAGCATCGAAGTGAACCACGCCGAGACTGCTGAGCACAGGCTACAGCACGTACTGGTCGAAGAAGACAGAGAAGTAGCCGACTCCTACGACGTTGAGGCCACCCCCAGCGCGGTACTGATTACCCTCGGAGGCGCGGTCGCCAGCCCCCTGGCTGAAGGCCCAGACGCTGTAGAGACCCTCATTGCAGAAGCGATTAAAGTACGTGCACAGTTGCCGATACTCGATTCAAACACCGCTCACACCACGCAAGAGACCAGACCAGCGGTCCTCGAGGTCGGCGATCCAGCCCCGGAGCTGCGGCGACCGGACCTGATGGGACGGGAAGTGAGCCTAGCCGATCTCAGAGGAAGCAAGACTCTCGTGCTCTTCTGGAGTCCGCAGTGCAGCTTCTGCCAGCAGATGCTTCCCGACCTCAAGCAGCTGGAGGCCAATCCCCCCGCTGGTACTCCCCAGATTCTGGTGGTCTCGGACGGCACGGAGGAAGACAACCTGAGGATGGGCCTACGAGCCCCGGTGTTACTAGATAATGAGTACATAGTTGAGGATGCCTTTGGAGCAGAAGGCACACCCTCAGCGGTGCTCCTTGATGAAGAGGGGCGCATCGCCTCGAAAATGACCGTAGGCGCGGAGGAGGTCTTCGAGCTAGCCCGAGCTAGCTGAGAACAGCGCTGTTTCCGTTCTTTATGAAAGGGCTGCGTGTGCTCTACGAAGGCTTATGCACGGAACCTCGTAGAAGGTAATTCCTCGAAAATCCAGATGCAGGATGTTTCGTGATAAGCGACTCTGGTCATTTTCCTACCCCCGAAGTGTTGGCCTCAGGTGGCGGCAGCCTCTTGTGAACCGTGACAGGATGAGAGTGCCCGGGCACCCTCTCATGTTGAGCCGAGAGAGTCCACCCAAAAGGATGAGTTTACCCAGGCCCGTAGCTTTCGGCCTCTAGGCATGATCCGAGTGCTGACTCTCCACAGTCATGTGTGGACCGCCTGTGGCGAGGCGGAGTAGAATTCTTTTCTCTCGTTGTGACGCCAGGGTAATCTCAACTACGCAGACTAGATCCCGAACAAGATCGCCACGCCTGACGAGGTAATGAGTGCGACAAGGCAGGCCACGATAGTGGTTAGCGATACCGTTTGACACCACCGAGAGCGCAACACCCAGAAACGGCAGGCAACCACCAGCAAAGAAACCTGCTTAGATAAGCTGATTCTGCAACGTCGGGCAACACGCGGCAACCAACGTCGGCGGATTGTGGCTCCACAGGTGGCGGGTTAGAGCCCCGTCGGTCACCCTCCTATATTCCGCATAGGTAAGTGTGAAACGCGGAAAAGGGCATCGCATGAGCACGGCAGGTTCGGCGCCTACGCCGATGAAGAGTCGAGACTCTTACGAGCAGCGTGCCGTCCCTCTTGAGCTGTTCTTCGACCTGGTCTTCGCCCTCACAACTAGAAGGCGGTAGAAGCCTCGCCGCCACTCTCCACGCAGCCGAGTAGTACCCGACGGGGCCATAGGTCGCGCCGATGCTCCGAGTGGGTGGCACGAGGCTAACGGTTGTAAGAGTATGGGTGCAGGGGAAGCACACTGCGATTCATAACGCGAGGAGGACAGCGATGCCCCAGGAGCATGTCGTGAGCATAGATCCGTCGAAGCCGCTTGGCGAGGAGCCGGAGACGGGCCACAATCGCTGGCACGAGGCCATAGAGCCGGTGGTGGTGGTAGATCCAGGCGACACCGTAATCTATGAGACGCGTGACGCCTTCGACGGACAACTGAACCGCGAGTCGACGGCGGAGGACGTGGGGAACCTAGACCTGAGCGGGGTCCACCCCCTCACGGGGCCGGTCTTCGTCAGGGGAGCGGAGCCGGGCGACCTGCTTGAGGTCAAACTGACAGCGGTCGAGGCAGATCCGTGGGAGCAATGGGGCTACACGGTCGAGGTGCCTGGCTTTGGCTTCCTCCGCGACGAGTTCCCTGATCCATATATCATCCACTGGCGGCTGCACGGCAACGAGTACGCTGAGTCCGAGCAGCTCCCTGGTGTGCGCATCCGGTGCAACCCGCACCCTGGTGTCCTCGGGCTCGCTCCCAGCGCTGAGCTGCGCCAGCGCGCCACACAGAGGGAGGGCGCGCTAGCCGAGCGTGGCGGATTCGCTCTGCTACCCGATCCGGGAGGCGCTGTGCCGACCGATGAGGCGATCGCCAGGGAGGGGCTCAGGACCATCCCGCCGCGCGAGACGGCCGGGAATATAGACATAAAGCAACTCTCGCCGGGCACCACCGTCCTGTTGCCCGTGTACGCGGAGGGCGGTCTGGTCTCAACCGGCGATGTCCATTACGCGCAAGGCGACTGCGAGGCCTGCGGGACAGCGATAGAGATGAGGACTCGCGTGCATTTGCGCTTCGGGATCAGGAAGGGCGAAGCAGAGCGGCGCGGCATCCAGGACCTGCAGTATTTCCGCGACGACTACTTCACCCCCCCTGAGCTGGCCGCCCCGCGCCGGTTCTTCGCCACTACCGGCATCGGGGTGCACAAAGACGGCACCAACGAGAGTGAGGATCTGAGCCTCTCTGCCAAGAATGCCCTGCTCAACATGATCGAGCACCTCGAGGCGCGAGGGTTCGACCGTCAGCAGGCCTACGCGCTGTGCAGCGTAGCGGTAGATTTGCGCATCAGCCAGGTGGTAGATGTACCAAACCTGTTGGTGAGCGCCCTGCTCCCACTGGATATCTTCATGTGATCTCCTGGTCTCAGCGCAGGAAGAGCCAGATCGCTGTAGCTACCCCGTAGGTAACGATGCCCACGCGTAGGGCACGATCGCTCACCTTCTGGGCGAGGCGTGCCCCGACCACGCCTCCTGCAAGCGATGCCGACCCGACGATGGCCGCGGCGCCCCAGGCCACGGGCATAAGCAGGGCGAAACCGAGCGCAGCCGTGGCGCCGATCACCAGCTGCAGCAGCGCTTTGAGTGCGTTCAGCCGCTGCAGCGTGTCCTCGAAGAAGAGGCCCAAGAGGGCGAGGACGGCCACGCCCAAGGCTGCCCCGAAGTATCCGCCGTAGGCGGCCGCCAGCGTCTGGCCAACTAGAGAACCGATGCCCGGACGCTCGTGGGTGCCGGCACGCTCGCCCAGCCAGCGCCCTATCATCGGCTGGGCTGCCAGCAGTGCGCAAGCGGCGAGGACCAGCAATGGCACGATGTTCTCGAAGGCTCTCTGCGAGCTAACCAGGATCAGCCCCACGCCAGCCATGCTGCCGAACGCGCTTACCACCGCCAGCGGCATGATCCGCCGACGCTGTCCGCGAAGCTCCCCGCGATAGCCCCAAGCACCCGTTACGTAGCCGGGAGAGACGGCTACGTTGTTGGTGACGTTGGCGATCAGCGGAGGGTAGCCGACGGCGACCAGTGCGGGAAAGGTGACGAGCGAACCACCTCCGGCGGCCGCGTTGATTGCCCCGGCCACGAAGCCGGCGAGAGTGAGTAGCACTAGCGCTCCTCCGGTCAGATCCATCAGCTGCTCATCAGGGTGCGCTCGTGATAGGTCTGATAGTTCTGGCGGCAAGGCTCCCGCACACGGGCATCTCCGTTGCGCACTAGAAGCATTCTCTCACCATTCCTGCTCGATCAAGACGCTCACATGGAAACATTCCTTTCTCGAAGTCGGATCCTTGATCATCCTCTCAATATATGCGCTGCTAGTCGAGTACCTGATCAAACCACGAGCCCTTGCTCCCTGGCGACGTAGCGTTTGAGGCTGCGGATGATCTCTCGCTTGCTCTTGCCAGGCTTCGCCAGCTGTGCGCCTCGCGACGTACTCCTTTGTGTGGTGATCTCTACCGAGAGAACCTCGTAACGGCGAGCCAGCGAACGGAGCGCTAACTACTGGGTCGCTGTCGGGGCGTCACAAGGATCAGGTCGAACGGGTTGTCGTCCGTCTTGCGGCAGGATCTCAAGATGTAGCGTAGGATAGTGTATGGACACCAGATGTGGCACCGCTTCGCGTGTCATTATCGTATAGGAGTAACGAGAACGTGTACGAAGCAGAGTCCGCTACCCGTGCCGAGCGCCGCCGATGGTGGCGCGCGCGCTACCGCAGGCGACTCCTGGTTGTTGTGGCCCTGGTTGGGCTCTCTTTGGCCAGCGGGGCCTCAGCCGCGATCCTTGGTGAAGGCGGCGACTCCGTGGCAGGTCATTCCGCGCTAAAGGCGGGGGAGGTGCACTCTCCTAGCGTCGGCCCCGAGGAGATGCAGAAGGCCACCACGCCATCGGCAGAGAAGGCCCGGTTTCTGGCATTGAAGAGTTCGCAAGGTCAGCTTGCGGCACCTAGAGGTGGGCCGGCACCCGGGCCTGCGGACAAACAGCCATCCGAGGAGGCTCAGAAGGTCACCGAGGAGTCGCTCGACGTCCTCGTCCTCGGGGTGGACCAGCGACCGAGCGCCGCCGAGGGTTCGACATCCCACTCGGACACGATGATGCTGGTTCGGGTAATCCCGAAGACGGGTCAAATCTGGTTGCTTTCGGTGCCGCGGGATCTCTTGGTCGAAATTGAGCCGGGGGTGAAGGATCGTATCAACGCCACCTACTTCAACGGCGGCACTCAGCGGGCGACGGCGGTGATGGAGGACTTGACCGGCATCACCATAGAGCGCCACGTCATCGTAGATTTCGGGGGCTTCGAGGACGTGATCGACGCCTTGGGAGGGGTCACGCTGAAGGTAGGACACCCGATCAGGATCGGGATAGACGGCCGCCGCGTGTACATACCTCCCGGAAGGCAGAAACTCGACGGGCTTGAGGCGCTGGCCTACGCCCGCTACCGGGGGACCGCCTGCGGAGACCTCGATCGCATAAGGCGCCAACAGCGCTTGATCGCCGCACTGCGCGAAGAGGTGCTGGGATGGAACACCATCACCAAGCTGCCCGGCATCGTCAAAGTAATGCACGAGAACGTCGAGACGAACCTAGGTATCGTACAGGCGATCTCACTTGGTCGGGCGCTCGTGGGGCGCGGCGAGAACGGCGGGATGAGGTCCTACCAGCTCAAGGGAAAGCCCGAGATCTTGCCGAACGGGGACGCGGTACTCGTGCCCAACGAGCAGGCCAACGAGAAGATCCTCGAGAACTTCCGAAAAGACGGTCCCAAGAAGAACTCCGGCCGGGAACAGGAGCCGCGCAGCGACGGCTCATCCTCCGGGTGCTAGAAGCTCGCGGGTTCGAGCCCCGTCGGTCACCCTACTGACAGCTCCAGCCGCGCCACCCTCTCTCTGAGATCCTGGATCTGCGAGGCCTGGGCCGCCAACAAGGTGCTTAGCAGGAGCTCATGGGTCGTCTGCTCCCTTATGCCGCCATTCAACGCCAGGTCCAGCACCTTGCTGGCATCCTCATGCGTGCCCCCAAAGGCGTTGTCCATCAGATCCAGCTCATCGTCGATGGCCGTAGAACGTCCATGTATCCTGCTGCGCCCGTGTATCCTACGTCCGTGTACCCTTCGAGACTGCCCTCCGCCAGCTGATCTGACGGCCTTCTCCGCGTCGAGTCGGCCGTAGCCGTAGAGGTGACTGTGACCCTTCTCATCGTACTCGCCGCCCTCACGGTCGATCTTCTCGCAGGAGCGCCGCATTAGGTCCCTTACCGCGTCCCAGCGTAGCGAGTTATTGCTGGAAAGCACCAGGGCCGCAACGCCCGCTGCGCCCGGACAGGCGCTGGAGGTGCCACCGAAGGAGTTCGTGTAGTCGTCGTCGCTGTATCCGACTCTCCCCGTACGATCGGTTGTCCAGATCCCCGGCGTCAGCGGTGCCGGAAGGTTTCTTTCGGGCCAGGGCAGGTCGTTGCTGGGGAAGGAGCAAAAGACGGCCTCGCCGTAGTCGCTGTAGACGCTGCGCCGCCCTCGGTCATTACAGGCGGCGACGGCCAGTGCTCCATCGTAGCTGGCATAGCCGTCGTTATCCACGCTTTCGTTTCCGTTGCCGGCTGCGAAGAACACCACGCAGCCAAGGCCGCCCCGGCCGTTCGTGACGGCGTAGTCGATCGCCAGACGCGTACTGTCGGGCAGCGGAACCCTCATGTCGTGAACTGGATCTTCGTCTCTCTTCCAGTACCCGTCAGCTGGACCCCAGCTGCAGGAGATGATATCTGCGCCGTTCTCCGCCGCCCAATAAAAGGCTTCGGCTTCTGCCTGGGATCCTAGCTGCGAAATCATTCGTATGGGCATGAGCCTGGCCCGAGGCGCGACGCCGGACGCCCCGAACCTTCCGTCGGCGCAGGCCACGCCCGCACAAGCCGTCCCGTGCTTCTCGGCACGACGGCTCGGCCGGGGGTCCGCATCGTTCGCGGTGGTGTCCCGGGGGGCGACGACTTTGCCGGGGTTCGAGAACTCCTCATGATCGATGTCGATCCCCGTGTCGATAACCGCGATCGCGACACCTTCACCTTCGGTAATGGCGTGGGCGGCCTCGACGTTCGCGCTCTGGTTGATCCACTGGTTATTGACCGTCGTCGTCGTGAGATGCCACTGCTGCGGGAAAACGGCGCGTCGACCCAGGGGGCGCACCAGTTCGGGGTGGCAGTACTCGATGTCGTCACGCCGCAACAACTCGTCTGCGATATCGAAGACTCTCTGGCCGGTTCCTTCCGGCGCAGCGACGAAGTACGCGTTGGAGGCATACGGAAGTTCGCGCTTGACGGTCAAGCCCGCTTCACGCAGGACCGCCAGACATTGATCCCGATCTTTGCCGTCGCTGAACTTCACGAAGAGGTTCTCCGTGTAGAGCACCGGCTCACCGGACTGCTCGTCCACCAGCACGCGACCAGCAAAACGGGTGGCTGGGGACTCGTCCAATTCCTTGCGCATCTCTTCCATGGAGCGTCCAGACCGTTCCCGGCGTCGGTAGACTTCGACGCTGACTTCGGGGTAGCTGAGTACGGGCTCCATCTCGTTTAACAGTCCTGCCTCCGGGCCAGGAACGGGCCCTTCCCCGAGTGAGTCGCCACGACGCGCGCGCACCGCCACCAACTCAGGGTCAACCTTCAACTGGATCGTCTCGCCGTTCTGGCCGCCGTACGTGACCTCGGGCATGTGTACCAGCACCTCGCTTTCCAGCCAGCGTCCCATGACGGAACGGGTGTCCGAACCGAGGCAATACTAACAGAGGCCGATGAATCTTCGATGAATCCATGCCGAATCCCGAACAAGTTAGCACGCAAACGAGTGATGGCGCATTCGTAACCACAAATCGCGCATCCGGCAACGAGCGAAACCAATAAGCTGAAACGCTGAAGTGCTGGCAGGGTGCCTGATCGCATCGCAGGTTGTAACATGGTCTGGTTCCGACGAACCCTACGGTGAAAGATAAGATAATCAAGGAGGACGAGGGTCCGTGTCGGTAGAAGAGAACAAGGCGCTGGTTCGTCGCTTCTTGGAGGAGCAGGCCAGGGGGAACCTGGAGGTGGTCGACGAGTTGCTAAGCCCGGATTTCGTCGATCGCAGCCTGGTTCCTGGGCAAGGTCCGACCCGCGAGGACTTCAAGCGGACTTTGACGGAGATCCTCGACGCTTTTTCTATCAAGAGCTTCACCATCGAGGAGCAGGTCGCCGAAGGCGACACGGTCATCACCAAGTACACGGAGAGAAGCATCATCAGGGGCGAGTATGCCGGCCAACCCCCCACCGGGACGGAGGAGAACTTCGAAGGCATCTACATCCACCGCATCGCTGACGGCAAGATCACCGAGGAGTGGAGCCAGGCGAACACGCTACACACAACCTTGGAGCGTCTGGAGCAAGAAGTGCGCGAGCGCGAGCGTGTCGAGCAGGAGCTCAGGGTGGCGCAGCGTATTCAGCACACCTTGCTCCCGAGGGACGTACCCCAGCTCGAGGGTTGGAGGATAGCCCATGACTACCGGCCTGCGCGGGAGGTAGGCGGAGACTTCTACGACTTCCTGAACCTAGGCGATGGCAGTGTAGCCCTCATCATAGGTGACGTCTCCGGCAAGGGGATACCCGCGGCGCTGGTGATGGCCTGCACCCAAAGCGTACTTCGCGCCGTCGCCCAAAGGGCAGGAACCACCCCGGGCCAAGCGTTGGAGGAGGCCAACGATGTCCTCTTTACATACGTTCCGCCAAACATGTTCATCACCTGCTTCTACGCCGTCCTCGACCCTACTGATGGCCGGTTGCGATACGCTAACGCAGGCCACAATCTCCCGTCCTGCTGGCACGAAGGTGCGGCTACCGAACTCAGGGCGAGGGGTATGCCCTTGGGGCTCATGCCGGAGATGAACTACGAGGAGAAGGAGAGGATCCTCGCGCCGGGAGATGGAGTGCTCCTCTACAGCGATGGGCTGATCGAGGCTCACGACCCGCACCGTGAGATGTTTGGTACCCCACGGATGGAGAAGCTGGTTGGCGCGCACTCTGGCGGTGAGACGTTGATCGATTCTCTGTTGGCCGAGCTGGACGAGTTCACCGGAGAGGAGTGGGAGCAGGAAGATGACATTACCATTTTGACGCTCCAGAGATTTCGACCTTCGTACTAGAAGAAGATGGTACGGGTCGGGTCATAGACAGGGTGGAGAAGTAGATCGGGATGCGGGTCTTGCTCGGACGGCTAAGCACTTTGGCAATGCACTGTTGAGCAGGGATCTTATGGCTGTGGTGGGGGAGACGTTGTAACCGGCACACGTCTCCTTATGGCTGCGCCCCCTGACGGCTACTGAGCGTGAGCGGACAGATTAGTAACCGTCGTGTTCGCCTGCGAACAGAGGATGGCCAAACTTCGTAACGCTTTTCGTAACGAACCGGAGACGCCAACGGTGTAGGATGGAGGAAAAGAATAGGCAAGGATGAAACTACCGCTCACAGACAGAGGGTGGATCAGCGGTGAACCTAGCAGAGCACCTCTCCGAGAGAGTGTGCCAAACAGAATTACATAACCTCCTAACCAGGGTCTGAGGTGAGTAAACTCGATATCGGCCCGGCAGCATGGCGGTCGCGGCTCATCCGCTTCGGGCGCTACCTGCACCGCAGAACCGCAGCCTTCGGTGTGCTGTTCATAGCACTGCTCCTGACGGTCCTCGCCTGGTACTACGTACGCCAGACCGTCGAGGTGCAGAACCGCGCCCGATTCGAGGAGAGCGCCCAGGCCACCCAGGATGCCATAGAGCGTCGCACCAAAGCGTACCTCGACGCGATGTTCGGCGCCCGCGGACTGTTCTACGCCTCCAATGAGGTTACCCGAGAGGAGTGGAACGCCTACGTCAAGGGCATAAAGCCGGCCAGCCGCTTCGAGGGTCTGCAAGCGCTCGGGTTCGCCCAGCGGGTCGATCCCGAGGACAGAGAGTCTTTCATGCGCAGGGTCCGGGATGAGGGCCTGCCCGAGATGCGGCCTGACCTGAACCCCGGTGGGGAGCGTTCCGCATATTTCCCCCTAACCTACATCGGCCCCCTTGACGAGGCCAATCAGCGCATGCTCAACCACGACTTCTATGCTGAAGGGGTGCACAAGGAGGCCATGGACCTGGCGCGTGATAGCGGGCAGCCTCAGGCGACAGAGATAGTCTACGTTCTTGGCGATGCCCCACCTGACTCCGCAGCGGACCTCGCCTTACAGAGGGGGTTCGCTGTCTACCTCCCGATCTACCAGGAGGACGAGCCGCTTGAGAGTGTCGATGAGCGTAGGCGTGCGCTCAGAGGGTTCATCGTTGGATCGTTCGTTAGCGATGACCTGTTGGAGGGGATCTTCAAGGGATCCTTCGACCCTGCGATAGATTTTGAGGCCTACGACGGCGCGAGCACGGCTTCGAGCCCGCTGCTCTACGACCGTGACGGCATAAAGCGCGCCGATAAGAAGGGGAACGAGTCTCTCTTCTCCAAAGAGAGCCGGATTGAGGTGGCCGGACACGAGTGGAGCCTGTACTTTGCCACGCAGCCGGCCTTCGAGAAGGGGGCCGAGAGCAGGCTACCCGCCTTCGTGCTTGCGAGCGGTCTGCTGATGAGCCTCCTTATCTTTTCGATCACCTTGCTTGTGGTGCGCAGCCGCACTCGGGCCGAGCGCACCAGCAAGGACCTGGCGGTGGCCAACAGGGAGCTGGGAAGCTTCTACCACTCGGTCGAACAGGAACTAGGGAAGGCCCAGAGCATCCAGCACGCCCTTCTCCCGAAGAACTTGCCCAAGCTGGAGGGATGGAAGATAACCTACCACTACCAACCCGCACGAGAGGTCGGCGGTGACTTCTACGACTTCCTCCTGCTGGAGGACGGCCGTCTGGGCCTCGTTATTGGCGATGTCTCCGGCAAAGGTATCGCGGCTGCCCTGGTAATGGCCAACACCCAGAGCGTCCTTCGTACCGTCGCCCGAAGAGGCAACATCCCTCCAGGGCAGGTGCTTGCAGAGGCCAACGAGGTCCTGTACGCGTACATCCCGCGAGGCACGTTCGTCACCTGCTTCTTCGGTGTCCTCGACCCAGACAGCGGCCGGCTCGTCTATGCCAATGCTGGACACGATCCTCCGTGCGAGCGACATGACGGCCGAATCGAGAACTTGCGGGCGAGAGGGATGCCGCTCGGCCTGATGCCGGACATGGCCTACGAGGAAGAAGAGGCCATTCTCGGCGGTGGAGACACCATCCTTTTCTATAGCGATGGGTTGGTGGAGGCCCACGACCCCGAAGGCGAAATGTTCGGCTTCCCGCGGCTCAGGAAGCTGGCGCTGGCCTACGACCCCGGGGGCGGTGAGGAGCTTGTCGACGTTATGCTAACCGAGCTGATCCGCTTCACGGGCGAGGACAGGGAGCAGGAGGATGACATCACCCTGGTCGCCCTGGAGAGATCGAAGGTCGGCGTGAGGGATCGCAAGAGCCCGTTGCGGCCGGACGGAGATCGGCGGCTTCTCAGCGAGTTTAGCCTCTCTAGCGAGCCAGGCAGCGAACGTCTGGCCGTGGAGAAGGTCGCCGAGGCAGTGGAGGAACTTGGCCTTGCGGGGGAGCGCCTGGAGAGGCTCAAGACCGCCGTGGGGGAGGCGACGATGAACGCCATGGAGCACGGCAATAGGTATGATCCCGAAGTTCCCGTCGCGATCCAGGTTTGGCTCCTGAAGCAGCGCCTGTTGGTGCGCATCAGTGACCGGGGTAGCGGTCCTCCACCGACACCGACGGAGAAAGCGCCGGACCTGCAGGCCAAGGTGGGTGGTACGCAGACGCAGCGGGGCTGGGGGCTGTTCCTGATCGATAGAATGGTCGACGAGGTGCGTGTTTCGGGAAACCCGAACCAGCACACCATCGAATTGGTAACGCGCCTGGAAGCGGGCAAAGATGAAAGCTAAGCACCTGAGCCTAATGCACGACGAGCCATCAGCTGTCAGCCGAGAACCAAAAGCTGAAGGCTGATCGCTGACAGCGTGGTTCGCAAGAGGATTTACCATTTGCGAACCGCTTTAGAAGGGCCGCGGGGAGGATGGGGAGAACGCGGCCCTTCTTTGCCATTGTAAGGGGTAACGGCACGCTTCCCCACGTCCGATCCACGGGGTGGGAAGCGTGATAGTGTCTCTGCTCATGGGTAGCGAAAGTAGCAGAGTTCGCGCACGCCCGTCAGATGCATCCTCCCTTGTCCCAAGAGCGGCCGGCTTGAGAGGTCTTATGTTGCTGGCGGCCCTGACGAGCGTCCTGATCGCCTGCTCCCCGGGGGAGGAGAAAGAGACGCAGCACGCGGGCGAAGATGTCGGGCAGGTGACGGCGCATGAGGGGACCATGACCCCAGGCGAACGTACCGAAGCCGCACCTGCCTTAGAAGACGAAACCACAACGACCGATTCCCGTGCCAGGTGGGACTACGTGGCCCTAGGCGATTCCCTGGCTGCCGGGGTGGGCGCACGCCGGGGCTACGTGGCCCGCTATGCGCAGCACCTACAGGGCGACACGGGCACCAGGGTCAGAGTCATCAACCTGGGCGTGAGTGGCCAGACAAGCACCCAACTGCTCCACGCAATCCGGCACGACCCGGCGATGCAAAAGGCGCTGGGTAGGGCCGAGGTAGTCACGCTCAACATCGGCCTCAACGACCTGGGGCAGGCGACCGCATCCTACGAGAGCGGCACCTGCGGAGGTCAGCAGAACGAGGCATGCCTGCGCGAGGCCGTAGCGAGGGTCGAAGGGAACTGGGATGCCATAATCCAAGAAATCCTGAGCTTACGTTCAACTGAGGACACCATCATTCGCTCGGCGGGCCTCGGCTACACCCCCCGGGTTGGGAAGGTCTTCGAGCCTTACGTAAGCGAAGTGTCCCGCCATATCGCCTCGGCTGCAGCCGAGGGAGACATACCCTACGTTGAGATCCACCTCCCTAGCGAAGGCATGAGTGAGGACGGGCTGCACCCCAACGACAAAGGCTACCGGTTGATCGCCGATCGACTGTCGGAGCTCGGGTATGAGCCATTGGACGCTCGCTAAAGGAAGCCCTGTTCAGCCGCCCAAAAAGCCGTTTACTCTGTTCCCGGAGAAAACCTGAAGCCTAGTAGATTCCGGTCGTCTGAGCCGGAGGTCCGATGCTGGTCGTAAGGTATACGTAAGAACCGGGATCCAGCGCACTCCCTGCCTGCGGATCCTGGCTCACGATCACGCCCGCAGGCACTGTCTCGCTTGAGACTTCCTCCACACCGCCTAGTGGGAGACCCGCCCTCTCCAACTTACCCTCCGCCTCTGCGTAAGTGAGGCCGACGAGGTCAGGCACCCTAGCTACTTGCGGCCCTTCACCGACCGTAAGCAAGATCTTCGATCCCTTTCTTGCCTCATTTCTGCCGGGTACCGACTGGTCCAGAACCCTACCGACGTCCTCCTCGGGACTCTCTCGAGTCCTGACGCCGACCTTGAAACCAGCTTGGTCGAGGCGCTCTCGTGCCTCTTGCTTGCCGAGGTCTTTCACCGAGGGGACTTCGACTTTCTCGGGGCCTGTCCTCGCTCCTTCGGCCGCGTGCGGCGATTTGCCGACCTTGCCTCCCGGAAAGCCGGGGACGCCGTCCCGTAGCAGGCTATAGCCGCCAATCCCGAGTGCGGCGACCAGCACTGCGAAGGCCGTAAGGACCCACAACACCCTCCTTCGGCGCGATTCCGTGTGGCTAGCGGCGGTAACACCAGCCGCAGGCAGTTTGAGCGTCTGCGCTGCCGCATCCTCGGGGGCGGTAGTGGTCCGTTCGTTCGGGAGTGGGGCTACCGGGGGTAGCCCGGTCCGCACGCGCTCGATGTCCTCGATGGGCTTACCCGCGCTCCCGTAGCGGTCTTCCGGGTCAGTGGCCAGGAGCCTCATGACGATGGTCTCCATGCCTTCCGGTATCTGGGGGTCTAGCTCCCTCAAACGAGGCGGCGGGCCACCGGCGTGTTCGGTAGCCACGTCCTCCGGGGTAGTGACGTCGAACGGCACCCTACCGGTCAGCATCTCGTAGAGAACTACGCCCAAAGAGTAGAGATCGCTCTCGGGCCCAACCCGCTCGCCCGCCGCCTGCTCGGGGGACATGTATTTCACGCTGCCGAGGATGTCGTCGGCGTGGGAGATCGTGGTCGACTCGACGGCCCGTGCTATGCCAAAGTCCGCGACCTTAACGTGTCCCGAACCGGCGATGAGGATGTTGCGTGGTTTGACGTCGCGGTGGATGATGCCGCGTTCGTGAGCAGCCTGCAAAGCCTCAGCGACCTGCACCGCAACCTCCGCCGCCGTTCCCGGCGAAAGTCTCCCCTCGTCCTTGATCCGGTCCTTGAGATCCCCGTCGGGTACGTATTCCATCACGATGTAATAAGTACCGTCCTCTGCCTCTCCCCAGTCGAAAATGGGCACGATGTACCGGTTGACGAGGGCCGCGGCGCTCCTGGCCTCGCGCCTGAAGCGCTCGACGAACTCCTCATCTTGGGCGTAGCGGACCTTCAGCAGCTTGATCGCGACGTGCCGATCGAGGACCTTGTCGTATGCCAGGTAGACATCGGCCATGCCTCCGCTGCCCGCCAGAGCTTGTAGCTCGTACCGATCGTCGATGAGGGTTCTCTCCACACAACAGATTGTATCCGTCGGAGCCTGCCCTGTAACACCCGATCCCCGAACCTCCAATGACGAGCTGAAGTGCTGACTGGCTACTCTGGCGAAACCTCCTGTGGACTACGACCCCGTCCGCGACCAGCATGACGAGCCACGACCAGATGGCCAGGCTTACGCTCAAGAAGGAGATGACGATAGCGAAGACGCCATCGCTCAGGTTGACGATGCGGTCCCTGTCCTTTCCAGTCTCGCGCTCTCTGGGCCTGAGCATCGACTTACCTCCATCCGAGAGTGTTGTGTCCGCGTCGGACTTACTCGCCTCCGAAGCGTAGCCCCGAGGGGCCGTAGAGGGTCCAGAAGTAGTACGCCGCCAACCCGAACCCGATACTCATGACGACCGCGCGAAGGACGGTGCTGTTTATCCGGCCCGTGAGCGCGCCCCCAAGGTAACCGCCGATCAGGCCGCCAACGGCCATCGGCACCCCGTATCCCCAGTTGATCTCGCCGTAGATCACGAGCACCACCACGGCTACGCCCCGCAGACACCCGGCGAGTAGGTTCTTGAACGGCACAACACGGTGGACATCCCCCATCCGCAGCAGGCTGAGGGCACTGATCATCAAGATGCCGATGCCAGCCCCGAAGTAGCCGCCGTAAATGGCAACGACGAACACGACAGCCACCGCGAGCGGCCACAGCCTTGTCGCGAGCCCGCGGTTCTCCCGGGAGCCGCGGCGGGAGAGCCACGGTTCCAAAGCGAAGAGGACCGTGCCGCCAAACACAAGCCACGGCACGAGAAACAAGAAGTTGCGATCGCTCGTCCAGACCAGCAACAGCGCCCCCACCAGCCCACCCAAGGCGCTTGTGACGAGGAGCAACCACAGCCATAGTCGGGGTACGTCGCGCAACTTGCGGCGAGTACGCCATACGGCGCCAGGGTAGGCTGGAAGCAGGGCGAGAGCGCTGGTTGCGTCGGCGACCACGGGTGGTACGACCAGCGCCAAAAGCGGGAACGTTATCAGCCCGCCGCCGCCCGCAAGCGAGTTGATCAAGCCTGCAGCCACCGCGGCCACGAAGAACAAAATGTGAGTCCCCAACTTGCCCTAACTCCTCCCGTCCCTCGCTTTTTACAACGCACCGATGATCTCACCTCGAGATGTTCTGCGCAGCGGTTCGCCATGGGATACTGCGACGGGAAGGGCTATATGCAACCCCTCTTGGTCGCCCCGTCGCCAGTCACGATCGCGAATCACCGCTTTTCCAGCGCTTTTGGTACTTGTCATAGCGCCCCAGGGACCGTAGGCTTCATATACGTTTCCAGAGGGTTTCGAGGACGGAGTGTGGCGATGTCTACGACGTTGAAGATCCGGGACGAAACGACGGTTGGCCTCGGGGGTGATGAGGACAGAGATTTCACGCTCGATGTTATGGGAGGCAGGATCACGGTGCGGGAGTTGATCCGCACCCGCGTCGCAAACGAGGTGCGCGACTACAACCTCAGCCAGCCCGAGTACTTCCGCGGGCTCGTCCAGCCGACCGACGCGGAGAGATCCCTCAACGGCTTCAGGATGCGCAAGAGGCGGAGGATAGACCCCGAGAAACAGTTCGAGCTGGCCATAAAGGCCTTCTTCGCCAACGGCTTCATCGTACTGGTCAACGACAGGCAGGTCGACGAACTCGAAGAGGAGATCGAGATCAGGCCGGACACCACGGTCACTTTCTTGAAGCTCGTCCCGCTCGTCGGAGGATAAACGTGTTCCGCCGCAGGCCGCGCATACCGCAACCTTACAGGACCTGGATCGAGGACCTCGTGGCCGAGCAGCGGGGAGAGGGATACTGGTGGTACGCCTTCGAGCCAAAGGATTCCGCGACCGGCCGTCGAATCCTGGAAGCGAGCAAGGAAGATCAGCGCAACTTCGCGCTGGCCGCGGCGACGTGGTTGGATCTCTTGTATCGGAAACGGACCGCAGCCTTTTACGAGTCCTGGGCAGTCCGTCAAACCATGCAGACCGTGCTCAGACGCAGGCTCCCGTTCGACCATGACGACGTTTGTAGCCTTTTGGACTGGTCCATCCGTCAACCGCACACGTCCGTGCGCGGAGCACCACAGATGATCAAAGTGCTCCAGGATTACCTCAAGGAGCACGAGCTCACACCGGGACTCCGCAAGAGGATCGGCAAACTCACCAGATGTCTCGAAGAGGGCTACACTACGGCGGAGACGCGCCGCTGGGCGGCGAGGCTGAAAGAACTTGGGGGGCTCTCGACCTCCGCCCTGCCGCTTATACCCGGCGAGGCCTGGTCGGATGCAGCGATCCGCGACATCGAGGCAATGGAAGCCGAGGAGCGTGCGGCATGGGTCGCGCTCTTGCAACACTGCACCAGGGCCAGAGGCGCGAAGCCTACCAAGAAGTGGTCCGGTGAGGCGGAAGCGGCGCTCCAGAAGATCGGACGCCCCGCTTTTGAGCGGGCCGTGCTGCGCTGGTTTCCCCTGGCGGACAGACCGCGCACCCGGCCCGTCGAGCGGGGATCCCAGTACCAGCCCGACCCCAATCAGCTCTTGCAAGACAGTAACGCCGACATCCTCAAGGCGCTTGCCTGGCTGTGTGCAGAGAGCGTAGACGCCGAGATCGCGCGTGCGTTGGGGGCATTGGCGCTCTCGGCGTATCGTAAGGTGCCGCAGATGGGGCCGAGGTGTGTCAGGGTCGGCAACGCGTGCGTGTGGGCGCTGGGCGCCATGCCGAACGCAAGGGGAGTCGGGCAGCTCGCGATGCTACGGGCCAGGGTGAAGTTCGGCACCGCGCAGAAGGGCATCGAAAAAGCGCTGGAGGCCGCAGCAGGGCACGCCGGAATGCCGCTTCAGGAGGTCGAGGAGATCTCAGTCCCGGCTTACGGCTTGCAGGAGGTGGGGGTGATGCGCGCGCAGTTCGGCGAGTTCACCGTCGAGCTGGTAATCACAGGTACGAGCACGACGGAGCTACGTTGGATCAGGCCGGACGGCAAGAGGCAGAAATCCGTGCCCAAGGCCGTCAAAGAGCGCCATGCCGAGGATCTGAAAGAGGTCAAAGCGGCCGCCACCGACCTGCGGAAGATGCTTCCGGCCCAGCGCGACAGGATCGAGAACCTTTACCTGGAGCAGAAGAGCTGGATGTATTCGGTTTGGCGCGAACGCTATCTCGACCATCCTCTCGTCGGCACGCTCGCGCGGCGCCTGATCTGGAGGTTCACAGACGGCGAACGCACAGCGGCCGGCGTTTTCCACGAAGGCCGGATCATGGGCCGCAGTGGCCACGATCTGGACTGGGTCGACGCCTCGACCCGCGTAGAGTTGTGGCACCCCATGCATGAGGACCCGGGCGAGGTACTGGCCTGGAGAGACTGGCTCGCCGAGCTTGAGATACGCCAGCCCTTCAAGCAGGCCCACAGGGAGGTGTACCTCCTTACCGACGCTGAGCGCGCCACGAGGACCTACTCCAATCGCTTCGCCGCCCACGTCCTAAAGCAGCATCAGTTCAACGCCCTGTGCGCAGCGCGAGGGTGGAAGAACAAGCTCAGGCTGATGGTCGACGACGTATACCCGCCTGCGACCCGTGAGCTGCCCACGTGGGGCTTGAGGGCCGAGTTCTGGATCGAAGGCATCGGCGACAACTACGGGACCGACACCACAGAGGCGGGGACCTACCTCTACCTGGCCACGGATCAGGTCCGCTTCTACGGCATCGGCGCCAGCCAGAACTACGCCCATGCGGGTGGTGGCGGATATACTGCCGAATTTCGCGGCCAGGACGCTCCCTCAGGTCCCATCGCACTCGAAGACCTCCCACCGCTCGTCTTCTCCGAGGTGATGCGTGACGTGGACATGTTCGTGGGCGTGGCCAGCGTCGGCAACGACCCGAACTGGTCTGATGGCGGCCCAGAAGGACGCTACAGAGAATACTGGACGAGCTACTCCTTCGGCGCCCTCTCCCAGACGGCGAAGACGCGCAAACAGGTGCTGCAACGCCTGATCCCCCGCCTCAAAATAGCGGAGTGCTGTCGCCTGGAAGGCAGATTTCTAATCGTCGAAGGCGACGTACGCACATACAAAATTCACCTCGGAAGCGGCAACATCCTGATGGAGCCAAACGACCAGTACCTCTGCATCGTCCCAACCCGAGGACCCGCGACAGCGGGCCCCGGCAACAAGCTGTTCCTACCCTTCGAAGGCGACCGCACCCTCGCAATAATACTGAGCAAAGCTTTCCTCCTCGCAGAAGACGCCAAAATACAAGACCCCACAATCCTGCATCAAATCTCAGGCCGACCGCAGCACTTCAACTAGAATGCTGACTAGCTGACAAGCGGAAGCCGAAGGCTGGAGCGTGCTGATTAAATGACCTTCGAAAGACTGCGATTCGGGATATTGGGATGCGGCGTCATCGGTCCCCACCACGCACGTGCCATCGCCGGCCTCGAGGGCGCAGAGCTCGTGGCAGTAGCCGATCACGGCCTCGATCCGGCCGAGGAGCTGGCCGGTGTGTACGGGTGCGGCTCATACGCCAGTCTCGCAGAGATGCTATCGAATGAGGATCTCGACGCCGTTTGCATCTGCACCCCCAGCGGCATGCACGCAGACGATGCCATAGCGGCTCTGGAGGCGGGCAAGCACGTCGTCATCGAGAAGCCCGTCGATGTCACGCTGAAGGCCGTTGACCGCCTGATCGAGGTACATCGCGCCACGGGTGGGAGGGTTGCCGTCATAAGCCAGCACCGCTTCGACGCGTCCACACGTGCCGTTTACGAGGCGGTCACGAGCGGGGAGTTCGGCCGCCTGACCTCGGGGTCGGCTGAACTGAGGTGGTGGAGGTCGCAGTCTTACTACGACTCGGGTGGGTGGCGCGGAACCTGGGAGTTGGATGGTGGGGGAGTCTTGATCAACCAGGCCATTCATAGCATCGACCTGCTGCAATGGTTGATGGGCCCGGTGCTCGAGGTCACCGCCTACACGGGCCTGCTAGCCCACGAGAGGATCGAGGTTGAAGATACGGCGGTTGCCATCCTGAAGTTCGCCTGTGGCGCCCTCGGCACCATCGTCGCGACCACGGCATCATATCCGGGACTTACTGCCAGGATAGCCGTGCATGGGGATAGAGGATCAGCCATCATCGACGACGACGAGCTAGTGTACTTTCACGCCGCAGCCGATGATCAGGAGGGGGACGCCTACGGCGCAGATGGGAGTGAGAATCAGGCTGCGCAGATCATAAAGAAGTATGGCGAGGGGAGTGCCGGACCCGGCGCCGGCGCAGACCCGGCCAGCCTCTCTATGGCGCACCGTGACCAGA
>Ga0126310_10000136_pt1 | contig 21183 bp, 22 predicted proteins | sample Plot60_FD_92540 | JGI IMG/M metagenome (GOLD analysis project Ga0126310, IMG submission 92540) | Serpentine soil microbial communities from UC McLaughlin Reserve, CA, USA - Plot60 | ecosystem: Environmental > Terrestrial > Soil > Grasslands | place: USA: UC McLaughlin Reserve, Lake County... | reverse complement strand
GAGGCCGCCCTGCGTTCGTTCGGGACGAGCATCGAGCTTGAGTCCCAGAGGACCGTCGCCGAGGTCTTCGCCAGGGTCGAGCGCGGGGAGGTCGAGCACGGGGTCGTGCCCGTCGAGAACTCGATGGAAGGGGCTGTGACCCACACGCTCGACGAGTTGATGAACAGTCCCCTGAAGATCTGCGGTGAGGTGTACCTGCCCGTCTCGCAGAATTTGATCTCCGCAGAGCAGTCGATGGAGAGGGTGAAACTCGTGTGCTCGCATCCGATGGCCCTGGCCCAGGCGGCGAGCTGGCTCAGGCGCGAGCTCCCGGGAGCACGCCTGGATGAGGTTGATTCGACGGCGGAGGCGGCCCGCCGCGCGGCCATAGAGCCCGGGGTGGCCGCTATCGGCAGCGTGCTGGCTGCCGGCGCCCACGGTCTCACGGTTTTGGCGCGCAACATCCAGGATGCCCGCGCGAACACGACGCGCTTTATCGTGCTCGGCCGTACATGGGCCGCGCGCACGGGCAAGGACAAGACCAGCGTCGTATTCTCGGTAAAGGACCGCCCCGGCGTTCTCAAGGACGCACTCTCGGCCTTCGCTGAGGAGGGGATCAACCTTACCCGCATCGAGAGCCGTCCGAGCCGCAAGCGTGCCTGGACCTACGTGTTCTTCGCGGACTTCCTCGGACACCCCGAGGAGGATAGGGTGGGGCGCGCCCTCGAATCCCTCGAGGAACACTGCCCTTACGTGGGTGTGATCGGGGCCTACCCCGAAGTCTCTCCCGAAGTAGTCTGACGGCCCGGGCAGGTGGACTTCAAGGCCGCCGCGCGGGAGGTACTGGAGGAGGTCGGTCATCCCCTCCACTACACGGATATAACGGAGATCGCGCTCCAGTCAGGATACCTGAGGAGCGCGGGCCGGACACCCCAGAATACGATGAGGGCGAGACTCTCCGTGGACGTCAGGGACAATCCCGCTACGCCATTCGTGCAGACAGCACCCGGCGTCTACGGACTGAAGCACGGATCGTGAAGCGATCCGCGCATTCGGCTAAAGTTAGCCCAGAAGCGAAAACACAGAGCTGAGGGGCTGAAGTGCTGACGAGCTGAAGTGCTATATTGCGAACACTTATTCTTACCAAAGCCGAGGAGAGACCATGGTCGAGTTAGCGGATAGGCTCAGCGAGGCGGCCTGGAAGATCAGGAACCTGGATGATTACGACGGGCGGCTCGAGAGGGCGGCGCAAAGGTTCGACGGGATCCAAAGGGAGCGTCCCGAACCCGCGCTGGTGGTCTACGAGACCGCACTGATGAAAAGCGGACGCAGTGAGGATGAGGTTCGCGGCATGGTCCGAGAGTTCCACGAGACGTTCGAAGACGAGGAAGAGCCGCTGACCATCCCCCGCGCGAGCGGCATCATGAACGTCGAGGGCGAAGGCTGGTTCTTCGGGGACGAGAACCTGCGCGTGCTGACGGGCAGGCTGCTCGGGCAGTTCCAGCACAGGGTGGCCCAGTACAACTACGTGGACGAGCGCGAGGTCTTGAGACGCTGGGCCGACGGCTACGACACACGCCTCTTCGTGAGGCGACGCATCCACGAGACCGAGCCCGTGGTCGGCGTCGTCGGGGGCCTCGACCTTACGCTCTTTCAGTACCTGCGCGTGGCCGCCGGCGGCAACACCCTCGTGCCTACCGAGAACGTCTTCCGGGCGCTCGGTGCCCTCGGCTACGAGGGGGACGCCTACGAGGCCATCGCCCACGCCGAGGGCCTCGCGCTTTACCTCGAGCTTCCCGCCCCGATAGTCGGGGAGATGCTAGAGGACCTTGGCCGTGAAGGTTTCGCCGACTTCCCAGAACCGCCGCGCGAGCCCGCCGAACAAGCCTCCCCGCCTGAGGCCGGCCGCGAAAGCTCCTCTGGCACAGCGGAAGGGGAAGAGACAAATTAGGCATGAAGGCTGCCCGCAAGCCCGTAGAAATGGTAGAATAGCCAGCGGCATCTCTAACAATAACTCGTCTAGCGACCGCTCAGCGAAGCATCTATCAGCACGGGTACAGAGAAGGAGCAGGCGGTAGCATGGCAGACTCCAGAAAGCGCATAGCGTTGAAGCCGCACATGGACCGTATCAGGGAGTGGGTGGAGACGGGCAAGACGGACGATTGGATCGCGGACGCCCTTGGCACCAGCGCCTCCTCGGTACAGTCCTTCCGCTCGCGCAACGACATCTACAGGCGCGAACGTGGGCCCCGCGAGCCCGAGAGCCTTTTCGAAGGAGTCCTCGACCACGGCGAACGCGACGGCTGGGGTCTGTGGCTCGACCCTTCCATCGCGGAGGATCCCATCTGGAAGGAGCACTGGGCCGGGGTGGAGGCCGTCGTCGTGAAGGTGGCAGAAGACTCCATAGTGCTCGAGGCCGACGGGGGAGAGGCCGGTCCCACGGAAGAGTCCGCGCTACCCGCCGCTTCCACCGATGGAACGTCCGAGGACGGGACGGACGGGCCACCGCGCGAGCGGGGTCGCGTCAAGTGGTTCGACGCTGAGAAGGGTTACGGTTTCCTGGTACGTCCCACGGGCGATGATCTCTTCGTCCATCACTCTGAGGTACAGGGCGACCCTTCGGAACTCTCTCCCAGCGGTGAGGTCGAGTACGAAGTCGGCCGTAACGACCGGGGCCCGAACGCGCGCCGCGTCCGTACTCTGGGCTAGAGCGGTTTGCTGCGCAAACCGCGGCTTCAAGCATCAGGTCACAGGCATCCGGATTTGGACCAGAGGGCGATGTATGCCACCTTGATGGTAAGACCGATCTGAGGTGTTGCAGTGCACCTCTCGGGAAGAACGAGTCCCGGCACGCGATGCGGTACGTTTTCGTCCTACAAGTTGCGCCGTCACCCTGCTGATGCCTGAAGCCTGCATCATTCGACGCTAGAAGAACCTGGGTCTTCGGCGAGATGCGCCGTCGATGCCACCTCGAGGAGGCGTGGCGTCGACTCTCCCCGTTTCCATTGGATGCGTGTGATCGATGCGTTGGCCGCCCGCTGCGCGCACGGCAGTACTCCGGGCCCGAAGGTCCCCCTGAGAAACGCCCTCATTACCCCCCCGTGTGAGACGACGACGATGCGCGAGCCGTCGGGGTGATTGGCGCGGATGGACGAGAGGGCCTCTTCGAAGCGCGCGATGACCTCCTCGTCCGTCTCCGCGCCGACGAGCGCCCAGCGTTCCTCCTCGGGGATGGCGAGGAACTTCTTCGCCAGCTCGGGGTCGTGCCGCTCCTGCTCGGCCCAGGTGTGGCCCTCGAGCGTACCTCCGTGCCGCTCGCTCAGGCCGCCTAAAGGGACGACCTCCCCTGTGAATCCAGTACGGTCGCGGATTATCTGCGCGGTCTCGAAGGCGCGCGAGAGCGGGCTCGAGTAGAGCCCTTCGAACGGTTCGCCCGAGAGGCCGCGTCCCGCGAGGCTCGCCTGCCTCCTGCCCTCGTCCGAGAGAGGAAACTCCATCTGGCCCTGCCAGATGCCTTTAGCGTTCGCCGTGGACTGTCCGTGGCGCACCAGGAGTATTTCTTGCGGTTCTGGCATCGGGTAAGGGTAGTGTATCGGGGCGCTCCCGGCAAATCTGCGCTGGTGCTAGAATCTGCGGGTTCGTGGTCACACGGGGAGGCTTGCCAGGATGTTCTGGAGAGACGAGGGAGAGAAGCCCGAAGAAAGCATCGAGGAAGCTTTAGAAGAGCAAGAAGGTACCATACGAATTGAGCGCGACGCACCTCGCCCGGCCACGATCCTCAGGGTGGCCGGAGAGCTCGAAGAGCGGGGCGGCAAGATCCTCGAACTCTTCAAAGAGATCGAATCTCCACTCGGGCGGGTGGTTCTTCCCATATATCTGCGCCAGGACGACAGGGATTTCTTCGTCGAGGTCGAGACCGGACCATGGGACAGCCGCAGGTCGGGCGAGGTTGTAGACAGGGCCGCCATCCTGCGGAGTTCTGAGCACGCCGGGGCGGGCCTGGAGATACTGAGCGGCTACCCCGTGCCCCCTGAGGTCGAGTTCTATTTCGGCACGTCGCCGGCCGCGCTGCTGCAGCTCGATCTCGCGCGGCTCACGCCGGAGCGGCCCGAGGTGTGCGCCGGCCTGTTCAGGGAAGTCGGCAGCAACCACTGGGGCGTCGACCTCGACTACGCCCCCGAGTATCTTCCGCTGGTCGAAGAACTACTCATCGCGGCCCTCGAGGGCGACGAAGCCCACAACGACCCGCCGCTCTCTGAGGGGCTCGTGGCCGGACTTGGATGCTTTCTGGGCGAGACGATCCGCCGCAACGTCAGCCCGCCCGGTCTCTGGTGCCCACCCGAGGAGTGGGGGGAAGGACCCCTTATCGAGATAGGGAAGTTCGTCCTCGACCCCATAGGCAAGGCCAGGGCTTTCCTCCACAACGGGCCCGAGGAATCGCTGGCTTTCTACGCCGGGTACGTCCTCGAACAGTGGGAGGAGGGGTGAGCCCCGCGTCGCTCAGGCGTGGCGGCTGCGGAGCTCGCGGATTATGCGCGAGGAGTCGACGAGTACCTCGTCGCCGATGGTGAGGATCGGGATCGCCCGCTGTCCTGAGAGCTTGATGACCTCCTCACGCATGTCGGCGTCGGCGTCGACCGCCTCGTAGTCGAGCCCGAGCCGCTCCAGCTCGTTTTTCACCCTTCTGCAGAACGGGCAGTAGTCGCCCGTATATAGCCTTATGCCTGTCTTCCGTAGGGTCGCATCCATGGCGCGCCTCCTCATGTTAGATCTGTTCCCTCGAATATGTTATACCCGAAGTGGCGGGATCTTAAGCCGCCACGAGCGTGGGTACCCAAGAGCCGGACTCTCTTTGTCGGCCTACCGGATGGCCTCTTCGTACTCGCTCGGGTCGTAGATAAGGGGGTAGCTCTCGTCGAGTGTGTCGCTCGCCGTGACCTCGCCAACGACCACGGTATGGTCGCCCGCGCGGGCCCTGTCTATGACCTTGCAGTCCAGGTAGGCCAGGCAGTCGAGAAGGAAGGGCGAGCCACCCGGCGTCAGGCCGTAGGGGATACCCTGCAGCTTGTCGTGGTACTCTCCGCTCGTGTCCGCGAAATGGGTCGCAACGTCTACCTGATCGTCGCGCAGGACGCTAAGGGCGAAGGTCTCGCTCTCGAGGGCGATGTCGTGCGTGTAACGGTCGCTCCTGACCGCGACCGCCACGCATGGGGGACGTTCCGAAGTCTGCATCACCCACGACGCCGTCATGGCGTTGGACTGGCGGCCACGCCGAGTTCCCATCACGTAGACCCCGTGGGTCAGGTGACGAAGGGCCGCCGGTATAGAGTTACGGTCTCGAAGATCCCTGTCCAATCCTCTCCTTCCGGTAAGGACAAAAGTATTCTATCAGGAGCGGGTATACTGCGGACCATGTCGTTTTCCGGAAGGGCAGACTCGTGAGCGGGCCCCTTATCTGGGTCGGCATCGCGCAAGCCGTGATCTACCTCCTCTTTATCCGGGCCATAGACCTTTACGAGAGGGAGCCGCTGCGCTACGTGATACCCGTGTTCGTGTGGGGGTTCGCCGTGGCGACGACTGTCTCTTTGGTCTTCAACACGCTCTTCCAGCTCACGCTCAGCTCCGTGACGAGCGTGAAGACCGCCAGCTTCTTCACCGCGGTCGTGGAGGCGCCCGTGATGGAGGAGTGCTCCAAGGGGCTCGCTTTGCTCCTGATCTTCTTCGTCTCCTACCTCGCGCGCCGCAGGAGCGGCTTGATCGAGTTCTCCGGCGTGATGGATGGTATCGTCTACGGCTCCGCCGTCGGTTTCGGCTTCGCCATCGCCGAGGACCTGCTCTACGGTCTACAGTTCGGCCCCGAGACTTTCATCGTACGCAGGATCTTCGGCGGCTTCGCCCACGCGTCTTTCACCTCGCTTACGGGGATTGGCATCGGCCTCATCCCCTGGGTCCAGAGCAGGGCTCTCAAGGTCCTCCTGCCTCTGCTTGGCCTCTCTGGGGCGATACTACTGCACGCGACCTTCAACTTTACGGCCACCGTGTTCGGGCCCGTCGGCTACCTCATGTTGTTTTGCGTGATCCTCGTTTACATCGTGGTCATCATCGTCTGGCTCGCGATCGAGCGGCGCGCTATCCGCGAAGAGCTCCGGGACGAGGTCCCGGCAGGCACGATAACCTCGCAAGAATACACCATGCTCCCCAGCTACTTCCGAACGACGGGCCACTACCTGGGCCTGATCTTCACGGGGAGGTTGGGCACATGGTTCAGGGCCCGCAAACTGAACGCCACCGCCGTGGATTTGGCCCTCGCAAAACGTCTAACGCGCCGCTCGGGTAGTCCTGGCAGTATGGACCGGGTCAGGATACTCCGCCAGAAGATCCTCGACATGAGAGAGGGAGCGACCGTCCGGGCGGCCTCCTGAGAGGTCCGGCCTCGGGAATCATTCTCGCCGGCGGCGCCAGCCGCAGGATGGGACGCGAGAAGCTGTCCCTCGAGGTCGAGGGGGTGCCCCTGATCCAACGCGTCAGTGAGGCGCTCAAAGCTTCCTGTCGGGAAGTGCTCGTGGTCGGCGAAGGCGGCACAGGGCTCGAAGGGGTCGAATACATCACCGGTGAGCGACCTGGCGGGCTCGGACCGCTGGCCGGTATGGAGGCCGGCATCTCCGCGGCGACGAACAGGTTCGTCTTTGTCGCTGCGGGCGACATGCCGTTCTTACGCGAAGACCTCGTCGGCTACCTTCTGGAGCGCCTACAGGCGCTGGACACCCGCGCCGTCGTCCCTCGCCACCGGGGCAGGGTTCATCCCTTGTGTGCCGCCTACGATCGCGGCATGTTGCCGCGGGTAGGGGAGGCCCTCGACGAGGGGGTGCGGGCTGTCCACGAATTCTTGCAAGGGATGGACGAGGTCGAGTATGTCGGGGAGGAACTGCGGCGGTTCGGGGACCCCGACCTCGTGCTGATGAACGTCAACTCGCCCGGGGATCTGGAACGGGCAAGGCGCGAGGGCAGGCGCTGAAGCGACAGTCTCGGGGAGGCCTCCTTGGGGAGCTAAGGGAGTTACTCAGGGTGTTCAGGGGCGGGCCGACATCTTTCCTCCCTGGCGATGAGGGAGGTAGACCCCGAGCCGCCGTGGTCCTCGGGGCGCAGGTACTACGTGGAGGGAGACCGAGCCCGACGCTGGATGCAAGGACGCGTCACGCCGGCGAGTTGTACGCCAGTGGCCTGGCTGACCTCCTCGTACCTACCGGTGGTGAGGGCGAACATCCACCCGGCGAGGCGGTCGTGATGGCGGGCATCCTGCGCGAGATGGGTGTGCCCGAGGCGGCGATCGTGCGCGAGGATAAGGCCGGGAGTACCTGGGAATCCGCCCTTAAGGTGGCTGAGATCGCACGCGGCAGAGGGGTGCGAAGGGTCCTTGTGGTAACCGACCCGCTGCACTGCGTAAGGACGGTCGCCTGTTTCCGCAGGGTCGGGCTCCTTGCCGTGGCCGAGCCGGTGTATAGTAGCCCGATGTGGCGCAAGACGTGGTCCCGTAGGGGGCAGTTCTTCAGGGAAAGTGGGGCTCTTCTCTGGTACAGGATAAGGCATGGGGTAGGGGCGCTCTCCCGGCGGTAGCCGTCGGGGTGCTGGCGGTGTCGGCGTCCGCCATCTTTATCCGGCTGGCCGACGCCCCTGCCGTTGCCATCGCGTTCTGGAGGTGTGCCCTCGGGGCGGCCGTGCTCTTGCCGCCGGCGCTCGTCAGGAAGGACCGCTTCCCGAGGGGGCGCGAACTGTACGTGGGGGTAGCATCCGGCGTGGCGCTCGGGGCCCATTTCGGGTTCTGGATCTCCTCGCTCGACTATACGAGCGTGGCCGCGAGCGTCGTCCTCGTGTCGACCCAGCCTGTGTTCGTGGCGGTGCTGGCGTATCTGCTCTTCGGAGAGCGCACCAGCCCGCTTTCGTTCCTCGGCATCGCGATAGCCATAGCGGGCACGGCGGTCATAGCCTTCGACAGGACCGTCGGATCGGCCGCCGGCTTGGGGAACGTGCTCGCCCTCGTCGGGGCCGTAACGGTAGCCGTGTACGTCCTGATCGGACGCTCCTCCCGTACCGGGGGCGTCGGCGTGCTCCCTTATTCCGTGGTCGTGTACTCGGCGGCAGCGGCGACGTTACTGCCCGTCGCCCTACTCTTCGGAGTCAGTCTCTGGGGTTACCCGGGTGAGACGTGGTTCTGGCTGGCGGCGATCACCGCAGGGCCGCAGCTGATGGGCCACACGGTCTTCAACTGGGCCCTGCGCTACGTCGAGGCCACTATCGTCTCGGGCACCATCCTGGCAGAACCCGTCGTCGCCGCGCTCCTGGCCTGGTTCGTCCTCTCGGAGAAGCCTGGCCTCCTGACAGTCCTCGGCGGCACAATCGTGCTCGCCGGACTCTATCTCCTGATCAAGGGGCGTTCCGTCGTCGCGGAACCGATCTCTTGACCGGAGACTGCTTTGTGGAACCCGTGCGGCTCGCGGCCGAGACCGCGTTCGGCCGCCCGGTGGAGATCGCACACGAGCTCGATGCCTTCGACTTCTGAAGGAGTGATGCCGATGCTATAGTGCCGCCCAAGGAGAAGGAGGCTGCGTAGCGAATGGTCGCCCCGCCCACCGGCACGGTAACCTTCCTGTTCACGGACATAGAGGGCTCGAGCAGGATGTGGGAGAAGAGCCCACAGACGATGCGCCCCGCACTCGCCCGCCACGACGAGATCTTGCACAGTGCCATAGGGGCCCACGACGGTTACGTCTTCAAGACCGTAGGAGACGCCTTCTGCGCCGCATTCCCCACCGCCCCCGAGGCCCTCGAAGCAGCCCTCTCCGCCCAGCGGGCGTTGTTCGCCGAGGAGTGGCCGAAAGAGGTCGGCCAACTCCGAGTGAGGATGGCCCTGCACACGGGGGCGGCCGAGGCGCGCGGCGGAGACTACTTCGGTCCTCCCCTGAACCGCGTTGCCCGGTTGCTCTCTGCGGCTCAGGGGGGTCAGGTGTTGTTCTCGGTGGCGACCCAAGAATTGGTTCGGGACCAGCTGCCGACCGGAGCCGAGCTCAGGGATCTGGGTGAGCACCGGCTCAAGGACCTGATCCGCCCGGAGTGGATCTTCCAGCTTATCGCCCAAGGCTTGCCCGCCGAGTTTCCGCCGCTGCGGACCCTGGAAGGACACCCGAACAACCTGCCCCTGCAGGCCACGCCACTCGTGGGGCGTGAGCGAGAGGTCGATGAGGTACGAAGACGACTCTTGCGCCCGGAGGTGCGGCTACTGACCCTCAGCGGTCCCGGCGGGATAGGCAAGACCCGCCTGGCGCTGCAGGCGGCGGCGGAACTCCTGGATGAGTTCCAAGACGGCGTCTTCTTCGTGCCGCTCGCCACGGTAACCGACCCTCAGCTGGTCGTTTCGGCCGTCATGGGGACGCTCGGCGTTCGGGAGACGGGCGACCTGCCCCTGGTCGAGACCCTGAAGCGTTACCTGCGCGACAAACAGATACTCCTGGTGCTGGATAATTTCGAGCAGGTCCTGGCCGCGGCGCCCGTGGTGACGGAGCTTCTGGAGGCGCCGCGCCTCAAGGCACTCACGACCAGCCGCACTGTCCTCAGGCTCTACGGCGAACAGGAGTACGCCGTGCCTCCGCTTGCAGTTCCGGATACCGTGCGCTTGCCGGAACTCGAGGCCCTCTCCCATTACGAGGCTGTGAAGCTGTTCATCGAGCGTGCTCAGGCCGCGAGGGCTGACTTCTCGATCACGAACGAGAACGCACCCGCGGTCGCCGAGATCTGCGCTCGCCTCGACGGACTGCCGCTGGCCATAGAGCTGGCCGCAGCCAGGATCAAGCTCCTTCCGCCGAAGGCCATGCTGGGCAGGCTCGGGCGGCGCCTGAAGCTGCTGAGCGGGGGAGCGCGCGACCTGCCAGAGAGGCAGAGGACCCTGAGAGGCGCCATAGAGTGGAGCCACAACCTGCTCGACGAAGGCGAGAAGATGCTCTTCGCCCGGATGGCGATCTTCTCGGGAGGCCGCACGCTGGAGGCAATAGAGGCGGTATGCGGCTCGGCGGGGGGAGATCTGGCGGTGGACGCCTTCGAGGGCGTCTCCTCCCTGCTGGACAAGAGTCTCCTGACTCAGGAGGAAGGGCCGGAGGGCGAGCCCCGCTTCGTCATGCTCGAAACCATCCACGAATTCGCCCGCGAGAAACTCCAGGAGAGCGGGGAGGCCGAAGAGATCGGGCGGGCGCACACCAGGTACTTCCTGGCCCTGGCCGAGGAGGCCGAGCCCGAGTTGACGGGTGCGGAACAGGTGCCGTGGATGGATCGGCTGGAGGCCGAGCACGACAACCTGAGGGCAGCGCTCTCGCGGTCAATCGAAGCCGGGGATGCGGAGTCGGCGCTGCGGATTGGCGGCGCCGTGTGGCGGTTCTGGAATGTGCGGGGCTACTTGAGCGAAGGCCGGCGCTGGCTGGAATCGGGTTTGTCCGTGGGCGAGGCTTCTCCCGTCGGCGTCAGGGCGAGGGCGTCTCTCGGTCTGGGGTACCTGGCGCTGATGCAGGGCGCCTACACGCATGCGGCGGAGAGTCTCCAAGGGAGCCTTTCGCTATATCGGGAGGCCAAGGACCGGAGGGGAGAGGCCTATGCTCTGTGCTTTCTCGGATGGATAGCCGCAGACAGGTATGAACTCGACCGAGCCAAGGGATTGCTGGAGGAGAGCCTGGCGTTGAGCCGGGTGGCGGGTACGGCCAGGGACGTAAGCGTCGCGCTCAACGCGCTCGCCATGTTGGAAGTCTATCGTGGCGAGTATGAGCGTGCTAGAGCTATGCAGGAGGAGTGCCTGAGGCTGGCCAGGGAAGCCGGTGACGTCCAAATCATCGCCGTCTTGACGTACAACCTCGGGTTGACGGCGGCGATGACCGGCGAGTACGAGCGGGCGAAGGCGGCATACGAGGAGGCTCAGGAGCTCTTCTGTGAGGTCGGAGACAGGGACATGGCCGCTCTCGCTAATGGCCGCCTCGGGTTTCTGGCGCTTGCCCGGGACGATCCCGACCAGGCTGAGGAGCTCTGCGTAGAGACCATACGAGAATTACACGAACGAGCCCGAATACCGGGCCTTGATTTCGCCCTGGACGTCCTTGCGGGCGTCGCTGCGGCGAGGGGAGAGATCCCCAGGGCGGCACGGCTCTGGGGCGCGGCGGCAGCCTTCCGCGAGGTCAACAACATTCCCTGGCTAGCAGAGGAGCGCGAGATGATCGAGCCGCGCATAGAGGCTGCGCGCATCCGGCTGGAGGAGGCCATCTGGCACGAGGAGTGGAAGCAGGGGAGAGCGATGAGCCTGGATCAGGCCGTGGATTACGCCCTGGAAGCATCCAGGGGACGCCCGACGGAGCAGGGCTAGCGTACCGGCCCGGATAGTAACCTTCATCCTCTCGGGGTTAACCCTGTTCGAAGATCTGTCCGATGCTCCACGAGAGGGGCTTCCCGGCCACCACGCGCGTGATCGCGGAGACGACCGTGGCCGATCTCTCGGGGATCTTCGCCGCACCACAGACAAAACCCGCGACGGTCGAATAACGTGCTGCGTGCATATCGCTATGATCCTGACTTACTGGCGCAGACGTTTTCGGACCACATACCAAGTCCGGGTAAATGCCAACGGCACACAGGAACCCGAAAGTACCGCCCACGAACCTTCTCCTCGCAGCGGATCCCCGCTTGCGCGGGGACAGCTCCCGCGGGAATGACGTATGAAGGGACCTCCCGTGTGTTCCCGCCGCCAGAACGTGCTCACGTTCAAACGGAGCCCATCTCACGGCTTCCGACCGGAGATGCTGTATCCTCCCTATATGTACGGCCAACAAAGGAGAGGTTCGGGACCGCTAAGGACGGGTTTCGTTTTCGGGATAGCCGGTGTGCTCGTCGCGCTCGCCTCGGACCTGTACTTTGTGTTCGTCGATGCCACCGACACGCCCGGTTGGATCCTCGCCGTTATAGCCCAGTACAGGACGCGGCTCGCCCTCGCTATGTACTTGTTTCTGGCGATACTGGCGGCCCTCATGGTGCTCCCCACCCGCCTGGACCCCGGGGTGCCCTACCGGTCGCTGCTACTTCGCGACAGCGCCCTGGCCGCGACGGTGGTCGCCGTCCTGGTGGGGATCACACTCTTCTTGACGACCGCCTTGCAGGCGACGTTCCTGGCTGGGCCCGCGCGGGTTTACGCCGAAGAGGCAGCACCCAAGATCGTCGCTTACGTAAACGGGGTCCGCACGGAGATCCGGCAGTCCCGCAAGGAGCGAGGGGCTTCGCCCGAGAGGATAAGGGATCTCCCTCCTCCGGCGCGGACCCCTGAGGTCGAGGCGACCCTGCAACCGCCCACGTTGCGGGACCTCGGCCGCTCGATCGCCAACTTCGTCCTGCGCGCGGTCCTCCTCGGAACAGTGGGCGGCCTGGTCGGGGTGCTCCGCGGCCGTCCGGCCCGCTCGGCCAATGAGAAGGTCCGGGAAGGCCCTGGCAGCGCACCCCGCAGGGGATGAGTCGGGGGTACGGGGCACAGGTCGCCGCGGCGTTGCTCTTGGACGCCGTGTTCGGCGAGCCTCCCGAAGCCATACACCCGACCGTGTGGATGGGGCGTGTGATCTCGGCCTTCGAGAAGGGGGCGCTGAGACTAAAGAGCCCACGCTCCAGACGCCTCGCTGGCTTCGTGCTTGCGCTCTCAGTACCTTCCCTGGTGTATATCTCGACCCGGAAGATCCTTGGCGTCCTACCTGCCAGGCCAGGGTGGATGATCGGGACCGTCCTCATCTCCACCACGCTCTCGATGCGAGGCCTCGCCGAGGCCGCAGTAGATGTCCAGCGCCGGCTGCAAGACGGACGGTTGGGAGTGGCTCGAACGCAGGTCGGTCACTTAGTCGGGCGGGACACGGGCGACCTCTCGGAATCCGAGGTCTGCCGGGCGGCCGTGGAATCGGTCGCTGAGAACGCGAGCGACGGTGTCGTCGCCCCCATGGTCTACGGCCTCCTCTTCGGGGCGCCTGGGGCGCTGGGATACAAGGCGGTGAATACCCTGGACTCGATGGTGGGCTACCGGCAAACTCCGTACACGGAGCTCGGCTGGGCCTCCGCCAGGCTGGACGATCTCGCCAACCTCTTGCCCTCGCGGCTCACCGTGCTCTCCGTCGCGGCCATCTCGGGACGGCCGTACCGTACGCTCCTTACTGCCCTCCGCTACGGCCCGCTCACCGCCAGCCCCAACGCCGGCATGGCCGAGGCCGCGTTCGCCGGCGCCCTCGGCGTCAGGCTCGGCGGCGCCAACGTTTACGGCGGGGTGCTGCGGGAGGGGCCGGTTCTCGGCGATGGTCGACCTCCCGTGCCCGATGACATCCGGCGCGCCGTCGGTCTCCTGCACCGCTGCCTTGTGTTGGCCGGCATCGCGGCATTCCTGGCGGAGAGGGCCTTTCGTGGTTAGAGGCTGGGCACAACATCCTGGCGACCGCCACCACGGGGCGCACGGCGAACTCGTCTCGCGGTCCCTCGAGGTCCGTGCCGGGGAGCTGCTCGACTTCAGCCAGAACATCAACCCCCTCGGTGCGCCTCGCGACGCCCTGGAAGCCGCCCGAAGGGCTCTCGACGAAGAGTCAGACCGCTATCCCGACCTGGGATACACCAGGCTGCGTGGAGCCCTGGCCGCTTACCTCGGCGTCCCTGCAGGGAGGATCGTCCCTACCAACGGAGGGGCCGAGGCGCTTTTCCTCGCCGCCAAAGCGGCCGGAACGGGCGGAGGAGCGCTGGTGCTCGAACCGACCTTCTCGGAGTACGCGGCCGCGGCGCGGGCCTCGGGCATGGAACCCGTTCGCAGGGTGGCCCGACTGCGCGAGGAGGGTTTCGGATGGGATCCCACCGTGCTAGAAGATCTCGGAGGGATCTCGGTGGTGTTCCTCTGCAACCCGAACAACCCTACGGGTGACGCGCTCGGCTACGGCGAGGTACTCGAGGTGTCGGCCCGAGTAAGAGAGGCCGGCGCCGTTCTCGTCGTCGACGAGGCCTTCGCGGACTTCGTTCCGGGGATCAGCGTAGCAGCGATGGTCGACGAAGGGCTCTGGGTCGCGCGGTCTTTTACCAAGTTCTTCGCGATACCGGGCTTGCGGCTCGGTTGTCTCGTCTGCGACGATGCCGGGCGCGTCCAGGCGCTCCAGCCTTCCTGGTCGGTGAACGCCGTCGCCGTCGCCGCGGGGATCGCCGCCGCTGCGGATCAAGACTTCGCCGAAGCCTCGCAAGCCAAGGTGGCACGTCTGCGCGAAGACCTCTTCCGGGACCTGAGTGCCCTTGCCGGCCTACAGCCTTTCCCCGGCACCGCGAACTTCCTGCTAGTCCGCGGGCCGGATGGGCTCCCCGAACGTCTCGCCAGGCGGGGGGTGCTCGTGCGGGGTTGCGGACCGTTCTATGGGCTCGGACCGGAGTACTTTCGTGTCGCGGTGCGGGGCGAGGACGAGAACGGTCGGCTCGTCTCGGCGATCCGGGGGGAGTTGTAGGCGTTCACGCCCTCATCCTCGGCGGCGCTCGCAGCGGCAAGAGCGCCTTCGCTGAGGGTCTGGCCTCCGCGCTCGGAGGGGAGCGCGTCCTCTACGTGGCCACTGCCCTGAGGGGGGATGACGAGGACCTTGAGCGGCGCGTCAGGCTCCACAGGGAGCGCAGACCCGGCGGATGGGGCACGTTGGAGATCGGTGACCTGGAGGAAGTCCTTGCGGTGGCGGAGTGTTGGGACGCGGTCTTGCTCGACTCCCTCACGCTGTGGGTTTCGGCCCGGGAGGAGCGAGCGCCCGCCGAGTTCGACCGGTTCCTGGCGCGGGCGGGTGGTCTCGAGGTGCCACTCTTGCTCGTAAGCGACGAGGTCGGACTCGGGGTCGTGCCCGAGAGCGAGGCGGGGAGGAGGTTCCGTGACGTGCTCGGGCTGGTGAACCAGCGCGCGGCCGCGGCGGCAGAAGAAGTCCACCTCTGCGTCGCCGGAATGGGCCTCAGGATGAAATAGTTGAAGGCGCTTCTCTCGTTTTTCACGGCACTCCCGGTTCGCGGGGCTTCTCTGGAAGAGGCCGCGCGTGAGGTCCGCCTGCTGCCCCTCGTCGGTCTCGTTACGGGATTGCCAGGGGCCATCCTGCTACTCGCGGCCTACGTCGTGCCTCCTGGCGTCGCCGCCACCCTCGCGCTCGGGGTCGTGATCCTCGCCGCCGGTCTGCACCACGCCGACGGCGTCCTCGACGTCGGCGACGCGCTTATGGCCCACGGGAGCCCCGACCGACGCCGCGAAATCCTCGCGGACACCCGCGTCGGCATCGGCGGTCTCGGCGCTCTATTCCTAATCTACGCGCCCACCCTGGGCGCACTCGCCGCGTTGTGCGCCGCCTCTCCGGGTCGTGCGGCGCTAGCCCTGTTCGCCGGTGAGGTCTCGGCCCGCTCGGCGATGCTCCTCACGCTCGCCTTCGGCAAGCCGGCGGATGCAAGGTCTTCATCCGTTCCCTTTGTGCGGGCGCTCTCGGGGCCAGGCCGTAACGTCGGCCTCGTCCTGGCGTTGCTAGCGCCCCTTCCCTTCCTTCTCGGGACCAGCACCCTCGCGCCTCTCGCCATCCTTGCAGTACCCCTGGTTGCGCTGGGCGCAATACGGATCGCCGCAACCAAGTTCGGCGGCATCGGCGGCGACGTCGTTGGGGCGACGGGGGAGACGTGCCGCGCCGCGTTGCTCATCTTGCTATCCGCAACGATCTAGCCCTGGCCCGCGAGAGCCAGAAGTCAAACCCTGAAGCCGCGGTTTGCGAAGCGAACCACCCTAAGACGCCAGCTCCTCACCAGGCTTCATCACATGGACCTTGAGGTCTGGGACGAGGGTAGAGGCGTGCTCCTGGAACTCCTCGGGGGTGCCTGGCAGGAACGGGAAGGTCCCGTAGTGGATCGGGACGACGTGCTCCACGCCGAGGAGCCTGGCCGCGTGGGCCGCTTCGAACGGGCCCATTACCACCTGGTTGCCTATCGGCAGTAGGGCGAGGTCGGGGTTGTAGAGCTCCCCGATCAGGCGCATGTCGCCGAAGACCGCGGTGTCGCCCGCGTGATACAGCCTGAAGCCGCTCTCGAACTCGATGACGTAGCCCATCGGCTCGCCCGCGTAGATGTAGCTGCCGTCGTCGAGCTGTATGCTCGAGGAGTGGAAGGCGTGGGTCGCGGTCACCTTGAGGCCGCCGACCTCGGCCGTGCCGCCCTTCTGGATCGGCATGGCGTTCTCGATCCCCTGCCTCTGCAAATAGGAGAAGATCTCGAAGTTGGAGACCGTCGCAGCCCCCGTCTGCCCCGCGAGGGGCTCGACATCAGAGAAGTGGTCGAAGTGGCCGTGGGTTATGAGGATGGTGTCGAGCTGGCCAACGTGTTTCATGTCGTCCGGGGTCTGGGGGTTGTCCATGAGGAAGGGATCTATGATGATCTGCCCGCCGCCCGGGGTTACGAACCTGAACGTCGAGTGCCCGAGGTAGGTGATCCTGGCTCCGCCTAGCATCTGTTCCACGATTATCCTCCGTAGGTTGACAAACCATGATCCAGGAAAAGAACAATCGGATGTATACCCACCTCTCAACCCGTAGAAACGGAGGCCGCCTCACTATGATCCTGCGGGCGTCCCGACCGGGGTCCCGTGTTGGGATTACGAACTTATTCTCGCCCATAGCCTGGTGCGCGCTTAGCGGGGGGTCGACACCACTGCGAAACGCTTTGGAATCTCGCGGGCGGCAGCGGGGGTGCGGTAGCGGCTAAGATACAGGCACGGACAACGGCGCTGTCAGCCCCTCAGCCGGTCAGCTCTCAGCAAACAAAAGCTGACCGGCTGAAATGCTGACTAGCTGACCAGCGCGGGTTTGGGAAGGGCACCCTTCCCAAACCGCTGATAGAGGCGGAGGCTGGAGTGGGGTACTTACCCATCGAGGATCACGGCATCATCGGGAACCTGTACACGGCGGCGCTCGTCGGTACGGACGGCACGATCGACTGGTTGTGCCTGCCCGCATTCGATTCTCCGAGCGTCTTCTGCTCCATCCTCGACGACGAGAAGGGCGGGCATTTCACGTTGCGTCCCGTCGAGTACACCCGCAGCCAACAGCTCTACCTGCCAGACACCAACGTGCTCTTGACCCGTTTCTTCTCGCCGAAGGGCCTTGCCGAGGTCCTCGACTTCATGCCGATCGTGACGCGACCGGGGGAGCGTCAGAGGCTCGTCCGTAACGTGCGGGTCATAAGGGGAAAGATGGACTTCCGTGTCGAGTGCCTGCCCGCCTTCGACTACGCCCGGCGCGACCACTCGGTCTCGGTCGGGAAATCTGGGGCCGTGTTCGCCTCCGGGAGCCATTGTCTCGGGCTGGCCACCGACGTGCGGCTGGAGGAGTGGGAGAAGGGGGCCGCGGGGGCAAGGTTCACGTTCGGCGAGGGCGCGAGGGCGACGTTCGTCCTGGCACACCTCGAAGAAGGGGAGGGACCGGGGGAGATACTCTCGGACACCGGGTTCGAGGAGCTGTTGCACAGCACCATGAATTACTGGCGGCGTTGGCTCGCAAACAGCACCTACCAAGGGCGGTGGCGGGAGATAGTCCACCGTTCCGCCCTCGTCCTCAAGCTCATGGTCTACGACCCGACGGGCGCGCTGGTCGCCTCCCCCACGATGGGCCTGCCCGAGAGGATCGGGGGAGAGCGCAACTGGGACTACCGCTACACCTGGCTCAGGGACGCGGCGCTGGCGCTCTACGCCCTGATCTACGTCGGCTTCGAGGAGGAGGCGCGCCACTTTATGGGTTGGCTGAGGGACCGTTGCCACGAGGACGAAGACGGCCTCCTGCAGCCGCTCTACGGCATAGACGGCCGCAAGAACATAACCGAGATGGAGCTCTCGCACCTCTGCGGGTACATGAACTCCTCCCCCGTGAGGCTCGGCAACGGCGCCTACAAGCAGCGCCAACTCGACCTCTACGGGGCCGTGCTCGACGCCGCCTACCTCTACAACAAGCACGGCGCCCCGCTCGACTACGACCTCTGGAAGAACCTCGGGAAGATCTTAAACTGGCTGAGCGAGAACTGGCGGGAACCAGACGAGGGCATCTGGGAGGTCAGGGGGGGCAGGCGCCAGTTCGTCTCCTCCAAGCTCCTCAGCTGGGTGGCCCTCGAGCGGGCTGGCAGGATCTCCCGCCAGCGCGGACTGCCGTCCGGGGATGGGCGCTGGGAGGCAGAGCGCGACGCCATCTACGAGGAGATCATGGATAAGGGTTGGAATCCCAAGAAGGAGAGCTTCGTCCAGTACTACGGCTCTGATGCCCTCGACGCCTCGCTGCTCATGATGCCCCTGGTCAAGTTCGTCGGCCCGACGGATCCGCGTTGGATCGCCACCCTCGACCGTATCCAGCAGGAGCTGGCCTACGACACGCTCGTGGAGCGTTACCTGACGGAGCACGCGGCCCCGGACGGCCTCGAAGGGGGCGAGGGCAGCTTCAGCCTCTGCTCCTTCTGGCTCGTCGAATGCCTTACGCAGGCCGGACGCCTCGACGAGGCGCGCCTCGCCCTGGAAAAGATGTTCTCCTACGCCAACCATCTGGGTCTCTACGCCGAAGAACTCGGACGCTCTGGCGAGGCCCTCGGCAACTTTCCCCAGGCGTTCACCCACCTGGCGCTCATCAGCGCCGCGGTACACCTGGACCGCGCGCTCGGAGCCAGCTGAACCGCCGTGCGCTCTCCGCTTTTCGAGGCCGTGCCGAATTTCAGCGAGGGGCAGGACACGACGAAGATCTCACGGATCAGGGAAGCCGTACGCGCTGTTCCCGGCGTCCGCGTCCTCGGCCTCCACTCCGACCCCGACCATAACAGGAGCGTCCTGACCTTCGCCGGCGAAGAGGACCCCGTACTATCCGGCGCCGTCGCGCTGGCGAAAGCGTGCGCCGCCGACCTCGACCTCGCCTCCCAGTCCGGCGAGCACCCCAGGATGGGCGTGCTCGACGTACTCCCTCTTGTGCCCCTCGAAGGCGCCACGATGGATGACGCGGTCCGGCTGGCCAACAGGGTCGGCGAGGCTCTGGGTTTCCTCGGGTTTCCCGTGTTCCTCTACGGGTCTGCCGCGACGGCCTCGCACCGCCGGGCCCTCCCCGACGTCAGGCGGGGCGGCTACGAGGGCCTCGCATCGCGCATCGAGGACCCCCTATGGAAGCCGGATCACGGTCCATACACACTGGACCCCCACAGGGGGGCCGTCGCCGTCGGCGCCCGACCCTTCCTCGTCGCCTTCAACGCGTACCTGGATACCCACGACGTCGAGGTCGCCCGAGCCGTCGCCCGTCGGGTCAGGGAGAGCGGGGGCGGCCTGCCAGCCGTAAGGGCGCTCGGCTTCGGTGTCGGTGGCAGGGCACAGGTCTCGATGAACCTGACCGACCTCGAACAGACCCCCATCCCCGTGGCCCTAGAAGCCGTTCGCTCGGCCTCGGCCGACCATGGCGCCACCGTGGAGTCGACCGAGCTCGTCGGCCTGGCGCCGCTGGAGGCGATCCTAGAGACGGCCCGTTACTACCTGGGCCTGCGGGAGCTGGATGCTCATCATGTGCTCGAGTCGAGGCTCTACGGCTCGTCAGATCCTCGGAGCCTGTAGGGGCGTGCGCCGGGGAACTCACGCGTGCTGATCTACCTCGCAGGACCACTGTTCTCCGAGGCCGAGAGGCGCTTCAACCTCGAGCTTACACAGAGGCTGGAGGCTCTTGGTTTCCGTGTCTTCCTCCCGCAACGCGACGGCGTCGAGCCCGATAGAGCTCCCTACGACACGATGACCCCCGCGGAGCGGCGCGACGCCATGTTCCGCCTCGACAGATCGAAGATCCTGGACTCCGACGCTTTCCTGTTCGTGCTCGACGGGCGCGTCCCCGACGAGGGGGCGTGTGTCGAGCTCGGCATCGCCCACTGCCAGAAGTACCTCCGAGGCGGCGACAAGCTCCTCGTCGGGCTCCACACGGATACCCGCGCGGCCTTCGCAGGCGCGAGACTGAACCCGATGGTGCGTGTCCCGCTAGACTACGTAGTCGACGACGTAGAGACGCTACTGCGTATACTGGCCGAGCACGAATCCGGCGTCCAAGAGAGCACGTAGCGGACCACAGGTATAGAAAGGAGCGGGTGATGAACGCACGTGAGATCACGGCGGCGGCGATACAGATGTCCTCGACCCCGAACAAAGAGGAGAACCTCGACACGGCGGAGCGGCTCATACGTTCGGCCGTCTCCTCGGGGGCGGATCTGGTCGCGCTGCCCGAGCTGTGGAGCTGCCATGGTCTCGAAGACGTCTACAAAGAGAACGCCGAACTCATACCAGGGCCGACCACGGAGTTCCTGGGCGGCCTCGCGCGAGAGCTCGGCGTCTACGTACTCGGGGGTTCGATCCTCGAAGAGGACCCCTCATCGACAACACTGCATAATACATCGACGTTCTTCGTGCCTGATGGCGGGATGTCGGCAGTGTACCGCAAGATCCACCTCTTCGACGTAAAGGCCCCCGACCGCGAATACCTGGAGAGTGAGACCATTGCGGCCGGCACGGAGATAGTGACGGCGAAGGCGGGCGCCGCGACCGTCGGGCTCTCGGTCTGCTACGACGTGCGTTTCCCCGAGCTCTACCGACTGCTGGCGCTGCGCGGCGCCGAGGTCCTCGCCGTCCCTGCCGCCTTCACGCTCCAGACGGGCAAGGACCACTGGGAGCTCCTCCTGCGGGCGCGAGCCGTGGAGAACCAGGCTTATGTCGTCGCGCCGGCCCAGTGGGGAAGGAAGGCCGACGGACGATGGACCTACGGACGGTCCCTCATCGTCGACCCGTGGGGTACGGTGCTGTCCCAATGCCCCGACCGTGACGGATACGCGCTCGCCACCCTCGACCTCGATCACCTCGACCGCTTCCGCGAAGAGTTCCCCGCCCTCGATAACCGCCGCCCCGAAACTTACGACTGGTAATAAGGAGTCCGGGTAATGAACAAGAAGCTGACCGGCTGAAATGCTGACAAGCTGCTAATTCATGTCTCGACGGGCTCGGAGGTGCCCAGCACCCTTCCCGAACCGTCCTTGGCCCGCACCCCGACGTACCGATCGGCGGTCCGCACCACTATCGCCGTCTCGAAGCCGTCTCTGGCGACCTCCCCCAAGGGCTTCAGCCGACCCGGACGCGGG
>Ga0126310_10000135_pt1 | contig 21225 bp, 26 predicted proteins | sample Plot60_FD_92540 | JGI IMG/M metagenome (GOLD analysis project Ga0126310, IMG submission 92540) | Serpentine soil microbial communities from UC McLaughlin Reserve, CA, USA - Plot60 | ecosystem: Environmental > Terrestrial > Soil > Grasslands | place: USA: UC McLaughlin Reserve, Lake County... | reverse complement strand
CAAACGCTATCATTATGATAGATTATCAAAAATACAACGTGCTGAACGCAAAGAAGAAAGGGAAGTAAAAAGATTGAGGGAATTACCCAATGCAGAGTTAAGCAGAATAGTACATCATGTTTTGTGATTTATTTTTGAAGGATACATTATCTTTTGAATTTGGGGAGACCTAAAATTAGTCACTATCATAGCTGTAAGGCTTTATAGAATTAGACATATTCAAAGACGACACAATAATGTCTCCTGTTATACATTTAAGGATTAATACAATGGTTATAATTTCTTAAATGCTTCGTCAAAACATGCTTTATGTTTTTTTCTTCGATCATTAAAAATCCATTTTGTTACTATAATTATTCCCAAGACTGGAAAACTTGCTATAAATAGATACGGAAAAATAGCAATATATATTGAAGGATAGAAAACATCCATTTTAGAATATCAAATACGAAGTTTCGTTTACAAGAAACGTATTTTGTATTCTAGTTACTCTCATCTCTGCACAGTGCTTCGTTTCCATAGCATAAGTGAAAATTTCAAACCTTTCCAACATATCATTGTGTCGCCTTTTTCTAAAGACTCCTAAGTACCTATTTATATTCTTTGTCAGATCCAATATCTATATAGAAATTGTCCTTATGAAAGCCGCTATCAATTGGATATTACTGTTCTCTATTGAGAACTAGTAATAAAATTCCTAATTGCTAGAGTAGGCATAATATTGTTAAAGCACACATATATTAATCATAATTTCTGACGCTAGACCCGTGTCCTTTGGTTGCAATTAGAACTACAACAAAAATAAAAAGTTGGTTTTAGAGTCTAATAATCCAGTCATATTACACATATTATGGGTCACAAGAGCTACAACCTTATTCGAATCCATTATAAAGCCCAAGAAAAGTTGCAATTATTTTTAATCATTCATTACTCATTAATGATATTCGTATTTTAAGCTGTTGTATTTCATAATATATGTACTTGATAGTCATAGGGTGCGGGAGGTGGGATTTGAACCCACGAATCCCTAAGGAACAGGGTTTTAGGAACCGCTATTTCCTGGCCCATTCTAAGCTTCGCACTCCAATACCGTTAGAGACCTGCGCCGTTGGCCAGGCTTGGCAACCCCCGCAAATTCTAGTTATCTATATTTGATGCTAAATTTATCTTTTATACTAGCGTACTGTCATGAAGAAACTATAAAATGAATTGTAAAAATATTGCACATATTATTATTAATTTCGCAATTGTCATGGAACGATAAAATCTAACTCATGTTTTACCGGTTATATATATTATTTATCATGACAGTGTTAAAACAGTTGGATTATATTTGATAATAAAGCTCAAGATCGAATGAAAACTATGTAAAATTGCAGCATATTATTACAGTTTTCTTTTGTAACTGAATGATGATCGAATTGGAAGTCTTTCTAACACTCAGTTATAGTATGATTGAATCTGATTCTTTAAGCAATTTATGGTGATTGTGATATTCTCAAGGTTTAAAGGATGCTACGTTACAAGAAAGGATAATGCCTAGCGCAATACTGAGTATGTATATACCTGGTTCGTCTTTGTATGGATATATTGACTCGAGGTAGCCTTTTGAATTGGATAATTACTTTGCTGTTGCTATATGTTAAACCGAATTTTAAATTTTGAGTAAAAATGACGAAAGTTTCAAGAGAGGGTAATAGACTATTTGGAACTAATGGTATCAGGGGAATTTTTGGAAAAGATCTGACGGTTGATTCTATTGTCGATGCTTGTTACTCACTAGGAACTTACTTCGAAAAAGGTCCAATTGTTATAGGATATGATGGCAGGAATTCAAGTCCAATCGTATCAAAGTTAGTTCGATCTACTATCAACTCAGCAGGTTTAGAAGTTGGTAATGCCGGTCTTGTACCCACTCCTTGTTTACAATATGCCGCAAAACGCTTAGATTACAATGGTGGAATAATGATTACTGCATCACATAATCCTCCTGAGTATAATGGATTAAAAGCCATTGCTAACGATGGTGTGGAAATTTCAAGAGAGGATGAACTCAAGGTACAAGACATCTATGTCGCAAAAAAATTTTCCAGAGTTGATGGATTTGCTAGAGATTTTATTGATCAATTCATAATTGATTCCTATATAGAGGCCGCGTTGGCACTAGTGGATGTACAAAATATTAGGTCTCGTAAATTCACTGTAGCTATTGACATAGGTAATGGTGCCCAGGCAAAAGTTGCTCCGTTAATATTAGGACGATTAGGTTGTAAGGTCATCACAATCAATGGTAATATAGATGGTAATTTTCCAGGTCGGGGGCCAGAACCAACGATTGAAAATCTGCATCTCCTCTCCAGCATGGTAAACCACTCAATGGCCGATGTAGGAGTTGCTTATGATGGTGATGGCGACCGCAGTATGTTCTGTGATGAAAAAGGATATCTGCATGGTGGAGACAAAACAGGTACGTTATTAGTCAAATACTTACTAGAAAATAAACACCCGAGAGCGGAAATCGTTTGTCCACTGAACACTACCATGGCTCTTTCATTAGTAGCCAGAGGGAAGGGTGCAAACTTGATTTATACAAAAGTTGGAAGTGTCGAAGTGTCTAGAGAGATGGTGAAGCGCAAATCTCTTATAGGACTAGAAGAAAATGGCGGATTTATGTATGGTAATCTAAACGAAGTTAGAGACGGCATAATGACTACTGCGCTTATATTGGACGCACTTGCCTTAACTGGACAGAAGTTGTCCGGGCTGCTTTCCTCTCTGCCGTCCACGTTCCAGTACAAGTCCAAGTTTAGCTGCCCTACTAAACAAATTGCAGAGGACGTAGTAGGTGCGTGTTTGAAACATGGTAATCCTAAAAGGGTCGAAACCCTTGACGGCGCCAAGATATGGATAGATGAAGAGACATGGATTATGGTAAGACCAAGTGGAACTGAGCCCTTGGTTAGAATGTATGCTGAATCAACAGATAAATTGCTCTTGAATTCAAAAGTAGAAGAATACAGCCGCTTAATTAAAAATAAAATAAGTGGCAGCGGATAAACCGACTTATAGACAACATTTTTAAAACGCCTACTCTTCTCTTACAGAAGTACAAAGATGATCCCCCAGGGTGACGAAAGATATTATGAGTAAAGCATATTACGTGAAATTTGAAACTCCGAAGGATGTAGTAAATGCAGTCTATGAAGCAATACGTTTAGCTAAGCAGAGTGGTAGAGTGAGAAAAGGAACTAACGAAACTACAAAAGCAATAGAACGTGGTTCAAGTAGATTGGTTGTTATTGCAGAAGATGTAGAACCGCCAGAGGTAGTAGCTCATTTGCCAATTCTCTGTGAAGAGAGAAATGCCGCATATGTTTTTGTACCAAGTAAGCAGCAACTGGGCACTTCTCTTGGTATAGATGTTGGCTCTGCTGCAGCTACTATTTTGGAGGCTGGCGAGGCCCAGCATATTATAGAACAAGTTGTCGACTCAGTTGCAACAGCGAAAGGTAAAAAAGGTTAGAGAAAAATGAGTAAGAACGTTGAGGAGAAGATTGTTCCTGCAGAGGTTATCCAAATAGTAGGCAGAACAGGTATTGCAGGTGAGGTAATACAGGTTAGGGTCAAGGTATTGGAAGGCAAAGACAGAGGTCGCATTCTAACTAGAAATGTGAAAGGATCTATCAGAATGAACGACATTCTAATGCTCAGAGAAACAGAGCGGGAAGCTCGAAAGATAAAGTAGAACTTATCCTAAGGTGAAACAAGAACATGAGTAAGACAGCAGCATCTCTCCGCAATTGCTATTTCTGTGGCAGAAGGATAGTAACAGGTAAAGGAACAATGCTTGTAAGAAATGATGGGTCCATCCAATGGACATGTTCGAACAAGTGCAAAAAAAATCTTCATAAGCTAAAACGTGACCCAAGAAAGATGAAATGGACAAATAAATATGTAAAGGGCGGCATTAAGGTGAAGAAATAGCAATGCTATGACTACCGAAGAAACTCTGATAGTAATCAAGCCAGATGGCTTTGAGCGCAACTTAACTGGAAAGATCCTCACACGTTTAGAGGATAAAGGATTCAAGATTAAAGATTTAAAGTTATTTAACTTCACGATACTAAAGGCAGAGGAATTTTATTCGTCCCACAAAGGGAAACCATTTTTCGATGAGCTGGTATCATTTATTTCATCCGGCCCGGTGGTGGCCTGTATTCTGGACGGAAATAATGCAATCAGTACAGTTAGGCTTCTAATAGGATCGACGAAATCATTTGAGGCTGCACCAGGCACTATCAGAGGTGATTTTGGGCTTGGTATAACAAACAATATTATTCATGCATCTGACTCATCTGAAAGCTTCATAAAAGAGTCTAGAGTCATTTTCAGTTAGGTGCAACTCCGACAGCCAGTAGTAGTAGTATTGGGTCATGTAGACTCTGGGAAAACTTCATTGCTGGATAGGATACGAGGTACTGCAGTTCAAGAGCGAGAAGCTGGAGGAATTACACAGCATATAGGAGCAAGTTTTTTTCCAATCGAAACAATCAGGAATATTACCGGTCATCTTTATAGCAAGATTTCTAGATCCGAAACTCAAATTCCCGGTCTATTAGTGATCGATACTCCAGGTCATGAAATCTTTGCAAATCTCAGAATGAGGGGTGGATCTGCAGCGGACATTGCTATAGTAGTTGTTGACGTTAACAAAGGGTTCGAGGCTCAAACAATAGAAAGCATAGAGATCCTAAAAACAAGAAAAGTCCCATATCTTATTGCACTAAACAAAGTAGACATGATCAGTGGGTGGCGAAAAAGCGGTATGCCTTTCATTATTGAGGAAATGAAAAAGCAGGATCCAATCATACAGGAGGCGATAGACATCAAGATATATGACGTTGTGGGATCGCTTTCAAGATTAGGATATAATTCCGAGGCTTTCTGGCGCGTAAAAGATTTTACTAAGGAACTAGCAATTGTGCCAGTTAGTGCTGCTACAGGAGTTGGTATTCCAGAGCTGTTAGCGGTACTCATTGGACTATCTCAGCAGTACCTCGTAAAGAGATTAGAGCAACACAAAGTAGGAGCGAGAGGAATTGTACTTGAAATAAATGAAGAAGTAGGTCTTGGTCCGTCTGCGAACGTTATTCTGTTAGACGGTATTTTAAAACATGGCGATAGCATAGTAATAGCAAAAAGAGAAGGTGCGATTATCACTAAGATCAAGTCCATCCTACTACCAAAACCTCTTGATGAAATGAGGGATCCTCGAGATAAATTCAAACCAGTAGACCAGGTAATTTCAGCAGCCGGTCTTAAAATAACTTCCCCCGATTTAAATGGGGTTCTCGCGGGTAGTCCTTTATATACTATTGAAAAAAAGGATGACGAAAACACTCTAAAGCAAATGGTAGAATCTGAAGTTAAAAGTGTGATATTGAATACTGATTCAAATGGGGTCATTCTGAGATGTGATACAATAGGTTCAATAGAAGCAATCATTGATCTTCTGAAAAGGGCAGATATTCCTGTGCGAAGTGCAGATATTGGCCACATCACCCGAAGAGATATTATTGAGGCTTCAGCAGTGAGAGAGAAAGATAGATACTTAGGTGTTGTACTAGGCTTCAACGTTAAGGTATTAGATGACGCAGAGAAAGAATCCTATGAACGCAATATAAAAATCTTTAATGAGCGAATAATATATAATCTTGTCAGAAATTATACAGATTGGGTCACATATCAGCGAGAACATGAAGATTCAATTCTGTTTAATGAGATACCGCCTATCTGTAAATTTCAATTTATGAGAGGATACATATTTAGACGAAATGATCCGGCAGTGTTTGGAGCAGAAATTCTTGTTGGGAGACTCCGTCAAAAGGTTACGGTCGTTAGCGAGGATGGTAAAAAGATTGGTACTGTACAACAGGTACAAGAAAACGGCAAAGCTATCGAAGAAGCTATGAAAGGAATGCAAGTTGCTGTCTCGATAAAAGGACCAGTTATTGGGAGGCAGCTCAACGAGGATGATATTCTCTATACGGAGTTGAATAGCAGGCATGCAAAAATATTAACAGAGAGATTTAGCCACAGACTAAACGAAGAAGAAAAACAAGTATTTGATAGAATAATTACCATGAAGAGGAAATCGGATCCTGCTTATGGTTATCTTTGAACTCCCTTTTTTCGTACCTCATCTATTGGTATTTTTGTAATAGCCCTTCAAGTCCTTTTTCTCCTACAGCACCTACTGCTCTGTCTACAGCCTTACCGTTCATAAATATAATAAAGGTCGGGATTGCATATACATCGAATCGCATTGCTATGCCTTGATTATCATCTACATTTAGCCTTCCAAATGTCACCTTTTCGGAGTATTTTTTGGCTAGTCTATCAAAGATAGGAAGCATAAATTGGCATGGTCCACACCAGGTTGCCCAAAAGTCTACCAAAACAGGTCTGTTGCCCGATATTGTTTCATCAAAATTTCTCTCAGAAAGCTCCATTAAAGTTTGATTACTACTGACGTGGGTACTAGAGACCCTCTTTTCTTCACTCATGCTATAATATGTCTAAGGTGGTAATTGATATATAAGATTTTTTGAATTTGTAGTTATTGAGCCGATATGGCTATCTGTACCCTCCTCGGAAGCAACACCCCTATCGCACAACTTTTTATCACAATGTGACAACGTCATTGTAAGAAAGATATTAACGTGCTCCTAATTAATATTGAGTGTAAATAAGTCTAAAGATCAACTAGAAATCTAGTAATGAATAGATTTTTTTCTTTGTCTTGTTTAATTTGCATTTCATGGTAGGTCACAGCTTTTACTTCCACCTTGAAACTATGCTTCTTTAAATCAAGTCGCTCCCCTCTAGCTTTAGAGCGTAGGAAATAGGCATCGCTATCATCCATATTATTAGCATGAGAAATCTTCACCTTGAAACATGACAATATGAAGTTGTCGGTCAGAACTATCAACATGACTTTTTCTAGCCAGTCATATAATAGACTGTGAAGATCATATCCATTTGCTTCAATTTTTACTTCTAGATCAGCCGAAACATTGCTGAGGTCGAACATGGTATTAACAAGACCATATGCAGAATTTTCAAAAGCTTCATCAAGGGTCCTGCCGTAGGCTTCGATTAAAGCATCTGTCATATGATCAAGATATCTAAATCCTCCTGGCACAGACTATTTTTTATGGGCCACTTTATAATTGATCGTAAAATCTAAATGTCAACAATTGTTGTTCTCCTCTGTGAATTTTGATCTACCTCGTGGAATGAGAGACCTCGAATCAGATGAATTTCATAATATCGGCTATGTCAGGGAAAAGTTCCTCGAATGCATCTCATTATTTAACTTCAAACTTATGGAACCTTCTCCTATAGAAATGTTGTCTACTCTTGAGACGAAAGGTGGCCCAAATATTTCAAATGAAATCTATACCTTTACCGACAAAGCCGGTAGAAAAATAGCATTAAGGTTTGATCTCACCATGGGATTGACTAGATTCGTGACTTCAAGAAGAGATCTAAAAATGCCAGTCAAGATTGCTGCTTTCGGTGGGGTTTGGAGATATGATGAACCGCAAGCAGGACGGTATAGGTATTTTCATCAATGGGACATCGAAATATACGATTCATTTAGCAATGAATCTGATGCTGAAATAATAGAATTTGTTTCGATGTTTTTCAAAAAATTAGGACTTGATGTTTGCATCGAACTAAACGATCGGCAACTAATGGAACAGTTTGTAAGGCAAAGACTGGGCGTTGAAGATGAAGATAGAATCCTTGAAATGTTCAGGGCAGTTGATAAGGTGCCAAAGAAAGGTGCAGATAGAGTTCTCAGAGAATATAAGGATAAGATTCAGTATTCATTACTTCAACGTCTCATAGATCTATCTAAAACAAAAGGTTCGATAGACGAAGTAGTACAATCACAAAGAGATTTGGCCGAATATATGGAGAAAAGCAGACTTGTAGAATTGATAGATTCATTGAAGTCAAGAAGAGTAGATAACGTACGAATCAATTTAGGGATCGTACGTGGATTGGACTATTATTCAGGTATGGTGTTTGAGACCTTTGATCCTTTGACTGAAACTGGAGCGTTAGTAGGAGGAGGAAGATATGACAACCTGAGCAAAGCTTTCGGCAGGAAAGATATTGGAGCCACTGGTGCAGCGGGAGGAGTTGAAAGGCTGATGCGGGCTTTGGGAAAGCATGGAATTTTGAGGCTAAATCAGGCTCGTGTGGCATATGTTGCGTATACCTCAAATGGTGTATCCAAGGATGCACTGCAAGTCGTGTCAATTCTACGTAATAATGGAATCGCGACGGACTATGATCTTCATGGAAGAACACTGAGAAAACAACTTGATGATGCGTCTGTAAAAGGTGCATTTGTAACAGTGATAATATCTCCTGATGAGATTGAAAGGGGCCAAGTCACAATACGCTCAATGAAAGACGGCGGAGAAAGTAAACAGCGAATAAGAGATATAGTAAAAGACGTAAATGAACTATTGCTACAATCATAGATTGGGTGAAGTATTTGCAACTGCAAAGGTACACTTTACGATGCATTTAGTTTTTCTTATCCTTAGCTTTTCATATCTGAAAAAGGCTTCAATCCATAGCTTCAACTTATAATTGATAAAATAAGTATGCACGCGTTTATTAGCATGACTTCCACCTACTCAAGGAGGAGTTAGTAACAAAATTCAATCTGCGGAAATGGTCGCTAGAACAGAACTACCCACTCACGAGAATATACCTGAACAACATATAAGATAAGCCAATAAAGTGCCGGCACTTTCAATTCTTCGTTGTCTTATCATGTTTTCTAATTCCTCGACAGATATAATTTCTGTTCTTATTATGTCTTCTCCGCCATCATGATTAGCTTTTTCCTCAACGAGATCACATGCTCTGAAGATATAGACAAGCTGACTAGATTTGCTAACAGATGGGTGGTATGTATACATGTATTCAATTCTGTTAGCGATATAACCTGTTTCCTCTAACAATTCTCTTTTTGCTGTGTTCGCAGCACCTTCGCCATATTCTATATGACCTGCAGGAAATTCAAGTAGTACTTTTCCCAAAGGGTATCTGTATTGTCTTATCATCACAAGGTTATCTTTTTCAAGAAAAGGAACAATAACAGCAACATCTGATGACTTGTACCACGTATAATCCATTACTTTGCCTGTTCTTGTCTCAACCTTGTCTTGATGCAATTCAATCCATGGATTTTGAAAAATGAGTTCCCTTTGTATTACCTTCCAATCTGACTTCATTCTATAAATCTATCTATATCAGTATGTTATTATTTAGTCATTATTATTATATTTATACATGCAGAATTAATCAATCCCATTAAATCTTCACCTCTGAATGGTTGTTTTGGTCTGTACTTCTCATTCATATATTAGTCACAAGGACTCTGACAATTTAATCGTAATTGCTAATAGATTTCAATAAATGATAAATGTCAGATCATATTATGTCTACTCCCCGCCTGCCGAACTAATGTTTCAACATATTATATTTACAATGCCACGATAATGTCAAATGAATACTAGTCTTGACTTTGACTTTGCTAAAATGCTTGAAGACTCAATAGACGATAAATGATAAAATAAATCAGTTTAGAGAGGAATGTATGAATATCAGAATCCTATATTCAATCAGAGCTTATTAATTGAAATAGAGGCGTTAGAATGGGTTCAACTACGAATGGAGCATTTAGTGAATAATAGAGCAGAAAAAGAAATAAACTAAACTAAAATGAATAAATGATCTAATACTCCAAGACCTCCTAATATCAAAGCTGATTCTCCTGAAGTTAAAGAGATAATTGACTTTGCCGGGAGTGTTAAGTGTATGCTAGATGTTAAAATAAACCAGCTTAGAATTGTTATGATGAAATCAGAAATCAAATACATCTTTTGAGGACGCTATGTTCATGATAAGAGTACAAGTTTTAGAATGGGTTCAAGGAAAAATACAGGATTTAATTCTTTGATAATGTAACGACTGATTGGCCTGCATATAATGACGATTAATCGTAGAGTATAATTAGGTAGAAAAAGTGATTCACTGACCAAGCAACTAGCTAACCTCTACGGTTTGTTTGATAGGATACCTATGCTCAGGTGTCAACTAACTGTTAGCAATAATATTTAACAACTTTTGGACATTTATCTATCTCATCAGGCAAAAAATTATAGCATTTATAACAACTTTATAAATATAATTATAGATCGTAGTTTATATGGGGCAAGATCACGGTAGTTTAAAAAATTCTAGAAATTTGCAGTCAATAGATATGACAGAGCCTCGATATGTCGAAGGAACTACTACAGAACATAGATTGATAGTACGAATTAACGGTACTTTGCCTGATGTTTCTATCTTGGGAAGCGAGAGTAAATCAGAAAGGGCAGAAGAGGTAAGGAGACAAGGTATACGTACGAATACCTCATGTTCGCTATATGCCCGTATTAATCACAATCGCCAAGTCTTTCATGTGCTTGTTGATATAGGCGAAGGCGTAACAGACAGCATAAAGAAAGGACCACTTGAGCTTGGATTTAGTTCTAGTGCAACTGTTCCTGATGCTTTGTTGATAACTCATTCACATGATGATCATGTTAAAGAACTACCCATACTTTTACAAAAAATAATCGATAATAATGATTTAACAAGGGATTTGAAAATTTTCTGTACCTTGGAATGTTGGGATCAAGTTATTGAAAAGTTCCCACAACTGTCCAACAGATCTAATAAAGGTAATATCATATCTTTTGTCAGAGTAGAACCAAATAGAGCATTTGAGGTGGGTCCATTCTCTGTAATACCCGTTTTGGCACATCATGGAGATAATTCTCCAGTTGGATCTGTGATTTATATATTAAAGTATCTAGATAAAAAAGTAATAATTGGATGGGATTTTCTCTCACTTCCTAATGTAGATGAGAATTGGCTATGGAACCCGGATCTTTTAATTTTAGGTACCCAAAATTACAATACACATCCAGAGGCTGGGATGATATCTGTTAGTGATGCATATGATATAGTCAGAAGATGGAATGCAAAAGAATGCTACGTAGTACACTACGCAGGCTTGCATGACTTTGAAGAAGCATCAAACCAGTGGTTTAGAGGTCCTGTCAAGGCTATGAAAACAGAGGAGCTTCAGAAAATGATAGATGAGCACCTGCGAGTAACGGGTGATAATGGCAAATTTAGAATAATAGTAGGCAAGGAAGGGATGATTTGGATTGGAGAAGACAAACATAAACTGCGAGCTATCGATGACAGCACTTCTATAGGTAAGGTAATTGAAGTTGAGAGTCTTCAGAAATACACCATTAAAATGGAAAGTATAGAAACAAATCATAAACTTAAGCTTATGATAGAAGACAGTATTAACAGGTTTAACTTTGAATTCGATAATCCTACTAAAGACGTAAACAATGATCATACCCTGCTTGGCCGAGGAGTTAAGGGGATGTTGGCTAAAGGACCAGAGTTAAGAATGGAAATAATCCCTACACAGTTGCAAGAAGCATCCTATGCTATCAGAATAGTAGTATTCAAAGGAAAGAAAAACCTATTCAAAGATGATATACTGCTACATAACGTAGATGCGCATAAGCTAAGGAGATACATTAGAGAAAATTTTTGATCCCAACAACAGTCAGACACTTATACGCTAAGGAGATACTATATATGATAGCTTCACAAAATTAAACACATTCGCACGACATGTTTTATCTCTTTTAAACAGGCTTGTATATACAATTTTTGAAATATTCTTGATTTCGTCAAAATAGAAAATTACATGGCGAATATCCCAAAACGACTTTAAAAGCCTACATTAAGAAATTCCAAATATAATGCACCGCCCCTAGAGGAAAACACAAGTGCGTGACTAAATAAACAATTAGATTTTGTCAGATAATTCTAATTATAATGCTCAATGTATGGTAGTTGTGTTAACTACCGGGATCATTTCAGCATTGGTAGGATGTCTAATAAAGGTTATATGTGTTAGGACAACAAGCTCGAAGTGGGGTTAAATAATTAAGTCTATATTTGCGTGGTTAAACTACTCTATTATATGAAGAAGGAATTTATTGTCTCTAAAGTTGAGGCTCCACAAGATGGCAGTCCATATATCTGCGTTGTATTGACAGATATCAAAGGAAATTTTACTCGCACTAGAAGACAACAAGGATTCCCAGAAAATCCATTTGGTATAGCAACAATACCTATTAGTTCTCTCGATGATTTAAGGAACCTACCAAAAAAGATATCTGATGCAATAAATTCTGCGTATGGCAGCTCTGATAATAATGCACCATATGATTCCACTACGCTTAAGATGACTCAGAAAGAATTCCAGGAACTTGGTATTAAAGAAGGAGATAAAATTACTCTAGAAATCAAAATATCCAACAGTGATATTGTGAATGGGCTCCACAATAGATAAGTTTATGATAATATAGAAGCATTTTTTTAAGCAAGAGCAAAATTGGTGTGTCCTGCTAAACGCTTATCAGAGCGTATGTTGAATCCAAAATGATTCAATCTATGGAATACACACAAACATCTCCTGAACGATCTGACGACATAGAGAGAAGGAGGTTACTTGAAATAATATATAAAACCGGAGTATATGCCTTAACAAGGTCCGAGTTAGAACGATTGCATACGTTGATAGAACTAAAGTCTTATGGAAAGAATAGAAAGGCAAACAGATCAAAAAAGAAACTGCTTAAGAAAATAAATATTGCAATTTATGAATGTTCTCAGGAAGGTCAGCATGAATAGCTTGGCATATGAACGATATTTTATTTTATGATATAGCTTATGAATCACATCATTGTCATCTGATACAATAAATCTCAAATGAAATTCATAAAAATGCTTTCACAGGTCTAGGGTACATAACTGAGTCAATAAATCAAAACAATTTGAAATGTTATACGATAATATCTTGAACAGATCATTGATAACATTGTATGCTATTTTTTGTCGGGAAAGCTATGTAATTGAGCTGTAAAACATCTGAAACATTTCTTTGGTTCATTATCACTTAAATAGCATATGTAAAAGCACTTAGAACACTGTAGCCTGTTAAGACTACCAGCCAGTTCTAGTGAACCTTGAGACCGTGTAATAACTGACTGGGAAGTTAACTGCTCCAACACGCGACTGATCATAACAGACATCTTATTTACATCTGAATTTCTATATCTCAAATACACATTTATCATTTCTTCAGGAAGACTTTGTATATCAAACTTCCTCTTACCATGACTCAAATTCCTGAACAAATGATCACGTAAGTACCATTCAAGTTCCCTGAGATCCGTTGCACTCATTCAGTGAAACTTGATCGATGCAGAATAAAAAGACATGTATAAAAAAGCAGATTTAGAATTTTTGCTGTTATTGAAACAATCTCTATGGAAATTTTATACTCATGAAGTTCGCTACATTAATCACATGTCGAATCACAAATTTAAAGTATATCGCATTTAACCATTCTTCAAATCACTTTTAAGCTTACTTGATTCTTTTATACTATCGATTTGGATGTTATCACTTCGTGTTATCAACTTTGAAAGAGACGGTCTAGCATCTTTTCCCAAAATTAGTGTTTTTTTACCCCTTCTCAAGAATGAGAGAGTTAGACCATTCTCTGTGAGTCTTTCCGCAAATTCCTTTGCGGTATTTAGCTTATCAAATAGTCCTGTTTCATCTTCAGGCGTTCTGAAGAGCATCGGCTCCAAAAGGTTGACATTAATTCTATCCTTTTCAAGCTCTACCTCTGCGGCCAGCTTTTCATTAATCACGATCTTGATTTGGCCGCCCGTGACATTTTTCATGGATCTAGTAACTAAATCTGCCACAGGATCCTCCTGGTCAATATGAAGATGATCCTTTCCTAACATATCTTTAACTTATAGTGTCTGATTTATATGAATTTTTGGTGCCGTTCGAAAAATGGCATTTTTTAATAGAAGAATGATATCGCTCCTTTAACAACACACAGGTATAAACAGCTATGAACTCAAAATTGCAATATTGTTACCTTTCCCCTTAAAAAGCATTTAAATTTACAATATCCTTATCCCCGACGTTCATGCATTTAGACTCCTTTTTGTCCTATTCAAATATTAGATTAATTGCCAAGAATTATTCTCTAAATGATAAAAAAATGGCAAGCTAGAAATTAATTAATTAACACGCACAGCCTTTCAGGTTAATGAATAGTATACAAGAGAGGAATTATAATTGTACTCATAGAATCATCATTTTAATGGTAACTGTTTTAGTATTGTCGTTATCATCCACAAATATTAGAATGAATTTTCATCAAGTTGCATTGGCAAAAGATGCCACTAACACTAGTAGCGATGCTGCTCCAGGCAAGGCTGCGAGCCAAAATGCTGAATCTCTTGTTAGGTCTATTATGGACCCTTCCTCCTTAATGTCCTCTGTTATCAATGAAACAGGCGGCAATAGCAACCAATCAAGTCATGCATCCGTTAAAAATTCGACAGGTAATGATAATGGCAACAATAGCAAGACCTCAGCACATGAACAATCTTTGGCAAAAACTGGGAATTCATCAACCTCGACACAATCTTCCTCAGAGTTATCCTCAGTTGACAAACTACAACGCAATACTACAGAAAATACAGTTACACGAAATGTTGACACATTAATGTTAGCTCATCAAATAATTCCACCAAGAGACTTTTTACATCTATACGGTACTGACCCCTATACCATAATAAGTGGACATGTATCTGCAAAAATTCCGTGTGATGCAAATTCTTCATCTTCATTGCAAATGCTTGTGGGACGCTTGCCACAGCTCAAGCCTCTTCAACTCAATCCAATCAAGGAATTGTCTAAACCTGGATATTTGTGTATGTACGAGGGAAATGTTGGCTCACCAGTAAGCTCAAATGCAACTAGCATTGATACAGCGAAAAATAATCTTAACACAGATGTGATGCTTCTCAATCCAACCGACTATAGAATAATACTGCCCAACACAAGTACGGTGGTAATAAGTGTCGAGCAAGGGCTGCCATGAGTCCGATTAATAACTGTAACACAGACTATAATTTCCAAATTGATCAGTACATGACAATAAGTAATATTCAAGGTCAGATATTCTATAATATGGATTTATTACCCATTTTATATGTGAATGTAGATGCCATCATTAATCAAAAAAGGTTCTGTTAAATAAATTCTTAGCGAATATCATAGACAAGATATAAAATGATACTTATCGAAAGAAAACTATTATAATTGTGTTGTTATTGTTTTGGATCTTAACACTATTAGAATATAAATGCTTTTGTTGCCGCTAATCTTAATCTTATTGGAATCCATGGCACATGTTGGTTTATCCTGGCAATGATGACATCATATCCTCGCTGCATGTTGTTGGTCTTGACACTCATAATACTCTATTTACAAATATTGAATAGGACGTAGCAGAAAACAGATTTTTCTCTTTATCTTGCAGATATAAAACTACTGTATAGACTCCCTCCTTCTTCACGATTGGAGAAATATCGAATTTAATATCAACTGATTTACTATCTACATGCCACTTATCTGCAGGTAACGGAGAATAATATGATAAAGATATTCCCATAGCAGAGTAAATGTTGCTCCTGAGGTACTCAAACCACTCATTGAAATCCATGGGGCTAAAAACGAAACCGACAAGCTTTCCTAATTCATATGATTTATCATCCTTATGCTTTTCATACTGTGTATAACTCGGTGTTTCGTCATAGTAAATATCTAGACCATAAAGGCTAATGTCACTGCTGATGCGTGATAGCAACTGTCCGGATATCTGAACACGTCTATCGTCATTGTCGTGAATAAATGGCTCGTTGAAATGAATGTAATTATTCTCAAAATTCTGTACCATTGCAAAATAATCTTCATCATAAGCAATACCTATGCTAGCATGGGTATGATATTTATAGAGGATATCCCGTCTGTGAAGATCTTTACAGCATAATGAGTCGTTATACATCATTGTCCATTCTGCGGTGTCTATTGCTCTATATGGATTTATCGTATGGCCATAATTTGATTCGGCTGCAACATTCTGTGATATACCTCCACTGCCATTGTATACAGAATATAGCATGTAAGGCTTCATACCATCAGTGGTCCAGTGGCCAATATGTCCTGCTTTCAGAATATTTTCTGCCTGAATTTGAGCAGCCGGATTGCGACTGAGTTGAACAGGTGATAAATTGAACCTTGACCTGTCTTCGTTTATTTTGTTTAAAGTATACTGTACCAGATCTGCTATATACTTTGGTTCTTGTTCTTCTAATCCTTTGGGTCTTGGTTTCGATATATAAAAACTGTTAGGCATGTTAGCATTACTATTGTTATTATAATTTCTTGAAAGTCCACCCGATGCGAATACAACAGCTGTAGCAATTAATATAACAGAGATTGTTGCAATAACAAAGGTCTTCCTGCCTATTCTTTTATTCTGTCTGTTGGTAGTGTGTATAATACCATAGTAAGGATTCTGACTACCACATCGTGGGCAGAACTGTATAAATGCTCTAAATCGACTATGACAGTTCCTACAGTCTATCCATCCTTCCATGATTTTTATTTTTGAATCTTCATTATATACATATATGAATACATCTTGATAAAATAACAGCTGTGACATGGATACGAAACCTTGTGTCTTGTAGAGACGTAGTAGTAGTACACTTGTTAAACCCAAATAGATAATTGGATCTCTAATAATTGTGTTCAATTATGGTTCAATAAGTATTTCTTTTAATTTCTCTTTGCTTAGTTTTTCTCGTCTTGCCTAGATCTCGAGAACATCTGTGCTTGTACTTCTCATAGTAGCATCATCTTCTTTAATCTTGGGGTTAACTGTCTCTATCTTCTTTGCCAGTTCAATAACTTTTGGATTTGCAAGTAATTGATTAATTTGTTCTAGCTCTGAACCCGATCTAATTATTATCCCTCTTTTCTTTGTAGCTGTACTTTCAGGATTGACCTCTATACCGATGGACGATGGACTTTTTTTGAAGGCTGGTAATTTTAATAGAGATACTCCTTGTATGTTCGTAGCTCTCTTTTCCCAATTTTGACCTTCTCTTAAGAATTGAGCTAGTTTGTCATTAACATCTGCTGTCATTATATATGTATATGATATTATGCATGTATCTATTTTAAATTTTTTAGAATAGTCTCATAATTTAATCAACTATAAGTCGTACTATCAATGTCTGATGAAGCGCAATCATCATCCGCATGGCTGATGATGACATAATGCATGTAGAGCTACTTTGCCAGATTAAATCTACACGCTAGGTTTATCCTTAATGATAGTAATAGATCACATACAGAAAGAAGTCGTGAATGATTTTTTATGATATATGAAAATTATATATTTGCGTTAAATAACAAATTAAGTATTCGAGTAACTATAATCCTAAGTGAACGCAAGTTGTGAGAGATTTTTGGATTCCAATCACTTATTTATCAAATCTGACAGCAACGTAAGATATTTGTTTGTGTTTGTATATGATATTCAAATGCAATTTCATTTATTAATGTATTTTCAGAAGATTGAATATTCTTCCCACAACTCAGTTCTCAAAAATCCATACTTATCGCATCATAATTGTTCATCATTGACATATTACTAGTCAACTTTTCAAAACAACTATACAATTTGTACACCTGGTCTGATCGGCCAAATTAAATTACTTTTCTATAAAGTATTCATAGAACACCATTCTGACTCAGACACTGAGTGTTGTTTTTCATAGACGAGAATAATGCACCACGTGTTCTGAAAGTCCTGCAAATATTTTTGTATCGAGATATGTTGGCTAAATTTATACTAGTTCATTAGTGTGGCAGATTTGGCTTATAGTTGAATCAAAACATAAAAAGGTGGTGGAAGCAATCCAACATCAGGCTAGATTAAGATATTGAAGTCTGTGTTCGTTTAGGAGACTCGGATATTTCGTCAGAAAATGGCAAGTCAGGAAATTTACTTTTTGTGTTCTCCTCTATCAGGGTGCTTGCTTCTTCTATTATTTTCATTGCTTCGTCATCTATTCCAGTTATACCGCTATTGGCTATTTCGGTAGAAGGTATTTGGCTAGATCCTGTCATGATGTTCCCAAGCAAGTCTGAAATTTGTCCAAACGACTGATCTGCTTCTGGCATCATGGAAGATAGTCCGCCTTGTATTCCCTTTATAACAGACATAGCTGGACTCAAGGTGACCACTACATCTCCTAGCTCAGTTACAGTATTCAATCTTAATTGAATCTGCTCAAATGCGAGTTTGGCTGAATTGACCATTTTGCTCATTTTACGAACTTGAGATAACTCGTTAGACAATATTTTGGCATAATAACTATCATGGTTTTGAAGGGATTGTACTACACGATTGAAAATTAATTTATCTTTTTCTTCTAACTTGTTAGATATTTTTTCCAATTTAGAAACCTGCATTTGTAATTTATTCTGTGCTTCTTCTATGCGTGGTTTTAAAGGATCTTGGGGCTTCAACCTGTCAAACAGCTTGTTTGTCATACTTTCGCTTTGTGGTTCATTCCATTTTGTAGATAATGGCATGGTGATAGTGATATGTTATACGCGTAGGGTTATTTGGACATGTATCAAAAAAAATTGTGCAACAGCTAAGAATTCATGTATTAACAATGCGAAATGATATTCAAAATTGAACAAAATAAAAGACAGGCGTATACATGGTGAGATTTCTGTCATATATGAATGCGATTTTATTTATCGAAACAGTAAGAATAATAACAACAACTACAAAATATATTACCCCGCCATACGAGTCAGCGCCAGCAGATATTCACATCATACATTACAGTTTTCCGCAGATTTGTGTGGCAGATATAATAATACACTGTTGTCTGCAGTTGTCTCATCAGTCTTTAAAAACTTTGGACTATATACGCTATAACTTGCAAACTGGTCATAATACACTCCCACATTATAGTAGGGAGAATAATTGTGATGATAATAGGCACCAAATAATCCGAAGTGTCGATAAACACTAGATGTGGGAGTTGTACTTCCCAATATAATTACAGATCCAATAGATAGAATAGATATGGCCAAAGCAATTTTAGCATTATAGATCTGTCTATGCAAGGAGTACAATCTTTTATTATTATTACTACCTCCTTTTCTATTGGTCGTAAGGAGAGGCTGCTGTTGAGGTTTGGTCTGTTGTTTATGTATTGAAAATGATTGTCCTGTCTCTGCCTCCAAAGCAGGCAAAGGATCTATAATTTTGAGTATTTCTTTTCTTTTTTGTTTGTTGTATATTATGCAATTCCCCTTTTCGTTATCTGGATATAAGATAAATCCTGACTTAAATAGATTGCCAACTGCCCATAAAACAAAATCTTCAGAATTATTTGGAAACCCCTGAACTAAATATAGTATTGAGACTGGCTTTTGCATTTTGACAAGCATTCGCAAAATGGCAATCTCAAAGTTATTCACAAAAGACTATATGCAATCAGTGTTATTTAATTATTTATTTGTGAGCTTTTTATTCAATATATTTCCTTATTGACTTGTATGATGACAAGTTAGTCAAACGAAAGGGACAAATATGACTGTTATTAATTATGCTATATATTTGGAAATTAATAATGAACTGAAATGTGACGGCATTTTATCCAATATATTTTCGTCACGAGCAGTTGCTCAGATCTTAGACTTTTTCCTTGATCATAAAGAATTCGACTACTCACCTGCTGAAGTGGCACAAAAGTCAGGGTTGTCTTTTAGAACTGTTTTTAGAGAGATTCCAAATTTAGAGAAGAACCAACTTATATATCATAGTAGAAAAATAGGCAAGACAAACATGTACAAGCTGAATACAGATTTGCATGCAACATTATTGTTAGAAAAATTTGTATTAGAGATGTCACAGCTAACACGAAGCACTCAAGATGAGATAAAAACTATTTCAGCTACAACTAGGTCATCTACCATAGTAGAGGAAAAGAATGGCGGTTAGTGCTTCTCGGGCAATGAATTCTTCAATGGATTCAGACCACAAAAGGCTTCCCTTTCAAAGTTTCTCAAATAATGCTGTTTCAAAATTAAAAGTAGTGTAGACATATTCAAGTGCAGTTGGATTGTATACCATTGGTATCCTTGACAATACCTAGCTTTGTCATTATTTTTCATGTCAATAAAAATAAGTTGCGTCTGAGGAGACAAATGAGCTATTCGGCATATATGATGCAACATTGCGCCTATGACTTAAATCTGCCTATTATCAAAGCAAAATAATTTACGGTAAGCAATGCGGCCACAATGGTATCAAGTGACAGACGAGATTAGCCGATACATTGTCCAAACATTTCGCTTTTCATTATAGCATTATTTTATACTACCTTTACTGTTCTTAATACAGCATTGTCCTCTTGGAATATCATAATCATGGGGACATTTACTTGGATGGTTTAGCAAAGTGCATAGTGCATCTGTAAATATATTCTTCATGTGGTGCTCTATTCCACAAACCATTTCTTCATCAATTTCCATTCTTAGTGCATCTTTCATCAAGACCTCAAGCAATCGTGTATTTCTAATCATCTGCTTTCCAATCCTATTGCCCTCTATTGTGAGTTGTACTAGGCTACCCTTCTGATAACGGACTAGACTATTATCATTTAGCTTTTGAAGCATTTCTACTACAGAGGGCTGTCTAATATTAAGGACTTTGGCAATAGAGCTAACTTTAACCTCTTCCCCTTGTTCACGTATATACCATATAGCCTTTAGATACATTTCTATATGTTCAGATTCAGCTGTTCCAACATACAGCTGTTCCTCAGCAGTCTTCAAACGGACGCTGTTCTTTCTTTTAGCATCGCTATATCTCCTATTAGTTTTGGTGGTACTTTCAGCTTTCTCCAATAGCACTACTATAATAGAAGATACTCTGATCGTTATTATAGTTACCCAAACTGTAGTATTAATTCATTGCAATACAATACAACAAGACCATACACAAGGCCCATTGTTATCATGAACAATGACATATTTGACTGGTAGCAGCTATAATGCATAAATGAGAAATCGTGACAAGAT
>Ga0126310_10000134_pt1 | contig 21347 bp, 22 predicted proteins | sample Plot60_FD_92540 | JGI IMG/M metagenome (GOLD analysis project Ga0126310, IMG submission 92540) | Serpentine soil microbial communities from UC McLaughlin Reserve, CA, USA - Plot60 | ecosystem: Environmental > Terrestrial > Soil > Grasslands | place: USA: UC McLaughlin Reserve, Lake County... | reverse complement strand
CTGAATTTTGTATTTGGAGAAGCACACTTGGATGGCAGCATATCAGCAATTTATCTTCCAAGACTAAGACAAGAGTTCTATGGATTAAAACCGGATAAATCTCTCTTCTATCAGAGACTAGTCAAAGAAGCAGTACATGAATTAGGACATGCTTTTGGTTTGAATCATTGTGAAAATATAAAATGCGTAATGCATTTTAGCAATTCATTGTCAGACACTGATATAAAGACAAGTCACCTATGTAATTTATGTAGAGGTCAATTGGTATGGCATATATTTACTTTGCTGGTGCTGATACTATAATATAGTACATTTAGAGGCTTTTTAATTTCGTAAGTAAATTCTTTGCCATAGTCCAACTCAGTTCATGTTTTACGACCATATTTTTCATAATGAACTAGTGCTTTAACATCTATCCTTTCAAGCTTTTCAGGTTTTTCTGCAGGATATCCTATACAGATTATACCTATTGGTCTGACATCTTTTGGTAATTCAAGTATTTGCGATACTTTGGTATCCTCAAATGCTCCTACAAAGCAAGCACCAATTCCTTCATTTACAGCTGAAAGCAAGATAAGCATAGAAGCAAATGCACCATCTATTATACTGTAGAATTCTCTTCCACGGCTACCATAACGACCTACTGAGCGAGAAGTATTAGAACACACAACAATCAATAGAGGAGCTTGTTCTATATATTCTTGATTTACAGCTGCCTTTCTTAGTTTCTTTTTTGTTGAAGCATATTTTACTATTATAAGTTCCTCAACCTGCGTATGACCTGCACTTGGCGCTCTATGAGCATTTTCAATCGGTTCGTAACTATTTTGTCTGGTATTTGTTGCCTATCTGAATTATACTCCCTTATCATCTTTCTCCTTTTTACAACTTCACCAAAATCCATAGTAATTATATATAATATCTTTATCGCTGTTAAAGCTCTTTACGGTATATTCTTTATTATTGCTTCTAAAGTTGCTGTTAGGCCCATTATCTGTCCGTTTCTATTTATTGTAAGCTTGATATTATCCCCTATATTCTTGTATGAGCCAATATAGCTGATTATATCATCGATTTGCCTTACAGGATGTCCATCTACAGCAGTTATTAGATCGCCTGTTTATGATGATGTACCGCTATCATCTTGACTTAACCCTTCCAGACCAGCCATATCAGCAGGACTACCCGGCTGGATAGAGCCTACTATTACTCCTTTATAATTTGATGGCAAGCCAACAGCAGTTGCTATGTCTGGAGTTATTTTTCCATCCGAAATACCAAGCCATGGATGAGCATAACTACCATTTTTTATTAGCAATGATACTTCTTTAGCAATTGTGTTTGATGGAATTGCAAATCCTACACCAGAGTATACGCCTGTACTAGAAAATATTGCTGTATTCATTCCTATAACTGTTTTTATCAGCCCAACACTTATCCTTTATATATATGAAGTATTACCCATTGTTGCATTATGCCAAAGAGAAATCTTTTATTGAGTTCAATTAGCATAAGTACCGTTATTTTATCTCTTGTATTGATTTGCATAATCACTGCTAATAGAGCTTCATCTGCTTATGCAGCAGCGGAGCAACAACAATATTCAATGGTTGGAAAATGGGGCTCAAGGGGTTCTGGCAATGGTAAATTCTCTCAACCACTAGATATTGCAATAGATACTTCTGGTAATGTATATGTTGGGGATTTTGGCAATGCACAAATACAGAAATTTACAAGTAATGGTACTTTTATAACTTCTTGGGGACAACTAGGGTTTGACAATGGATTGTTCACTAACCCTGCTGGCTTAGCAATAGATACTTCTGGTAATGTTTACGTCAGCGATTTTGGTAATGCACAAAATGGAATACAGAAATTTACAAGTAATGGTACTTTTATAACTTCTTGGGGTTCCACAGGTTTAGGAGATGGTCAATTCATAAACCCAGGTGGCATAGCAATAGATCCTTCCGGCAACATATATGTTGGAGATTTTAGTGAAAATAACCGCATCCAGAAATTCGACAGCAATGGAAAGTTCATTACAAAGTGGGGAACTCCTGGAACAGACGATGGTCAATTTATGACTCCAGCTGACATTGTTACAGATAAAGTGGGTAATTTGTATGTAGTTGATGCAGGAAATGATCGGATACAGAAATTCGACAGCAATGGAAAGTTCATTACAAAGTGGGGAACAACAGGATCAGCTGATGGTCAATTATCACGTCCAATCGGCATAGCAATAGATTCTTCTGGCAACATATATGTCTGCGATAATGCTAATGACAGGATACAGAAATTCGAAAGCAATGGAAAGTTCATTACAAAGTGGTCTGTAAATACTCCTGGTGGTATTGCAGTAGGCCCTTCTGGCAGTATATATGTCATAAATCAAAACTCTGCTAGCGTGGAGATTTATAGTCCAGTTTCATCTTAGATACAATTATCAAACATAGCTAAATGACAATTTATGGCAAGATAACGAATACGAATTTTCTTATATACTAGTACAAACCTAGGTTTTACAATCAAGCATACATCGAATTGGGCTTTAAATTATACTAACACAGTAAATGACAATAAGGTGATATTTACTTCGCCAGACGAAGTAGGGATTGTATTTGTTCAAATTCAAAATGCAACACAGGGTGAAATAGCAGTATATAATATGAATGACTCAGCAAAAACAAATACTATCAGAACACATTTGACACCTGGTGAGAAGATTATTGAATTAGATGTTAACCATTATATGCTCTTTCAGGTCATCATTCAATTAGAATTATTGAAACTCAAAGTTTTGGCGTAGCAGGACAGCCTATATCATCTAAACCTTACGATGCTAAGGGTATGATATACAGCATCATATTAGGTGGAAAATTCTATAAAGTTGCTGCCCGAGAGATTTCCTTTATACCTTCAAACTACACAATCAATGATTGACTCATTTCAAATAATGAATAAGTAGGCCTATTTTAGACAGAAACATTACAAATCAACTGATTAGTATTTAGCTAGCCCACACCTGCATGAGCATGACTTTTCTGGCTGTGTTCCATACTAAGATGCGAATTTAATGTCTCGGCGCCATCAAAAATTTTGTCGCATATGCTACAGCGATATTCTTTAGGAGAACGTTTACGATTTGAAGCTGCAGCCATTATTACTTTATACCTACGGACGCCAACGTCATTTTCACTTGAATATCCCTGTACAATTCATGCAAAAAAAAGGGGTTTATGGATTATTAAAGATACTCAACTTACCTAGTTTGATTACTTGATGTTTGATTCATCATTAGTTGCCTAGCATGCAATTTTATATCTATAGTATCAATAATTGTCGAGGGAATGGATTGGACATGCAACGCCATTGTATATTATACTCATCAGTAATTGCTTTATGCAAACTATAATATTGTTTATTATATTCGAATGCAAGTTGTGCGTCTTTTCAGAAACTATTTGGATGGATCGTTAGCAAGGCAAACGGTATTTGCCGAGCCTTGTTATCATAATTATTATTTCTTAGTCTACCTACATCATTAGAATTCTATTATGCTCCTCTCTTCATAATAGATGATCACAAATGTATTTTTCTTCAACCTCTTACTTTCACGATCCTTCCAATAAGCATAGTAATAAGGATCATGCTTTCAACTACGAAGCTTTATCTAAAAGCTTGATGGTGTGTAGTCCTATGTCCATTATAGAAAACAAGCGTATAGCTAGGGATTTCATTGAACAGATGTTCAACAAAGGGAATGTAGAAAATGCAGATCGATTTGTTACTCCTGACTTCATCTATCATGCTAGAGGAGAAGACATCATCGGATTAGACAAATTTAAAGCATGTGTGACAACTGATCACACCACCTTCCGTGATATGCATTTCACATATATCGACGGCATAGCAGAAGGCAATAAAGTATCCACGACGTGGATTCTGGAGGGTATACAGCAACAAGAATTCCGTGGTATACCGGCTACCAACAAGAAATTTGAAACTGTGGGAGTTATCATTTTTCATTTTGAAGGTCCTCGTATAAAGGAAGCATGGTCTATCGTCGACGGTCTTACACCTGCAATACAGTTAGGACTTGTCAAGACTAATTTTTAGTAATATATAGTAGCAGTAATGACATTGCAAAGAAATCTTTTAATAGAATACAAAGCCGTCTACTATGGCTTACGTCATGGTCTTTTACCTTATTTTTGAGCTTTTCATATACTGTCGGCTTCCGCATATTATAATGATTTAGACTAATCCAGTTTTTTGCTGCCAAGTTTTACCTGATGAAATAGAGCATCAGGCATTGAAGATTTTGTTATTTCAAGGCGATTTTTTAATTTAAAAATCCATCGTTGTCTAACTTAATGGTAAAGAAGATTAGGACGCTAGAATCACTAGCATTCTAAGCTTTAGCAAGGACTCCATTGCATTAATTCCTAACAACCCTATTGCGGTCTCTTTTAGATCCATTTTATGTATTCTCTCTAGTATACCAGCTAATGAGGCATGCTTTTTCTTCAATTCATTAATCTTTTCTTCTACCATCTGATCAAGCGCCTTATCTTTTCCTATAAAACTCAATCTCGTAGCATGAGTTTTTAATACCGACCTTACAGGATCAGCTAGTACCAAGATGCTGACGACTTCTTTTAGATCCATGTCCGGAATTCTTTCCAAGATAGCAGTAAATATGGGATACTTTGCCCTCAACTCATTAGTTTTTTCCTTAACACTCTTGTCACTAACATCTTTCTCTGAAATACTCATCAGTTGAAGACTCCTATTGCATTAATTAAATATTACCAGAACACTCGATAACCCCTTTAATTTGCGTATTACTAACAATACTATATGTTACCGGGGCGTGAATCTATGATTGCTATTTATGACGCGTTGGGGAGATCTAGACAGACAGATTTTTGCTATTTATTTCATCTTTTGACTATGCAATATTTTGTAGGGATCCTTGAACAGCTGATTCAATGGGCGTAACGTACGTAGAACGTTCGGCATTTGCAGCCATTAGCTGGTTCACGATACTAGAATATGGTTGTTTATTTTTGGCGATTTACGTAATATTAAAAAAGGTCTTCGACTGAGCAAGATTATATGGTATTTGGTATGATGTTAGCAGGCGGCCTGATAGCAGGCGGTGTGGCGGCCCACTACGCGACTAAGGATCACTATAAATCAATGGCCAGAGAACAAGAACATCAGGAACAGCTACGTCAAATAGAGGCACAAGCAGATCAGGCTGAGCGGGCAGCGGAGGTGACGGAGTTGCAAGGGGTACAGGCACAGACAAAAGGACCTAACGAGAACAAGGATGATGTTATTCATAAACTCGAAAAATTAGGTAGTCTCAGGCAGCAAGGTCTACTAACAGAAGAAGAATTTCAAAGGATGAAGAGTAAATTAATCTCAACTATTTGAAAATATATACATCTATCGTAATAGTATGTCAACTGTTTGACGAGCTACAAGTTAGACTACATGGTTGTCTTATGTCTGCAGGCCCATTTGTCAATAGCGACCAAAAGACTAACTTATAAAGTAAAATCCTATTGCAATAATTACATATACTGTAGTTAGCATAAGGCCTTCAAACCAATTACTCTTGCCATCATGGGCTATGAGATTTAATATTATTGCTGCAAGGAAAATGCTAACCAGCTCAAATATTGTAAATACCAATGTAACCGGCCTACCTATAATAATACCAGCTATCACAAGAATTGGAACCACAAAAAGCGCAATCTGAGTCCCAGAACCAGCTGCTATCCCTATCGACAAATCGATCTTTCCCTTCCTAGCAAGTATTATTGCACTAGTATGTTCAGCAGCATTTCCAACTATCCCTATAATTACTACACCAACAAATAGCTCTCCAAATCCAAATTCTTTAGTTGTGGCTTCTACTGATCCAACCAGGATTTCACTTACTATGATGACTCCGGCCATGCTTATGCCTAGTAATACAAATGATTTTTTCTTCCCCCAACGCTTGTGATTCCATTCTTCTTCTACTTCTTCTACTTCTCCTTCTTTTTCTGTCGCTTTTCTTCCCAGTGATAATCTTTTTTGTCCTTCCATTTCAGTTTGAACTTCTACAGGAGGCTGAGCGAAAAAAAGATGCTTATGTGTAAAGACTGTAAATATGATGCCTGCAATATATACTGCTAATAATAAGAATGCAAGAGAATCACTTAGGATTTGTAACTTTATCTGGCTACTCACATACACAGGCTTTAATGTGGTAGCTGCTAAAACAGTTGGCACTGCTAATCCTATTACGGCTAGAAATAACATAGAAGATTGAACTCCTGTATTTTGTCTGTTGAAAAACTGTTCCTTATACTTGAATCCACCTGCAATAATACTTAGGCCAAAGATCAAAAGTATGTTTCCAAGTATTGCACCTGTAATGGAAGCTTTTACAAGATCAAGTAATCCTGCATTAATAGAAACAACACCTATTATTATTTCTGCAGCATTTCCAAAGGTTACGTTTAGTAATGATCCCAAAGTAGCTCCATAATACGCTGCAAGGTGTTCAGTTGAATCACCAATTAATTTTGCAAGGGGTATTAAACCTAAAGCTGCAACTACAAATAAAACTATGTGCTCGGCGTGCACTAATTCTAGAATAACTGCTATGGGTACAAAGATAAGTAGAAAATATAGAATAGAAGATTTGGATAATCTAATGGTCGCTATGCCCAAATACTTATCTTTATGAATTCTTGGCTTATTTCTGTTTTATCTATTGTTATCTCTTGACTATTTTGTTTCTTGGACTAGCTCTCCTCGTATTGTTAAGGAGACCAGATTCAAAATATTGTATTGTTGTTGTTATTACATGCATTAAGTTCATGTGCTAGGCTCTCTGCTAAACCTAAAAGTCCAAACTTGCTTGCACAGTAGGCTGATAAATTACTAAAGCCAACCTTGCCAGCACCAGAATTGACATTCAATATTACTCCTGACCCCTTTGAAATCATATGTGGAAGAATGGTCTTTGTAAAAAGAAAAGCACCATTCAAATTGCTGTTTATTGTTTGCTCCCATTCTTCTTCAGATGTATCTATTAGTTTCCTGTTAAATGCAACTCCAGCATTATTTACAGTATATCTATAGTGTCAGTTCCAAACCTCTCTACAGTCAATTTGACAAGAGAATTGACTTGAGAAGTATCATCACATTGCAATTTGTACCTAAAGCACTTGAATTACCAGTCAGCTTGTTGATTTCTTCTACTGTCGAGCTAATTTCACTTTGAGTCCTAGAACAAATACTACATTTAATGACTATTTTGCTAACATTATCGCTGTTTCTTTGCCTATTCCTCTACTACTACCAGTAATAATTGCTCTCTTTTTAGCTTCTTGTTTTATACCATTGCTCTACTCAAAATTTTATCTACACCCATAAATTCACTTTTTTCCTGCTTGAATGACTATATGTGAACATTACAGACGCACTAATTAATTATATTGAAATAGTAGATGGACTCTAAGAACAGTGAGAGTGACATCATTTCCGTTTTTGGCTGTTAATAAAGAATTTAGAAAGTTTGAATCATTAGATATATGGAAACAATCCAAACATAGCAGCAATAACGATAATAGTCGCAGCAATGATAGTGTACTTCCATGGTATTTTGCAGTATCAATAAATCGCATGCCTGCGAAGTATCTGATTTCAAAATCTGTATCTTGTAACATTACAGATCTAAGACATGCAAGTGAGGGAGAGCTTTGGGAAGAACATGGGAACCTGATAAATACCTTCTTCCAGACATGGAAAGCCGTCAGATCAGGTGACCTAAATACAATATCTGATTTATCTTTGCAGAAAAGACCATCGCTTATGGATTTGAATGTAGAGCTTGTCAAGAGGATGTTGACACATTGTAACTTCTGTCGTTGGAATTGTCAAGTAGACCGCAGTTCCGATCAGACAGTTGAAGAAGATGGACATAGAGTTGGGGAAAAAATAAAGAATAAACACGGAACCTGTCAGTTAGAATCCACTTCTAATGTAAGCAGCTACTTTCACCATAGTGGTGAGGAACTTGTTTTTAGAGGAAATATGGGATCAGGAACCATATTCTTCACGAGCTGCAATATGAGGTGCTCTTTTTGCCAGAATGGAGATATAAGCACAGACAAGAATAACGGTATCCCCATAACACCTAACCTATTAGCACTAATGATTTGGCAGCTACGGATGGAGGGCTGTCACAACACAAACTGGGTTGGTGGAGACCCAACAATACATCTACATACTATTGTTCAAGCAATAAGCATACTAGATTCCTTCAAGATGCCAAATATGAACATAAAAAAGGACAAACAACAAGATCTTGATTATATTGAAGGTATAAAGGCTGACAATAATTTTAGTAATTACTTTAGTACTTGGAAAATGAATTCAGAATATGCATTTTACCAGAAACGATTGTTCAATAGCCCACAGCTTTGGAATTCAAATTTCTTTATGAGCGAGGAGGCGATGTATGTTCTCCGTTCGCTCATAGATGCTTGGCTTCCCGACTTTAAGTTTGGACCAGGCAAATGTGCAGTAGATTTATCTAGAACTCCTTGGTACTGGGAAACCGTAACCAACAATCTTAGACTTATTCATGAATGGGGAGAAGATTTTGTCATAAGACATCTGATAATGCCAAATCATGTGGAATGTTGTACCAAACCAGTATTAAATTGGATTGCCAGAAATATGCCAGAAGTTCCAATCAATATCATGGATCAGTATCATCCAGATAATCTATGTGATCCTCGCTCATCAAAATATCGGGAACGTTACAGCGAAGTTGCAAGATCTCCTACTAAAGAAGAGATAATAAGATCCTACCAATATGCAAAAACCTTAGGCCTTAACTTTGAAACCTTGTCTTATGAGAAATCAGTTTTCGGATTCAATCTATAAGTAAAACAGTTTTTTTGCTATCATTATTTTCCAACCGGTAGGAAGGCGTTAAGTTTTGAGGACAATTACGGTAAATTATATATTTAAAATCTCTCTTGCTCATATTGACCCGATGACATTTTTTCTTCTCTCTTCTCTTCTCTTCTCTTATCTTGTTCATTACTGTATCGAAGAACGATGTATAAAAAAGTTAGTTGGTTTAGTTAGTTCACTTATGCAGCTAGGGCACCTTTGTACATTTGCATGTGACATCCTTTTCAATCATTTGTGCAAAGGAAGCTTCGTCCATAGCACTAAAATCCATATCACCGAAAGTTCTGTAGTACCAATCAGTATCTGCCCCAAAACATTTGGAGTAGTATGTATTGTTATTTTCATCCTTCCATGTCAGATGATATCTTGAAACAAGGTGTCCGCAGTTATCACAATATTCCGGAACTATAAGATTAGAATCCATTTGAGTTGTTACACTTATACAGTCAGTTAAGTTTCTTTGCCCCTCGTGAATTTGGGTCAGAGTCCATAGCATATTCAACCACTGCAAAATTATCCGTTTTATAATTACAGAATAAGCAATCAGCCCGGTCCTTACCGCTTGTGTCTTGGTTATGCAGCAGTTGCAGGTTCGTCTGTGTGCCAACGATACCACGGTTTCCGTGGCGGCTAAAAAGAGCGGCCAAGATTAGTCGAAGACGAGTAAGGAATCCTTATAAGAAACAAAAATGGCATTCAAACATGAACAGGAGAATAGTCAAATGAGTACTTTGACTGAAACACTCAGATCCTCAACACGTATCCACATATCCAAATGCTAATTCTTCTGATGGTTTTTCAACCTTAAAATGATCCATATAACAAATTGCTCCTAGTTACCTACAAATCAACAGTGGCATATCGTGGTCAAGCTACCAGAATCATTAACTCGATACACCTGAAATCCTGTATATCTTTCCTTCACCGCGAGATTTTTCATCAAATGTCAATATATACAAAAGACCGTCTGGCCCAGTCTTGATATCAGTTATGCCACGAAAACCTGTTGCAATGGTTATTGCTGAGACCTCATTTTTATTGTCCGCCACCTTATCCTGTAAACCGGAAGAATGATAGGAAGATGATAGTGATTGTTGACTATTGTTATAATCATTAGCAAACTTTAATCCTGTTCTGTTTTCATTAACCTCAAAATAGTATAGATCACCTCTGGTTATATCACCAACAAAAATGTTATTTTTGTATTTGTCTCCAAGCTTTGATGAGTTTAGAAAAGCTATATCAGTTACTCCTATTGATTCAAACCAACTAAAAACAGGGTCAGCATATCTGGAGCCTGGAAAAATAAAGAGTTGCGATTCAGCAACATCGCTGTTCCTAGAAATGGGTCCCATCACCTTCTTCCATCCACTATTGAAACCGGGATCGACAACATTGATTTCATCATAATCTTTATCGCCGTTTTCTGCATCCCATAAAGTGCCGCTAACCGGATCAAATGCAATTCCAAAACTATTTCTTATTCCGTATGCAAAATATCTGCTCATTGTTGAGCTATTGCCAGTTTTATCTGATAAAAAGGGATTATTCTTGGCTGGATAGCCATTATCTGGATTTACCCTTAGTATCACAGATGTATCATCCGGCCCTGGTCCACCTATGAAATTCTGAAGTTTGCCCTGTCTGTTAAGGTCCCCTATGACTGCATATAGATATTGATCAGGACCAATTGCTAATTTTCCACCAGGATGATTCAGACCCTCTGCAGGAAGATCTAAAATTAGCTTGGGGTTTAGAAGAGTCTGTCCATTCCATTGATATTTGTAAACTCTATTTCTTACTGCATGATCAGCTTTAGCTGCTTCTGAAAGATAAAGAAAAACTTCAGTATTATTGTTGTTGTTACTATTCATTTTAGTTGCTATTCCCAATAAGCCACGACAGCATATTCTTGTGGAGTTATCAATATCTACCTTCAGTACAGGTTGATCTTTTAATACGCCATTTGAAACCAGACGTACTTCTCCATTGTTCTTTTGTAGAACTAGAATATCTTTATCTTTATTGTTATTATTGTTGTTGATAAATGCCATACTAGTTGGATAAGACAATCCTTCTACAACCAATTCCGCTCTCAAGTTAGGATCTTTAAAACTTGGTCTTGTAGAACTTGCTGCTTTAATATTGGTAGCATAGGCATCAAGAGGAAAAAAGTATCTGCTGCAAATACTGCAAGTTGACAAAAGAAACAAAGCCAGAATTACGAAAGTTATTGCTGGTATAGCAGAAGAGCAATAATAAAACTGATACATAGGTGTGATCTACTTCTTTATAACACATAGAACGATATTTGTTCCTTTTGAAATTTAAAATGTTGCCTTTGTAACATAGATTCCATAGAATGACATATCATCAGGTTTGTCATACAAATTATCGTATCACTCCAGATTATGATATCAGAAGATGACAATAATTAAAAAATGCGTATGTACAGACTTTCCAATTACTTTTAATATAGAACAGGCTCTGTTGATCTATCCACTATTGAGCAATCTTGTTAAAATTATCTTAGGTGAAGCACCTGGCAGTCATTATGTGCATATCTATCCTATAATACAAAGATCCCAACTTTAGGTTCTGCACGGTACAGTAGTGATTTTCTTTCACTTTTCTTGAAGGAGACAATCAATCAAATTAAAATTTCCCTGTGTCATATCTTTTGATTTGATAGTTTGCTTTTTAATTCTTTGCATCTATTTCTGAGAGTCACCTCTGTTACTCCTGCTGCCTCTGCCATATCAGTTTGTGTCTTATTTTCACCAGTCTTAAGGCATGACAAGTAAAGAATAGTAGCTGCAAACCCCATTGGATTTTTTCCAGCAGATACTTGCTTTTTAGTAACTTCATGCATTATGATTATTGCCTGACGTTTTGTTTTCTCACTTAGGTTAGCTTTGTTTGCAACCTTTGCAATACACTTTATCTGATCAACTAGTGGAACCTTAACATCAAGTTCTATAAGTAATAATCTGTACATTTTTGCTAGATGTTTGTGACTTATATTACTTGCTACTGCAATATCTTTTAATGTTCTTGGAATGTTCATTTCTCTACAAGCGGCATATGTACAAGCAGAAACGAGCCCAGATATTGTTCTGCCACGTGTTAATCCGTTACTCTTAGCCTTTCTATACATGTACGCAGCTTTCTCCACTAATGCATCTGGTAATGCAAGTTTATCTTTTAGTATATTAAGTTCATTGAAGGCATGGATTAGACTTATGTCGGAAGGAGTACGAATATGTGCTCTCGAATCCCATGTCCTTAATCTTTGCATTGTAGCATGCATTGCTGCATCTATCTTTTTTCCGCTAGCATCTCTATTCGTTTTTCCAATGACAGTGGAAAGTCCCATATCATAGCGAGCTAAAGAAGTAGGAATTCCTGTTCTGTAATGTCTATCATTTATTTCGAGCGCACTGAAGGCATCATACCATTCGGGTCGCTTAATTATATCTTGAACCTTGTCTGACAATATCATACCACATTTTTTGCAGATATTCTCGCCTGACTCTGGATCTGTTACTAATAGAAGATCACTTTTACATACAGGACATATTGCCGATGGTGATGATGGTTGCATTATTGAGAATTACTTCTCTACCATTGTTTTACTTAAATCACATATAATCTATGCTAGAAGGTTTGATACTAGGAACTCTCCTTACTATACATACTATATGCTATCTTATTTATATATGCAACGGAACGGGTAACTGAAATAGAAATATCTTACTTTATAGATACTATATATTATGACAAAACTATATCTCTAACCACTACTTGCTGATAACCCAGAGCAAAAAAATTGTTAATTTGGATAATTTTCAACTATTATATTTGCAATGTAAGTGATTAATCATAATTACTGTTGACAAAAGTAAAAGAACCTTTTTTGGGTTTATAAATGAGATTTGGAAAGTCCTCATATAGTATAATAAGGAACACAAAATTACTGTAATTTCTCAAATAAAAAATAAAGATAGATATTAGGAGTTTATTCGTTCTGCCATATTCCAATTGTATTTCTCTGTGGATCTTCTAATACAGCATAATATCCTTATGATATTTCCTGTCTATCTTTTATGACTCTTGCTCCAAGTTGTCTTGCTTTGTTTATATAATCTTCTAGCGACTCTACAGGCAAATTAAACTTGATAAAACAGCATCGGCACTATAGTAGTTTATCTGGTATAGCATACATTGACAGATAAATTAATTATTACCAAAATATGTATATATAGCAACATAACAATATTATATCATCATCAAAATGTAATATGTTAGTCAAGGTTAATAGAATCGATGCTATAAACAATAAGGTTAATGTTACCCAGCTTGACATTGATGACTATGGTTCGCTGATTCCCATAAAGGAATTAGAACTAAATATTCCACCATATGGTGATGACGATTCAATTATTCAAACGTTGAAGATCTCCTCTTATGCTGCTATATTTACGGAAGGTAATATTGATGATAGCAACAGTACTATAACATTAGCTAGCGGAATAACACTTGATGAACTCAATAGTGAGAAAAGTAAGACGATAGAGAAAGTTGCAAATAAGAAGAAAAAATAAATTTCTTGGAAAAAGGGTCTATTTGGATTGTACAATTACGTTCTAGATCTCTATTGCTGATTTTGTACATAGAGATAACTAAGTTTTTCATGTCAAAGTAAGAAATATGGAAACCGACAATAAAATAAAAAAATAAAAATAAAAAACGTAGCCAAATTAACAATTTCATACACAGCTACACTCACTGAATACGCTGCTGTAGTTCATTGAGGAAATATGCGTAAGCAACATATAGATATATTGATGCGCTCATCAAGCAGTCGATCTACTTTTTGGTCATAAGCAAAACAGATAGATGCAAGTATAGAATAGTTGTCATCGAGTGGCTTTCATTAGGAGTATTATGCTCAACCATTCTACTATGATGAGCCACTATCACTAAAGTCCTTACATATTTTGTTGAGATTTTGTGTGGATTAATATCTCTCCTCATGGCTATGAAACGTGAATTCTTCTTTTTGTTGTTTTGTGATAGTACCATCACTAATATTTCACGGACAAATAAATTGATTATTGTTTCATATACATCGTAGTTTTCAGACTGTAGTATTTGATATGAACTCTAATTCCTTACCTGAAAGATAACTCTATAACTGGTCTCGAGAAAATATTTTGTATGGGATAAAAAACGCATGTTTTAACGCTGTGATACCTCTTTCAATCAAAACTCTTTTAATATCCTGATCTATACCTTTATCACAAACCGTTTGGAAAAAGGACTTGTAAGTATGTATATTTAACTGTCATACAAATCATCACATTCTTTGATTTCAAATCGATAACAAGTAATTCTAGGTAAAATTATCTTTTCCTTTAATAGGTGTCTTTTGCATACCTACCAGGTATGGCTACTAATTGACAGGATGTTAATAAGCACTGATAAATATAGACAATGGAAAACATAATTCCCTAATTTGTGTGCAGACGTGTACTTTATATCGGCCATATTCTGTTAACAGATATTTATTGTATGTATGCGATAGACAATAAAACTATGAAAGGGAGGTTATTGACAACATCGATAATGATTATTATGATATCTGCATATATTGTAATAGCACAACAATATCTTTATTATCAAACAGCCCAAGCATACCCGTGTGTTGGAGATAGCACAAAAGAATACTGTACAGGATATCATGATGGAGCAATTAAGGCCTATAGAGATTATAAAACAGGAAATGATCTGGATATAGACCAACATCCATGTACGGGTAATAGTGCCGAGTACTGTAATGGTTATAATAGAGGATATAGTGATGAGGCAGACTTCCTAGGTTAGGTTTAAAAGACCAAAAATAAGAAGGAAAATTTCCGGACGTTCTAACAGTATATTGCTTGCGTAGAACACCTTCTATCGTCTTAATAATCCTGTGATACGATTATTCTTTTCTTCAGATTCTACCTTAGTAATTTCATATGAATTGTCTGGTTGCTTCGTGACGTAAATATTGTCATTTCGGCATAGATAGTACTTTACAGGAGGATCATGGCTAATAGAGCCATTTAGCCACACCATGAGTGTACCGCATAGAGGACAATTCATTGTCATTAGAGAAAAATTACATAAGACCATTATATACTTTATCCGTATTTAATTAAAAATACTTTCATTTTATAGATGCTCAAATTTCGTTCATACTATTCCATTTTCGCATCCATTCTAGCAAATCAATTATGGACTCCACAAGTTCTTGACCTTTTATGGTCAGTCTGTATTCTACTTGTGTAGGAGTTTCATTATACGATTTCCTCTCTAATATACGACTTCTTTGCAACCAAAGTATTGCTGCTAAAGCCCTTCAAGATACTTCTAAACTTGTAATATAACTGAATTTGTAGTACAACATGGAATTAGGATTTCAAGTGTTCCTTTTTTGTCATAGCCAGTGAAATTACATGATGATTATCTTCCATTGCTGAAGCTTCTGTACTTGGCGTGGGATGTGGGCCCGACAAAGTTTGCAGGAATTAAAGGGCGAAACTGTTGGAGTTGGGTTCTGAGGCACGGATGGTGTATTTTTGGCTGCAAACAAAGTGGGATAAACAAACAACGTAATTGGTGTTGACATAACGGAGGAATGTTAGAGAAAACAAAGAAAAATTAGGCTACAATGATCAGGCTACCGTTGGCAGGTCAAGAAAAAGAGATGAGGAAAAGATTGTTCTATTCGTATGCGTAGAAAAGGTAGGTAGGAACCAAATGGCTAAAGGTCTCTTCGCTATTTTAGATTCTCTAAATAGTCAATAGTCATACCTATTGCTATTCAATCCAATCGATTTGAAGGAACTAATTCTTGCAATTTAGGGATGAGTATCGTATATGTTGGGATCTCATAGCCTCTTTCCTTTAATATAGATATCATCCTTTTTTGGTCTTCTATTGCTTCTGCAGGGTCTCTTGGGTGCAAAGCTATTCTAATAATTTGTGGTTCTTTTTTCAGTTGCAATTTGAATGCTCTTCCATCTCTGCCCACATTCACAATGTTCTTTTCCGGATGGCCAGTGGAGTCCCAGTTTAAAACCTTTGGCAGTTTTATTTTTTTAAACTCGTGTTGCGAAAGTAACAGCAAATATTCCTCTTGCTCTTCTGCTAATTTGAATCCTAACTTTTCTAATACTTTGATAGAGCTATTATTTAATTTCCATGCTGGTGGTATAAATACTCTTGTGTTTATTCCTATTTCGTGAAATATCTCTAACCCTGCAAGTATCTGTTCTTCTGCGTCTGCTTCTTCGACTGTATGAAAGTCATCAAACTGACCATTTTTCATCTCGTGATAAAGACCATGCAAAACAATTTCACAGTTCTTGTATGATTTGATCTTATCAACAAATTCAGGGAACCTGGGAAGGTCTTGCTTTTCGTTAAAGAATGGTACCAATGCAATATTGTATTTTATGTTTAATCTCTCTAGTTCATCAGCCAATTCGAATATCTTCATAGAAAAAGCAGGGCATGCGTCATGAATCGTAACCACCCCCACCTGTGGATGCGGCTGATCTTGTTCTTCATTTTCTAGTAAATTCGACACACGTTAAAGCTGCGCCTAATATTATTATGAGTTTCATCACACAACTTCTTCAACAAGTGCAAACAATGTGTCTTATTTTGTACGTTTAATTAAATTGATAATCATCATTAGCAACGTTTAGTTCAATTCTATCTTCTACTTTTGACGTATGCTAACATTTGTCTATTATTGGATTTCTTCGATAATATTGGAGTGTCAGATATTAAGATTGAATTAGAGAAACAAACCACGGATATACTTAAGAGACATAAAGAAATTTAACCGTCATCACCATCATCACTGGTTCTGCTGTAACAAACTACATATCGAGCAATATATCCTCCCAATAACTGTTTTGTGTTTCAATAATAATTATTAGAGTCTGTATTTTAATTGTGTGTAGTATTCCAAGCGTATGAGAATAAAAACATTTTTCTATAACATATTGGATAATACATCTATGGCAGCAGCATGTTGGGCCAGCCTTGCTGTGTTAGCGGGTGGTATAGCAACGTTGTATGCATTAGATTGGTATAGAAATCGAAAACAAATTAGAAAGCCAACTAAAAGATTCCTGACAGAGGAAGATCATACTACAAAAGAAGCAGTTGCTGAACAACTAGCTGAAGCACTACACTAGCAATTGCATTCAAATCATTCACTAATTGATTTTATTGCATCTACAATACAATAACGTTATTGAGCTACAAAATTGAACCATGGATTATTAGTGTTACAAATTGTTGTTTTTTGTTCTGGTGTTAAATAAAACGACATGCCATTTGATTCTATGAGTTATACCTGAGCTTGCAAAATCTACTACTACTGCTAATATTATATTTGCAGCAAGGATAAAAACAGATATTAAGAGATATTGTGAGCAAATTAATCATTATTGTTGTCTTGTTTGCTGCTAATATTGGTAAACAAATTATCTAAAATCTTGATTAACATGGTTAATCTGACATTAATAATTCAAAAGGAGTTTTGATGGCACGTTAGGGGCTTATGCCGGATTACTACTATGATTCTGACAGAACTAGTGTAGAATGGTAAAATGACCAATTCACCAACTGAAACTGTTATATCGTCAATGTCATATATAATATTCCATCGGTTAGATGAAATGATCTTGAAGCTCATTTCGACCAGGAAATCATCTACCACACACTTTTCATTTGTAAGAGGATTCTGTTCCGTGTTGCTTATGTATAATATCGATGACGATAAGTACCTCTATGTGCTGAGTGAGGAGGAACCTCGATATCATTATTGTTTAGCAGTATTATGATATAATCTCAGTACGTACTACAAGATTACGACGGCCCATGTCCATGTCTTATCATTATCTCTCTTACTTCTGCATCGCTAACTTGCTCAAATTGCTTATAGAATTGTCCAACAGAATAAAAAGGCTCTGGTCTATAAAGAATTATGACTTTATCTGCTATTTGATTTAGCATACTTACGATATCTTCATTTGAAGAAGAAGATTGTAGTGATGGCGAAGATGGTGGAGCTACGGGTACTGCTATAATTAACATCTTACAACAATTCTGCTTTGTCTTTAACCATCGTGCAGCTGATAGCATAGTTGCTCCAGTTGCGATACCATCATCAACTATTACGACTATTTTTCCTTCAAATCTGTTGTAGTCATTATAATAGCTGCTATTTTCTTCTCTTTCTCCTCTAAAACTTTGTAATCTGTGTTCTATTTCTTTTTTCTGGATGTTTGCCTGCTCATTGATATAAGATGGAGAAACGTTCAACGTTCCTACAATATCTTTATTTAAAAAATAGCTGCCATCCGGCATAACCGCACCTATTGCAAGTTCAGAATTGGAAGGTGTGCCTATTTTTTTTGAGACTATGATGTCTAATTTAGCCCCAAGCATAGATGATAATACATCACCAATAACAACTCCGCCTCGTGGTATAGCTAAAATGATGACATCATAATCATTTGACTTTTGTTGTTGTTTTCGTTGTTCTAGTTCTCGTCTCGTTTTTACCACATTTTTATCTAACGATTCTTCTACTCTTCTTGCAAGTTGTTCTGCTGCATCTATTCTATCTTCAAATAGTACCATTATGTTTCGTGTTACTGTTTATAGAGTGGAGAAATAGCAGTTTAAAAGGTTTCATAGTTGTTAGCTGCTTCCCATGGTAAGGGTTGTCATCCGACTAACGAACTAACCCTCTAGTTGTCTGACAAGGTGTAATATCTGACTTCATAAACAGAGTAGATTTTGCATTTTAATGATGAGTACTATTTATGGTCATATATGTAGGTAACACACAATCTCTTTGTCTATTGCTGCTAAAGGTGATAGTTACTAACTCATTTTTATTTAAACGTTTATCTTTAAAAGTTCATTATCTTAATATACATATTCCGGGCATAGTAGATGTATTAGTATTATTTTTTGTTATCAAAATTGAAAGACGTACTTATAGCATATACCAACTGAACAGCAGTGATCGATGTAAGTCTATATTAGAACAATGCAAAGTCATAGGGTTTAATACAAACCATTACAATTTATTATTAAAGAGAAAAGAATTGTTTAAGGATCTATTTAGAAAATTAGGATTTGACGAATTGCATAAGATGCAACAGCATATATCACAAGAATATCCGGAAGAAATATTCTTTTCAAATATTATAGGAAATGAAGATATAAAAAAATTATTGATGCGTGCCATAGTTGCAAAAGATGGAGTGAGTTACTGTCTAGTCGGACCACCAGCATCAGCCAAGTCGGTGTTCTTACAAGAAATGGAAAGAGGATTAGACAATGCTATATTTATCGATGGAACAGGTACAAGTGGCAGAGGATTAATTGATATATTAACTTCAAAACCAAATGCAAAGTATTTACTAATTGATGAAATTGATAAAATGACAAAAAGAGATGTAGCAATACTATATAATGTACTTGAAACTGGCAGATTACAAAGGAACACAAGAGATCAGAAATTTGATATCAAGTTCAAAGGCTTAAGAGTTTTTGCAACTTCAAACTGCAGGGAAAAGCTGCCCAAACCCCTGCAATCAAGAATTCAACCTTTAATCATATATGAATACTCATACAAAGAGTTTGAACAAATTTCAATTAGGTTGCTGACTCAAAGATACAACTTACCAGAAACAACAGCAATAAAGATTGCGTCAGGTGTATGGACTAAATTAAAGAGTAAAGATATTCGAAGAGTCTTGGCGATAGGTAGAATTGCCAAGAGGAATGATACTGATAATGATATCAATTGGTTAATTGATACACATGCAAAGCATATTTTTGGACAAAGTGAATTTAACTAGCAATATAATGCAAATTCTTGTAAAGATGTTTTCTGGTATGTTTCGCATCTACTCAAACAAATATTTGAATACATAGGCTTTTGGCGATAGGTGAAAATATGCTTATGCAATTGAAATTGGATGGATTTGGGGACCATGAAAAACATACTTAGAATAGTCATAAGTCATAGCAATTATTTTATGTAAACAAAAAGATCAAATCATTCCAGCTAAATTATAACATAATTGTATAATATACCCTGTCAAGTTTATGTATGTACTATGAATATGCGCTTTAGTCATTGTTGTGGTATGTAATTAGAGACTTTCAAATGGATTACTTTTCTTGACTCATCCTAAGCCTTTCTCTACCTTTTTTATTAGCTGGCCTTGTCCTTAACTTTCTTTTACAACACAAACAAAAGGTTCCTTGCCGGTATAGATAAATTTCACACATAGTACAATATTTAGTACCAGAGACGTAACTTGCTCTGCCTGCATCCATTTTTTTGCAGATATTTCTACAAACCATTGGGGAACCAGCATACTACAGACCAGGATAACAAAAAGGATTATAGCACTATTGACGGAGGGAGGGATGGAGAAATCGAAAAACTGAATATATATGATGTATAAATAAACAGGCATTCATTTAAAAAATACTCAGCCATACAAAGTTTACTAACTGTCCCTATGCATACTGTATGCTTCTATCAAAGTAGCTGCAATGACTATTGAAGAGAGCATAAATATAGATGTACCCAAGGATGAAATACTAAAAATCTTTCACACTGCGAATGCCTTGCTTCGTGAAATTAGGTCAGGAGGGATAGATCTGATTGTTAAGCAGGCGACTAAATACAAAACACAGATTAGAATTCTTGTACCAGTAGATGACACAGTAACAGATCTTGTTCAAAAGCTAGAGCAGGTGAGTGTAATACAGGTACGAAATATTGAACAAGTTATGCAAACAGGAGTTACTATTCTACTGGCCGTCTGAGTTTTCTCATGTAGATGTACTATAACATATGTGACATTGTAATGTATCAAATGTTCCATTTTCAACTCTCTATTAAGGCAATGTGAAATATAGCTTGTTTTAGTGAGGAATAATATGGCATAGGGAAACAATTGCTCCCGAAATCAGGAATTCGGGGAAGCATAATATATTATAGCTGCCTGAGAATTGAGTAACTCTAAAATACTATCATTAGAACATAAATACTTATGACATTACCTAAAGGACATGGCCAAAGACCTAGTACATCGGGAAAAAGAAGCTTTGAAGATTGGTGGAGGACGGTTCCGGAGGATCTTAGGAATAAGTCACGTAAAGGAGATGAAGCAAACAAACCGTTGCTAAATCAAGTTAACTACGTTCTTTTACATCTGCATCTAGCTGGTAAACACGATGCAAAGCCTAGT
>Ga0126310_10000133_pt1 | contig 21396 bp, 20 predicted proteins | sample Plot60_FD_92540 | JGI IMG/M metagenome (GOLD analysis project Ga0126310, IMG submission 92540) | Serpentine soil microbial communities from UC McLaughlin Reserve, CA, USA - Plot60 | ecosystem: Environmental > Terrestrial > Soil > Grasslands | place: USA: UC McLaughlin Reserve, Lake County... | reverse complement strand
TTCAGGTCGCCCGCGAGGACGCAGAGGTCGTCGCCCGCTAACCGCCCCGCCCACTGGGCGGCACGCTCGACCTCCGCCTCCGTGATCCGTATGTCACGCGCGTTCGTCGCGTGGAGGTTCGCGAGCAGCGCACCTCCTTCGAGCCGGACGGCGATCGCCTGCCGGCGTTCTTTTCCCCAGGCAAGCTCGCGAACAAGCGGCAGCCGGAGCCTCCGCGCCGTCTTGAACCGAAACCAGAACGGGTTCAGCGTCAGCACGTGGCGCGCCGTGATCCTGCGACGAACGAGGATCGCGTTCGCCTGCCCCTCGAACGCCGACCGGAAGAAGCCGGGATTCAGGTCGGTCAGGTGCCGTCCGATCTCGGCCGTGGCCGGAAGCGGCCCCAGCATCGGCCGCGCCGCCACCTCGCCGAAGAGGTGCATCCCGCTCCACTCGCCGAGCCGACCGAGCGCCCACGGCGGGACCTCCTGGAGGCAAACGGCGTCGGGGCGCCCGTCCGCGACGAGCCGCACCATCTGCTCGACGTAGCGCCTCCGTCCCGCCGGATAGGTGTTGCCATGGAAGAGATTCCAGGTGCGCACCACCACGGGATTAGCCTAAGCGGCATGGCCGCACGCTTCGGCGAGCTGATCGATCGCCAGCTCGACCTTTTCGAGCGCGAGGACGCCGACTTCCTCGCCCGGGTGGACGAGGCCGAACGGGAGTACGACCGTGCCGACCGCGAGGATGCCGAGGAGGTCTTCGGCCGCTTTCAGGAGCTCGTCGAGCATGGCACGGAGGCGCTCGCGGAGCTGCGCGACGCCTACGCCTCCTCTCTCGACGAAGACTCCGCGGCCGAATACGTCGCCGAGTTCAACGAGACTGTCCGTCGCCGGCTCCCGCGCTTCGCGCTCGAGATCGAAGAGCTGTGATTCCACATCGACGGTTAAGCGTTTAAGATTTTCGGGCCGCAGTTCTTATGATTTTCAACAAGGGGGTTTCAGTGCAGAATCGGCACCTTGCCGCCGCCGTTGCGTTCGCGCTTCTGGTCGCGGCATTTGTGGCCCTTCCCGGGCACGCCGCCAGCACGCAGGCGAGCCAGCGCTACATCGTCGTGCTGAAGGAGTCCGTCGCCAACGTCGACGGCGTCGTCAATGCGCACTCGCGCAGGTCGGGGACAAAGGCGGAGAAGGTCTTCCGTCACGCGCTCAAGGGGTATGTCGCGAAGCTGAGCGAGACGCAGCTTGCCGACGTGAACGCCGACGCGAGGGTTGCGTATGTCGAGCCCGACGCCGAGATGGAGGCATGGACGACCCAGACCGGCGCCACCTGGGGCATCGACCGGATTGATCAACGCAACCTGCCGCTCAGCGGCACCTTCACGTACACCGCCACAGGTGCGGGCGTGAAGGCGTATGTGATCGACACCGGGATTCGCTTCAGTCACTCGCAGTTCGGCGGTAGGGCCGTCAGCGGCTACGACGCCGTCGACGGCGGCAGCGCCGACGACTGCAACGGCCATGGGACGCACGTCTCGGGAACGATCGGCGGATCCACCTACGGCGTCGCGAAGGGCGTTCAACTCGTCGGCGTGCGTGTCCTCAACTGCAGCGGCAGCGGGACGACCTCGGGCGTGATCGCCGGCGTCGACTGGGTGACGGGGAACCACGCAGCCGGACAGCCCGCCGTGGCGAACATGAGCCTCGGCGGCGGCGCCTCGTCGGCTCTCGACAGCGCCGTGCAGAGGTCGATCAACGACGGCGTCAGCTACGCGATCGCCGCGGGGAACGGGAACCGCGGCGGCGTCGCGCAGAACGCGTGCAACTACTCGCCCGCCCGCGTCGGCGCGGCGATGACGATCGGAGCGACGGACTCGACGGACAGGAAGGCGTCGTGGTCGAACTACGGCAGCTGCGTCGACTGGTTCGCACCGGGCGTCTCGATCACCTCGGCGTGGTACACGAGCACCACCGCGACGAGGACGATCAGCGGGACGTCGATGGCGACGCCGCACACTGCGGGTGTCGCCGCGCTCTACCTGCAGAGCAACCCGAGCGCTTCGCCCGCAACGGTGCGGTCAGCGCTCTACAGCAACACGACGAAGTCGATCGTGACTTCGTCAAACACCACGAACAACCACCTGCTCTTTACGAACTGGTAGTCGGCTTAGTCGGTGGGCGTCCTTCCGGGCGCCCACCGGCGTCGTCGTCCTTGGCGAGCCGATGCGGCGAGTCGAACCGGAGGAGCCTCGAGTACTTCAGGAGCGCCTGCGACCTGCGATGAAGGTCGCCGAGAGCTTCATGGGGAGTCCGTTGGGCAGACGGCGGGCCCACGTATGACTTCTTTCCGGGCCGAGCAAGCTTTGAAACCTCGGCGGGCAAAGTTTTCCTCGGCGGCGAGTGCAGCAGGCGCGCGCCGCGGGGGGGTTAGCTGCCTCCGCCTCCGCCGCCGTCGCTGTTGCTGCCGGCATCGAAGCCGCCGCCCGTGTCTCCGCCGCCCATATCGGAGGGGTCGACGTCGGGCTCGCCTGCGGGATCCTGATCCATCACGATCGGCGCGGCGACGTAGCCGGCCGCCGCCTCGGACTCTCTTCCGCCGAAGAGCGCCCGGATTCGATCGATCAAGCTCATGAGCGGAGCCTACGTCACCGATGGCCGAAGTGGTGCGCGGGCGGGAGGGCCGACGAGAGCTCCGGCACCTCGGCGACGCGGCGCGCGAGGGGGCCGAGGGTCTCCAGCTCGCGGACGATGACGTTCTGGTTGCGGTCCATCCGTTCGAACCGCCCGCGCGCGAGAACCAGCGGCTCGCCGCGCACGATCGCGCGGTGCCGGTCGTAGACCTGCGGCGGGACGATCAAGTTCATCTGGCCGAACTCGTCCTCGAGCAGCATGAACACGACGCCGTTCGCCGTCGCCGGGCGCTGGCGTGCGATCGCCATTCCGGCCACCGCGACCTCGGACCGGTCCGGTGACAGGCACAGGTCATGACTCGAGATGACGTGTCCCGGCAGGTGGGGACGCAGGAGCTTCAGTGGATGGACACCGACGGTGAGGCTGGTCGTGCGGTAGTCCGTCAGCATGCGTTCCCACTCGGTCGGCTCGGGGAGCTCCGGCGTGTCGACCGTCGGGTCCAGCGGCAGGGCCAGCTGGCGCTCCTCGCCGCCCGAGCCCGGTACCGACGCAGACCGCGGCGCCAGGCCCGCCTCCCAGAGCAGCGGCCGCGGCTCGTCACCGAACGCTGCGCAGGCGCCGCTCGAGATCAGCGCCTCGAGCCCCTCCCGCCGCAACGGCGCCCGCTGCGCGAGGTCGCGCACCGACCGGAATGACCCGCCACGCTCGCGCTCCGCGACCAGCGCCGCGGCATCGTCCTCGCCGATCGACGTCACGTATTCGATCCCGATCCGAACCTTTCCCTCCTGCACGACGCACTTCGCCTCGGAGAAGTTCACGTCCGGCGGCAGTACCTCCACCCCCCGCCGCTGCGCGTCGCGCACGAGCGTCGCCGGGGGGTAGAAGCCCATCGGCTGCGCGTTCAGCAGCGCCGCCAGAAATTCGGCCGGATAGCGGCAGCGGAGCCACTGCGATTGGTAGGCCAGGAGGCCGAAGGCGGCCGCGTGCGACTTCGGGAAGCCGAAGCCGGAGAACGCGACGAGCTTGTCGTAGATCGAGTTCGCGAGCTCCTCCCCCACGGCGTTTGCCGCCGCGCCGTCGACGAATCGCCTCCGGTAGGCCTCGAGCGCGGCTTCGCTCCGCTTGCGGCTCATCGCGCGCCGCAGTCCCTCCGCCTCGCCGACACTGAACCCCGCCAGCGCCATCGCGACCTCGAGCACCTGGTCCTGGAAGACGACGACGCCGAGCGTGTCGCGCAGCGGCTCCGCGAGCAGTGGGTGGTCGACGGGCGGCACGAAGTCGGGGTCCTCCCGCAGCTTCTGCCGGTGGGCGATGTACGGGTGGACCGCCTTCCCCTGGATCGGCCCGGGCCGGACGAGCGCGACCTGCACCATGATGTCCTCGAGCGTCTCCGGCCTCGTGCGCAGGATGCTCTGCATCTGCGCACGGCTCTCGATCTGGAAGGCGCCGACGGTGTCGGCGTCCTGGATCTGCGCGAAGACCTCCTTGTCGTCGAGCGGGATTCGTGAGAGGTCGATCGGCTCGCCACGCAGGTGCGCGATCTGGTCGACGCACTCCTCGACCGCCGAGAGCATCCCGAGGCCGAGGAGGTCGATCTTCAGGAAGCCGGCGTCGTCACAGGAGTCCTTGTCCCACTGGCAGAGCTGCCGCCCGGCCATCGCCGCCGGCTGAACCGGGACCAGCTCGACCAGCGGCCGCGACGAGATCACCATCCCGCCCGGGTGCTGCGAGATGTGGCGCGGCAGGCCGGCGATCTCGCGGGTGAGCTCGGCGAACGCCTGCCATCGCGGCGACCCCGCCTTGTCCTCCCAGCCCGGAACGAGCGCGAGCTCCTCGGCCACGCGGCGTGCATTCCAGCCGTCGGAGACGCGCGTGAGCCGCTCGAGCTCGCCGTAGGGCAGGCCCAGCGCCTTGCCGATGTCGCGGATCGCCCCTCGCGAGCGGTACGTGGAGAAGCTGGCGACGAGGGCGGCGTGCTCGCGCCCGTACCGCTCGGTGACGGCCACGATCAGCTTCTCCCGGATGTCGCGCGGGAAGTCGAGGTCGATGTCGGGAACGGCGTCGAGCTCACGGTTGATGAAGCGCCCGAGCGAAAGACCCGCGTGGACGGGATCGACGTGCGAGAGCCCCGTCAGGTAGCAGACGATCGAGCCGACGGAGCTGCCGCGGCCTCTACCCGGCGGGAGCGAGTTGCGCGGCGAGTTGCGGCCGCGGACCCCGTTGGCGACGTCGCGCGCGAGCTCGAGTACTTCGTGGTGGAGCAGGAAGAAGCCCGCGAGGCCGAGCTCATCGATCAGCCTCAACTCTTCATCGAGGCGAGTGCGGGCGTTCCGCTTGTGGCCGTTGGCACTGCCGTAGCGCTGGTCGAAGGCCCGATTGCAGACGCGCGTGAGCTGCGCGATGGCTGTTTCCGCTTGGTCCGAGAAATCGGGATAGCGGTAGCCGAGCTCCTGCGTCAGGTCGAACTCGCAGCGTTCGGCGATTCGCGCCGTGCGGTCGACGGCGGCGCGGTCGAGCGGGAAGCGGTCCGGGATCTCCTCCGGCGCCCGGAGGAACGCCTCGTGGTTCCCGCGCCGCTGCGGCTCCGCGCCCTCCAGCGAGGTGCGGTGCCGGATCGCGACCAGCGCATCCTGCAACCGCGTTCGCGACAGGTCGTGCGCGTGGACGTCGCCCGTCACGACGGTCTCGACCTTCAGCGCCTCCGCCAGGTCGCGCAACTGCGCGTTGCGACGAACGTCGCCGCGCTCGAAGGGCCGTTGCAGCTCGACGAAGAAGCGCTCGGCGCCGAAGGCCTGCACGAGGTGAGCCGCTGCGTTCGGGTTCTGGACGGCAAGCCCGAAGCGCGAGCAGCCCGAGAGGCAGACGAGGCCGTCGTTCAGCTCCTCGAGGAGCGCCTGGTCGAGCGCCGGCTCCAGCGGGGGCTCGCTCTCCTTCGGCCGGGTGTGCGCATGCGCCGCGGTCAGGAGCCGGCAGAGGTTTGCGTAGCCGCGCGAGCTCTCGACGAGCAGCGTGACGTGCGAGCCGTCGCGCAGCGTGACCTCCGCCCCGGTGATCGACCGCATGCCGAATGCCTTTGCCGCATGCGCGAACTCGAGTGAGCCGCAGACCCCGTCGTGGTCGGTGAGCGCGAGCACGTCGTAGCCGAGCTCAGCCGCCCGGACCGCCAGCTCCTCGGGCAGCGAGGCGCCGTCGAGGAACGAATAGGCTGAGTGTGCATGGAGCTCGACGTAGGCCACGGCGTCGTTCTACGACCCGGCGAGGGCGAGCGGCTCGGCGACCGGATCGTCGTGAAGCTCGAGCGGCCGGAGATCTCGGTCAACGAGGTGAGGGTCGGTCCTGACTTCGAGGGTCCCGGCGCCCACTTCCACAAGGAGCACGTCGATGCGTTCTACGTCCTCGAGGGCGAACTCGAGTTCCTCAACGGCACCGAGACGCTGCGCGCGAGGCCGGGGACGACTGTCGCGGTGCCGCCCGGGATCGTCCATGGGTTCGGCCCTGGGCGCGACGGCGCGCACTACCTCAACATCCACGCACCGGACGGCGGCTTCATCGAGTACATCCGTCGGCGCATCAACGACGACGTCACGGTCCCCTGGGACAGCTTCGACGTGGACGAGCCGTACGGGCCGGCGGGCGCGATCGTCGCCGGGCCCAACGGTGGCGAGCGGCTGAAGCGCGAGCTGATCGAGAACATGATCAGGGCCGAGACGACAGAGCTCTCGATGTTCGAGATGACGTTCGACGAGCGCTGGGAAGGCGTCGACCCGCACACGCACGACGACCAAGTCGACTCGTTCTTCGTGCTCGACGGCGAGGTCGAGTTCCTGATGGACGGTGAGACGGTGCGCGTCGGCGAAGGCACCTACGTGGCCGCGCCGCCGCATGTCGTCCACGGCTTTCGGCCGGTCGGGCCGGCGCGCTTCTTCAACCTCCACGCGCCGGACGCGGGGTTTGCGGGGCGAGCGAGAAGGCGATAGAGACGCCATGACGAGAGAGCTCAACTGCCGCGACGCCGGCTTCGACTGCGAGGCTGTCGTCCGCGCCGATTCAGACGAAGAGGTCATGGCCCAAGTGGCGACGCACGCCCGAGATGTCCACGGCCTCGGGCACATCGATACCGACACCGAGCAGCAGATGCTCACGCAGATCCACGACGCTTAGGCGCCTCTTTGCGAGAACCAGCGCCCGTGCTCGTCGTCGTGGAAGACGACGACGTTCTGGCCGCTCTCGAGGACGACGTCGAAGTACCGCCGGTTGATCGGCTGCTCTGTCCACCAGCGGTCGACGACGCGCCACTCCTCCCGGATCAGCTCGACCGCGAGGCGGTTGACGAGACGCGGCGCCCCGTCTGCCTGTGGCTCGACGAGGGCGGCGCGCGGCTCATTCAGTCGTCCCGCGGAACGAACAGCGCTCTTGCTTCGGGTATCCGCGACCACGGCGCGACCTCGACGACACTTGCGACGGCTCCGCCGCCGGTGCTGGCCTTCACCTGACGCAACCCCTCCTTGAGCCTCGCCTGGAGCTCGACGCCCTCCGGCCTCACGAGCTCGAGCTGCCGGCCGGTTTCCTCGGTCAGCTCGACGAGCTCGAGGCGGAGGGCGATGACCGGTGCAGGCACGTCGTTCAGCTTCGGCCCGAGCGCGATGCGGAGGCGGTCGGACTCCGCGGCAGGGTCGCGGAAGGTGAGGGTGCGGCGCCAGGACGCGCCGCCGACGAGTCGTGCCGAAAGTGCAACTTTTCGGACGAAGCGGTCGGCACGCTCGGGGCGGTTGAGCGCACGATCGACCAGTGTCGCGAGCGCCCGCCGCAGCGTGAGCTCGTTGCCAACCGCCTCGGGGAACTCGAGCACCTCGGAGATCTCCGCCGCCGGCCGGCGGCCGCGGATGCGTCCGCGCCTTCCGCCCCTCGCCTGGCCCCAGGCGCTGCGGCCGTCCGGTCCCAGTCGTTCGGCAACGGCAGCGCCCGGGAGCCCGGCAAGCTGTCCAACGCGTTTCACGCCCAGCGCTTCCAGCTCCTCGCGACGGCGCTCGTCTAGCCCGAGCAGGCGGAGTGGAAGCGGGGCGAGGAACTCCTTCGTGCGCTCGTCGGAGACGACGAGAGCCTGGCCTGGGCGCGCGACGTTGGCCGCCGCCAGCGCGGCGAAGCGACGGGTGGCCGCACCAACGCGCGCGTCCCAGTGGGAGCCGACCGCGGCGAGGGCGCGCCGAAGCGCCTGCTCGAGGCCGCCGTAGAGGCGCTCCACCCCGCGCGTGTCGAAATAGGCGGTACCGAGCGCCGCGGACTCGACAGCGAAGCCGCTGTCTTCGAGCCGGCGGACGATCTCCTCCCAGTCGCGCTCGGCCGAGGCCGGATCGGGCTCGACGAGCACGAGCTTGGGGCAGGTCGCGAGCGCCTCCCCCATGCGCATCCCGGGCTTGACGCCAGCGGCGTCGGCCGCGGCGGTGACGGGCCCGATCAACGGCTCTTCGCCTTCTCGAGGCGCCAGCGCAGCGGGCTCCAGCGCGAGGCTGGGCCGCTTGCGAAGCGAGGCGCGAAGCTCGAAAGCGGGGATGGCGAGACAGGCGATCATGACCGAACACGTGTTCTATCACGAACGTGTGTTCGCGTCAACCGGCGGCCCATAGCGGCGGCTGAGGCATCGCTAACGTCTCGACGTGAGGCGGCTGCCTCTCGTAGCGTTGACAGCGCTGCTCGTCGCGACGACGGCGGCGCCGGCTGGCGCCATCCACCGCGGCTACGACGCTCCCATGGAGTCGTTCCGGTTCATGGTCTCGCTTCGCCTGGGCGCCACTCCGGAGAGCCACCGTTGTGGTGGGACGCTGATCAAGCCCGACATCGTCCTGACGGCAGCCCACTGCGTCGCCGGCGTAGCGCCGGGCGCGCTCGTCGCGGTCGTCGGTTCTGACGTCCCTGACTGGGCTACAGCGCCGCCGTTTCGACGGCCGGCCACCGCGTCCCCGAGGCCTTCAACCCTCGTTACGACAACCGCCACGACATCGCTGCAGGCGGGCTGACGATTTAGGTGCCGATCTCAGCCGCCGAGTCGACCATCCGGCTCAGACGCGGGACGACGTCGACCACATCCTCCTGCGCGCAGAACCTGATGTCCTCCTCGAGCCCAGGTGGCCCGTACGTACGCGCCAGCAGCGCTTCGTGCGCTGACGGAAACGACCGCGCCAGGATCGCGCACGCCTTCGCGGCGTCTGTGACCTCGCCGTCCAGCCTCTCCACGATCCGACCTGCGCAGTATGCGTCGTCCAGCGCGAACCGGCCCTGGAAGCCCGCGCAGACGATCACACAGTCTTCCCGCACCGCCCCCGCCGCCGCGCTCAAGTTCAGCAACGACCCCAGCAGCACCTCCCCACACGCCGCTGCTGCAGCCAGCACCGCCCGCGTGCCGTTCGTCGTCGAGTAGATCAACGTCTCCCCGCGCGGCTCCAGCACCTCCCGCGGCGATGCGCCGATGTCGAACCCGTCGATCTTCACCGCCGAGCGCTCGCCGCCCAGCAACCCCTCCCCCAACTGCTCGCGCAGAGCCAAAGCGTCGGCGACCTCGCGGCAGCAGAAGACCCTCCGATACCCGCTCGCCAGGGCCTCCGCGATCGTTGACGTCGCGCGCAACACATCGACCACGACGGCCACGGGCGCCTCCAGGACCTCGTCGGGCGTGAACGCCACATGCACCCGCATCGCGGACATCTACGCTACCCCCGCTCATGGCCTGGTCGCGCTCCTCTCGGGACGAAGCCCTGTGTCGCCGTGCCGCGCCGGGCGGCGCGAGGCCGCGTCCTCAGTCGCGCCCGTATCTTCCGGATACTCGCCCTCCCGGCGTCCTTGCGTCGCATCCACCCAACGCACCACGACGACGAAGCGTCATCCCGAGATGAGCGCCCAGCAGCCCCTCTATTGCTACCGCCACCCCAATCGCGAGACGCTCGTGTCCTGCTCGGAGTGCGGCCGGCCGATCTGCGAGGAGTGCATGACGTTCGCCCCGGTGGGCATCCGCTGCCCTGAGCACTCGGGGAAGCCGCTTGGCACGCAGCGCCTCACCAAGGGCGTCCGCCGTGCCGGCTTCGAAGGCACCGGAGCCATCGTCACAAAGGCTCTGATCGCGATCAACGTCGCCGTGTACCTGGTCGAGCTCGGTATGGGCGGCCAGGTCAACGGCACCGGCAACCGCATCTACGAAAACGGCGCGCTCTACGGGCCGGCAGTAGCAGCGGGCGACTGGTGGCGCCTCTTCACCGCCATGTTCCTCCACTACGGCCCGATCCATCTGGCGTTCAACATGCTCGCGCTCTGGTTCTTCGGAGGCGCCGTCGAGCAGGCGATCGGCCGTGGCCGCTACCTGCTCGTCTATGCCGTCTCGGGCCTCGCGGGCTCGGCCGGCGCCCTCGTCTTCACGCCGAACAGCGTGACCGTCGGCGCCTCGGGCGCGATCTTCGGGATCCTCGGCGCGGCGCTCGTGCTCGAGCGCCAGCGCAACTACGTCCTCGGCGGCGGCGCGATCGGGATCATCGTGCTGAACCTCGTCTTCACCTTCGCGATTCCGGGCATCTCGATCGGCGGCCACCTAGGCGGGCTCGTCGGCGGCGCCCTCTGCATGCTCGCGCTCTCACGGTTCGGCCGGACGCACGCCATCTACGGCCGGCCGGGCCTGCTCGGGATCCTCGGCGTGGTCGCGGTCGGCGTCGCGAGCTTCGTGGTCGCGTACTGGCGCGCGCAGGGCCGGCTGTAGACCGGCGTAACGCCCGGCCTCGGACGCCGGGCCCCTCCCTCGACCGAGGGAGCGCCGCCGCGCTGGCTCCTCCGTATGGGTGACAGTGGACGGATTTCTTACGCGCGCGTAACAGAAAGCTAACCCCGCGCACGAGCAATGCGCCTATGTCACGAAGAGCCCCCAGCTCACGAAAGGCAGGACAACAGCATGCGGAAAAGCACGACCATCATCCTCGGCCTGGCTGTGGCGCTAGTCGTCGCGACTGCCGCGTTCGCGGCGGACGGAAGCGGCCAGGCGAATGCGGCCAGAGCGTGTAGGACGGAGCGAACGGCGATGGGCGCGGATGCGTTCAAGCTGCTCTACGGGACCAATGCGAACCGCTCGAACGCTTTCGGCAAGTGCGTCGCGAAGGCCGCGCGAGCCGAGCATCAGGCGACCGCGAATGCGTCGCACGCGTGCCGGACCGAGCGCGAGTCGCTCGGTGAGGCCGCCTTCAATTCCAAGTACGGCCGGTCGGACACGGACCGCGGCGCGTTCGGCAAGTGCGTCTCCGGGCAAGCGAAGACGGCCCTCGCCGAGCAGCAGCAGGAAAGGGTCAATGCCGCCAAGACCTGCAAGGCCGAGCGCAAGACCCTCGGTGGCGCGGCGTTCCGGACCAAGTACGGAACGAACCGGAACAAGGCGAACGCCTTCGGCAAGTGCGTCTCGAAGCTCGTCAACGCGTAATACGCTCATTCCTCGAGCGCGCGGAGGGCCCCGGACAGGGGCCCTCTTCCTTTAGCCGACCGAGACCGCGCCAGGCTAGGCGGGTCGCACCGAGGCGCTTTGCGGGGGCCTCTCTACCCGTGGCATGGCTCTGAAGAGGAGGACGCTCGTGAGGACTGCCCAGCCGAGCCCGGCGATGAGCAACACGTAGAGATAACCGCCGCTCGGAGACCAGAATCCATCTGAAGCCCAGGTCGTTCCGCGCAATGCGACGAGCACCGCCGCGGCGACCCCGATCCACATGAACCAACGTGGAACGATCGCCGCACGCGGCAAGCCGACAGTCGCCGCACCGATGAACCCGCCGACGAGGAAGGCACCGAGCGCGTCGATCGACCAGCTCAGCGAGTTCAGCGCTTGGTTCACTCCGTCATCGCCGGCGTCGGCGATGTTGAGCGCCAGTGACGCGCTCACCGCCTGGACGACGTACGCAACGCCGACCGCCGCAACGGCGAGCGACAGCACCGTCGCAGCGAGCCGGCCCTGCCCCGACTGGCGCAGAATGTTCGCGATCGCGCCCGCGAACCAGAGAAGGAAGAGGAACCCGACTGCGATGATCGGCTCGGCGGTGAGGACGCGGCCGCCGTTATCGCTGTAGAACGCCGGCACTTCGCTCCCGGACGCGTCGACTTTGGGGCCGTCCCCGAAGAGCGTGAAGCCGACGATGAGCAGGACGGCGAACGGGATTCCAGATCCGCGCGCCCAGCGATCCCACTGCATGTCGCTCATGAGACTTCCTTCGATTCCGTCGGATTGTGCTCCGTCGGAGAGGAAGGTTCAACCGCCGACGGAGACGGCTTCGACGCCCGCCTCGGCCAGCGCCGCCTGCGCCGCCGCGAGCCGAGCGAGCGGAACGCGGTACGGCGAACATGAGACGTAGTCGAGACCGAGCCGGTGGCAGAACGCCACCGACGACGGCTCGCCGCCGTGCTCCCCGCAGATGCCGAGCTTGAGCTCCGGCTTCGTCGAGCGACCGCGCTCGACTGCGATCGCCATCAGGTCCCCCACCCCCCTCTGGTCGAGCGTCTCGAACGGATTCCGTTCGAGTACGCCGTCCTGGAGGTAGTGCGTGAGGAACTTCCCCTCGGCATCGTCGCGCGAGAATCCCAGCGCGGTCTGCGTCAGGTCATTCGTCCCGAAGGAGAAGAAGTCCGCCTGCTCGGCGATCTCGTCCGCCCGCACGCAAGCCCGTGGGAGCTCGATCATCGTGCCGACGAGATATTCGACCTCCGCCTCCTCGTCGGCGGTCTCGACCGTGAGCTCCCGCAGCCGCCGCAGCTCCTCCTGGAAACCGACCAGCGGATGCATGATCTCGACGAGCGGCGCGTCGCCCGTCCGTTCCTGGACCGCCGCCGCGGCGCGGATGATCGCCCGCACCTGCATCTCGTAGATCTCCGGGAACTGAAGCCCGAGCCGGCAGCCGCGCGTCCCGAGCATCGGGTTCGCCTCCTGGAGCGCGCGGATGCGCGAGCGCATGCGATCGTCTGTCGCCTGCTCGAGCGGCGGCAGGAACTCGTGCAGCGGCGGATCCAGCAGCCGGATCGTTACGGGCAGGCCCGCCATCGCCTCGAAGATCCCCTCGAAGTCCCCCTGCTGGTGCGGCAGCAGCCGGTCGAGCGTGGCGCGGCGCTCGTCCTCGTCCGAGGCCATGATCATCTCGCGGACGACAGGCAGGCGGTCCTCGGCCATGAACATGTGCTCGGTCCGGCAGAGGCCGATGCCCTCCGCACCGAACTCACGCGCCTTCGCGGCGTCATCCGGCGTGTCCGCGTTGGCGCGCACCTTTAGCCGCCGGAGCTCGTCGGCCCAGCCGAGCACCGTCTCGAAGTCCTCGTTGATCTCGGGCTCGATCAGCGGCACCTCGCCGATGATCACGTCGCCGGTCCCGCCGTCGATCGTGATCACGTCGTCCTCTTTCAGCTTGTGGCCGTTGAGTGACGCCGTCCCGGCCGTCGCGTCGAGCGAGAGCGCCTCACAGCCCGCGACGCACGGCTTTCCCATCCCACGGGCGACGACAGCGGCATGGGACGTCATCCCGCCATGAGCGGTCAGGATCCCCTGCGCCGCAATCATCCCGTGGATGTCGTCGGGAGTCGTCTCCCAGCGGACGAGGATCACGGCCGTCCCGTTCTTGCCTCGCTCCTCCGCCGTGTCGGCGTCGAAGACGATGCCGCCGGACGCCGCGCCGGGTGAGGCGTTCAGGCCCTTGGCGACGACCTCGTAGGCGGCGTCGGGGTCAATTCGCGGGTGGAGGAGCTGATCCAGCTGGCCGGGATCGATTCGGGCAACCGCCTCTTCGCGCGTGATCAGACCCTCGTCGACCATGTCGACGGCCGCCTTCAGCGCCGCAGCGGCCGTGCGCTTCGCGCCTCGGGTCTGGAGGAGGTAGAGCTTGCCGTCGTCGACGGTGAACTCGATGTCCTGCATGTCCTTGTAGTGCTCTTCCAGGCGTCGCATCGTCTCCACGAGCTCGCCGAAGGCGTCCGGGAGGCGCTCCTTCATCGCGGCCACGGGCTCAGGCGTGCGCATGCCGGCGACGACGTCCTCCCCCTGGGCGTCGGCGAGGAACTCGCCGTAGAGGCCGGCCTCCCCGGTGGAGGGGTCGCGCGTGAAGGCAACGCCGGTCCCGGACTGCTCGCCCTTGTTGCCGAAGACCATCTGGACGACGTTGACCGCCGTCCCGAGGTCGTGCGGAATCTTGTTGTAGCGCCGGTACGCCTGGGCGCGAGGGGTGTTCCACGACTCGAAGACGGCGCGCACGGCTCGGCCGAGTTGCTCCCTCGCGTCCTGTGGAAACGGCCCTCCGGTTTCGTCCTCGTAGATCCGCTTGAACGCCTCGACCGTCGCCGGAAGATCGTCTTCGTTGAAGGCGTCCTCGAACCGATGCGCATCGATGCCCTCGACGATCTCGCCGTACATCTGGATCAGCCGGCGGTAGGAGTCCAGCACGAAGCGCTCGCCCCCCTCCGCGGCCTCGTCGTTCAGGCCGACGTTGAGGATCGTGTCCATCATCCCGGGCATCGAGACGGCGGCGCCGGAGCGAACGGAAACGAGCAGCGGCTCGTGCGGGTCGCCGAAGCGCTTGCCGGTCGTCTCCTCCAAGCGCCCGAGATGCTCGTCGATCTCTTCCTCGAGCCCTTCGGGCAGTGTGTTGCCACCCGCCATGTAGGCGCGGCACGCGTCGGTCGTGATCGTGAAGCCCGCCGGCACCGGGACGCCGAGCTGCGTCATCTCGGCGAGTCCGATTCCTTTCCCGCCGAGCAGGTCGCGACCGCCGTCGGTCGGCTCGCCGAAGTCATAGACGTACCTGGGCATGGGGAGCGGATTATCGCTCAGGCGCGATACTGGCCCCGTGGCGGAGCGGCAGATCGTGGCTGTCGGCGGCGGCAAGTTCTGCGAGGAGCTCGCCGCGTTTCTCCTCGGGCTCACGGGACGCGAGCGACCGAAGGTGCTCTACATCGGGACGGCGGCGGCGGAGGATCCGGAGTCAGCGCTCCGGATGTACGACCGCTTTGGCTCTCAGGTCGAGCTCACGCGCCTGGAGTTCTTCCCGTGGCCGCCGGAGGATCTGAGGGCCGCCGTGCTCGAGCAGGACCTGATCTTCGTCGGCGGCGGCAATACGGCGAACATGCTCGCGATCTGGCGCGTCCACCGCGTTGACGAGCTCCTGCGGGAGGCGTGGGATCGCGGCGTCGTGCTGTCGGGCTCGAGCGCCGGCGGCATCTGCTGGTTCGCTGAGGGCGTAACCGATTCGTTCGGGCCGCAGCTCGACAGGATGGACTGCCTTGGCTTCCTCCCGGGGAGCTTCTGCCCGCACTACGACGACGAGGAGCTCCGGCGACCCCGCTACCACGCGCTGATCCAGGACGGGCTCGCCGGGGGCTTGGCCGCAGACGCAGGTGTCGGGCTGCACTTCGTCGACGGCGAGTTGCGCGAGGTCGTGGCCTGCGACGAGGGGTCGAAGGCCTACCGGCTCGAGCTGCGCGGCGACGAGGTCGTCGAGGAGCCAATCCAGGCGCGCGCCTTGTGATCGAGCTCCGGCCGATGACGCCCGAGTTCGTCGAGGCCGTGCTCGAAGGCCGGCGCGAGGAGGCGGCGGAGTTGTTGAGCATCGAGGTGCCCGAGGAGTTTCCCTCCGAAGGCGAGAAGGGCTTTCTCGGCCTCCGGCTGCGGCAGATGCGCGAGGACGAGCGCTTCCGGACGTGGTGCCCGCACGCGATCGTCCTCGGCGGTCAGATGATCGGCCACGCCGGTTACCACGGCCCTCCCGGGATCAACTCGACGCACGATCCTGAGGCCGTGGAGTTCGGCTACAGGATCTTCCCACCGTACCGTGGGCGCGGCTATGCGACGCAGGCGGCGATGATGCTGATGGACCAAGCGCGGGATCGCGCGGGCATCCAGCGCTTCGTGTTGTCAGTCGCGCCCCAGAACGAGCCGTCGCTCGCAATCGTCCGCAAGCTCGGCTTCGTCAGGACCGGTGAGCAGATGGACGAAGAGGACGGCCTCGAGCTCGTCTTCGAGCTCATGCGGAGCGCCGACGCCGCGCCCTGAACTCCGCGATCCAGGCCGCTCCGCGCAGTCCGAGCCAGATCGGGGCGAGCAGGAAATAGAAGAGGACCCCGGCAACCAGAAGCAGCACCCACCAGACCGCCCATCGCCAGAGCGGCACCGGACGGGCGCGTGCGGCGACAGCGTCGGGATTCAAGACGCGGCCGCGGGCGCGGCCTGCCGGCGCTCGACCATCGCGATGATCCGCGCCGCAGTTTCCTCGATCGAGAGCTCTGAGATCTCGATCACCGGGCAGCCGAGACGACGGTGGAGCGCCTCCGCTTCCTCCAGCTCGTCGTAGATCTCGACGACATCCTTGTAGCGCCGGTTGTTGCCCCCGAGCCGCCTCGCGCGATCCGAGCGGATCTCCGCCAGCCGCTCGGCACCGATCGTCAACCCGACGATCTTCGACTGGTCGATCTCGAACAGCTTCGCGGGCGGCTCGATCCCCTTCACGACCGGAACGTTCGCGGCCTTATAGCCGAGGTAGCCGAGGTAGATCGAGAGCGGCGTCTTCGAGGTCCGTGAGACGCCCACGAGGACGATGTCGGCTTCGTCCAAGCCGCCGCCCACTCCGTCGTCGTACTTCACCGCGAACTCGATCGCCGCCATCCGGCGAAAGTAGTGCGAGTCCAGCGGAGGGCGGGCGCCCGGCGTCATCTTCGCGCCCTGGCCCGAGACCTTCACGACCGACTCGATCGGCTGGCGGAGGATGTCGCAGTAATGGACCTTCGCGCGGCGGCAGAGGTCGTGCATGGCGTCGCGGAGCTCCGGCTTGACGATCGTGTAGACGATCACTGCCGGTCGGCCTTTCGCGCGTTCGACAGCCAGGCGGAGGTCGTCGACGCTCTCGACCATCGGGTGGACGATGTCCTCGAACTCCTGCTCGGGGAACTGCGCCTCGAGCGCCTGAACGAGGCGCTTCGCCGTCGCACCGGTGGCGTCGGAGATCATGTGCAGCTCGACGACGGTCACGGCCGGAGCGTATCGCCACCTGCCACCGCCAGCCGTGTCCGGTGGCTGGCACCGGACACGGCCGTTGGAGGGGAGGGAGGTTATTGAGCGGTGGCCGGACGCTGGCCGAGCGTTACCTGCACGGTGCGCTCCTTGCCGTTCCGCTTGATCGTGAGGGTGATCTTGTCGTCGGGCTTCTTGGCGTCGATCGCCGAACGGAGCTCGTCGCCGCTCGAGATCGACTTGCCGTCGACGGCCGTGACCTCGTCGCCGGTCTGGAGGCCTGCACGACCGGCAGGGCTGCCCGGGACGACTTGAGCGACCTTTGCGGCGCCGTCGTCGGGGAGGCTGACGCCGAGGTACGCGTGCTCGACGCGCCCGCTCCTGATCAGCTCGGCCGCGACGCGCTGAGCCGTGTCGCCGGGAATTGCGTAGCCGATGCCGTCGCTGCCGCCGGACTCGCTGCGGATCTGCGCCGCGACGCCGACGACATGGCCCCCGGTGTCGAGCACCGGGCCGCCGGAGTTGCCGTGGTTCAGCGCCGCGTCGGTCTGCACCGCGTTCTCGATCGTGAACCCGTTCGGCGATTGGATCTCCCGGCCGAGGGCGCTGATCACGCCCGCGGTAAGCGTTCCCTCGAGGCCGAAGGGGCTACCGATCGCGATCACGGAGTCGCCGACTTCGAGTGAGGTGTCCGATGCGAAGCTCAACGGCGTGAGCTCGGAGCTCGGCACATCGACGTCGAGCACCGCGATATCGGTGGAGGGATCGGTCCCCACGATCTCGGCGTGAACGTCCTTCCCGTTCGCGAAGCGGATGGTGACGGACTGTGCGCCGTCGACGACGTGCTGGTTCGTGACGATGTGGCCCTCGTCGTCGATGACGAAGCCGCTGCCCGTCGCGCCGCCGCCGGGCGTCTCGTTGCCGAATGGGTCGGTTTGCGCGCCGGTCGTGGTCTGGATCTCGACGACGCCGTTCTTGACGCGCTGGTAGACGGCGGAGAGAGCCGAGGTGGTGCGTGCGATCGGCTGAGCCGACGCTGTGGTCGTTGCGGCGGAGTCGCCGCTCGTCTCGAGCGCGACGCCGGCTCCGACCGCGCCTCCGACGCCCGCCGCGAGCAGGAGTGCCGCGGCGATGGTTGCCAGTTGCTTGCTCATGGCAGGCATAAAACACCCGGCGCCTAAGAGCCGCCTGAGAACGTCGTTCAGCTTCGGTTAATACTCGTTAACGAGGGATCTGGGCGAGATCGCCGAGGCCGCCGAGCGTATCGCGGACGTCGAGCAGCAGGCGGAGTCGGTTCTCGCGCACGGCCCTGTCCTCGTCCATCACGAGCACCTCCTCGAAGAAGCGGTGCAGGACCGGACCGAGCTTCGCCCCGGCCTCGACGGCGGCTTCGAAGTCGCCCCTGTCGAGGGCAGCGGTGATCTCCGGCTCCACCTCCCCGAGTTGCTTCGCGACCTCCTTCTCCGCGTCTTCGCTCACCAGCTTCGTGTCGAATCTCGCCGCCGCCTGCTCCTTTTCCGCGAGCCTGCTCGCACGGATGTAGGCGGTGTGGATCGGCTCGAGCCGCTCGTCGGGCAGCGCAGCGAGCGCCTGCGCCAGCCGGGCGACGGAGCCGAGGTCGCGCACGTCGGCGGCGCGTGCGGCGCGGACGAATTCCACCGGGACGTCGGGCAGGAGACCTTCGAAACGCTCCTCGACGAACTCGCCGACTTCGTCGCTCAGGAGCTCGCGCGGGATCGTCAGCCCGCCCTCGGTGGCGAGCCGGCAGAGCCCGATCGCGGCGCGGCGCAGCCCGAACGGGTCGCGGGAGCCCGTGGGCTTGTGGCCGAGCGAGAACGAGACCGTCAGCGCATCGATCTTGTCTGCGGCCGCGAGCACGCGTCCCGGCTCGCTCGCCGGGAGTGGTCCGCCTGCGGAGTCGGGCAGGTACTGCTCGGCGATCGCGGCGCAGACGGCCTCCGGGAAGCCCGCGAGCCGGGCGTACTCGGCGCCGATGTAGCCCTCGAGCTCGGGGAACTCGCGCACGAGCTCCGCGGCCTGGTCCGCCTTCGCGAGGCGTGCCGCCTCGAGTGAGGCATCACCCCCGCCGAGGCCGTCGACGAGGCTCCGCAGCCGCGCCGTCTTGTCGGCGAAGGTCCCGGCGCCTGCGAAGTAGACGATCGAGCCGAGGCGGCCCGCAAGTGCCTCGATCCCGGCTGTGAGGTCGCGCTCGAAGGTGAAGGTCGCGTCGTCGAGTCGGCCTTCGAGCACGGTTTCGTTGCCGGCGCGGACCGTCTCGGCGTCGCCGCCGTTGGCGACGACGGCGAAGCGGTTGCCGCCGAGCGGGAAGTACCGTTGGTGCGACTGCATCGCGGTCTCGATCACGCGCTCCGGCAGTGCGAGGAAGCGCTCGTCGAAGCTCCCCTCCAGCACCAGCGGCGCTTCCACCAGCTGGATCACCTCGCGGAGCTTGCCGAGGGGGTCGCGCCACTCGCCGAGCGAGTCGAGGCCCTCGTGGATCAGGCGTTCGCGCTCCGCGGGGTCGGGCTCGACGCCGGCTGCGCGCAGCGTGTCCGGATAATCGTCGGCGCTCGCGACGTCCACCTCGCCGGAGGTGAACCGGTGCCCGTACGTCGTCGTGCCGTGATCGCTCACCGGCTGATCGTCGAGGCGCGCGCACGTCCACCGGACCGGGCGCGGGAATCGCAATCCCGACTCGTCCCAGCGCATCGTCTTGCCGAAGCGAAGACCGCGGAGGATCTCGTTCAACTGTCCCGGCAGGACCTGGCCCAGGGCCTGGCCCCGGGACATGACCCCGAGGAACCCGTCCCGCTCCTCGAGGTCCTCGATGGACACGCCATGGCGCTTCGCGAAACCCGCCGCCGCTCTCTCCCGCAACTCGACCGGCGGGCCCTTGATCCACTGGTCACCGGTGTGCTCCTGGAGTCCGGAGACGAGCACCGCGAGGCGCCGCGGGCCGACGAGAACCCGATCCGGCGCGCGGCCGAGATGGCGTTCGCAGAGCCCGGGAAGCTGCGCCTCGGCCTCGTACACCGCCGCCGCCGGCAGCTCCTCGCACCCAATCTCAAACAGGAGTCGCAAGGTATTCCTCGGCGACGCGGCGGGCGAGATCGCGAACGCGGCCGATGTACGACGCCCGCTCGGTCACGGAGATCGCGCCCCGCGCGTCGAGCAGGTTGAAGGCATGCGAGGCCTTCAGCACCTGGTCGTACGCCGGCAGCGGCAGGTTCTTCGCCAGCAGGTGCGCGCACTCGCCCTCGTACTCCTCGAACCGGCGCATCAGCGCGTCTACGGGTGCCTCCTCGAAGTTGTACGCAGACCACTGCCGCTCGCTCTCCTTGTAGATGTCGCCCCAGGTGAGCCCTGCGACCCACTCGAGCGCGAATGCGCTCCGCTTTCCCTGGAGGAACATTGCGAGCCGCTCGAGCCCGTAGGTGATCTCGCCCGAGACGACGTCGACGTCCATGCCGCCGAGCTGCTGGAAGTACGTGAACTGCGTCACCTCCATTCCGTCGACCCACACCTCCCAGCCGAGGCCCCAGGCGCCGAGGGTCGGCCCCTCCCAGTCGTCCTCGACGAGCCGGACGTCATGGCGCGTCGTGTCGATGCCGACGGCTTCGAGCGACGCGAAGTACTGGTCGAGGATGTCGTCCGGCGCAGGCTTGAGGACGACCTGCAGCTGGAAGTAGTGCTGGAAGCGGTACGGGTTCTCGCCGTAGCGCCCATCACTCGGCCGGATGCAGGGCTCGACGTAGACCGTCCGCCACGGGTCTGGGCCGAGGCAGCGAAGGAACGTGGCCGGATTGAACGTGCCGGCGCCGAGCTCGGTGTGGTACGGCTGCATCACCACACAGTCGCGCTCGGCCCAGTAAGCCTGGAGCGCCGCGATCATCTCCTGGTAGTTCAGGGCCACGAGTCGCGCAATCCTACTGACGGGGTTGGATCGCCCCTGACGCGGGAACGGCCTGCATATGGCCGAAACACGTGAGGTCCGCGTCGCCGAGGTCAAGGCCCTCCAGACCCGGTCCGGAAATACGCGCTACGTGCTCGTGGACGACGACGGAAACGAGTACACGACCTTCCGCGAGGGCATCGCGCGCAAGGCGGTGGAGGCAGAGCGTGGGCCCGCGCGGATTCGTTTCCACCAGGAGGAGCGGAACGGCTTCACGAATGTCTACCTCGACTCCGTCGAGCCGCTCGAAGAGGAGGCCGGCGACGACGAGGACGCCGTCGAGCGCGAAGTCGAGGAGGCCGCGTGGGACGCGGCGATCGAAGCTGCGCCGTGGCTCGTCGGCGGCGACCGGAAGCGAAAGGTCCCTGCGGATCAGCTCTTCGAGACGCTGAAGCCGTTCAAGGACCGCGTCGCCGACGACATCAAGGACTGAACAACGGCGGCCCCGGCTGCCCACGCTCGATCGTCACCGTGATGTCGGGCGTGACGTAGTCCGTGTCCACCACACTCCAGCGCCCATGCTCACGCTCGAGCCACACGAACATCTCGCCGTGGATGTCGAGCTTGCGGACACGGTGGAGCGTTGGAACGGCGACGCAGGGCTCGGCGTGGTACGTCTGCGCTTCGCAGAGCTTCCGCTCCGTCGGGCGGCCGACGCTGATCGGCCTCCCCCACCCGGGCCACGCGCTGATCGTTCTTGCCGTCAGGCGGGCCTGCCGCAGGGCGGCCGCATCGTAGGTAGCGTCCTCGCCGCCCGCGCTGCCGACGAGGACAAGGACGAAGAGGCAGGCGACGGCGGCGCGGCGCACTGGAACCGCTATCGACTCAGGCCGACAGCGTCT
>Ga0126310_10000132_pt1 | contig 21523 bp, 17 predicted proteins | sample Plot60_FD_92540 | JGI IMG/M metagenome (GOLD analysis project Ga0126310, IMG submission 92540) | Serpentine soil microbial communities from UC McLaughlin Reserve, CA, USA - Plot60 | ecosystem: Environmental > Terrestrial > Soil > Grasslands | place: USA: UC McLaughlin Reserve, Lake County... | reverse complement strand
TACGTGTCGAATCCGGAGTTCCTGAAGGAGGGCACCGCGGTGCACGACTTCATGAATCCCGACCGCGTGGTGGTGGGCGCCAACCACGCCTCCGCACGCTTCGGCGAGCGCGTCGCTGCGCTCTACCAGCCGCTGGGCGCCCCCGTGGTGCACACCGATGTCGCCAGCGCGGAGATGATCAAGCTGGCCTCGAACGCATTCCTCGCCACGAAGATCTCGTTCATCAACGAGATCGCCAACGTCTCAGAGGAGGTGGGGGCCGACGTCGACGAGGTCGCCCGCGGCATGGGGCTCGACGGGCGCATCGGCTCCCGGTTCCTGCGCGCCGGCGTGGGCTACGGCGGCTCCTGCTTTCCCAAGGACGTGCAGGCGCTCAAGCAGCTGGCCGGCAACACCGGCTATCACTTCCAGCTGCTCACGTCGGTGATCGAGGTCAACGAGCTGCAGAAGCGACGCACGATCGGCAAGCTGCAGAAGCATCTTGGCTCACTGGTGGGCAAGGAGATCGCCCTCCTCGGCGTGGCCTTCAAGCCCGATACCGACGACACGCGCGAGGCCACCAGCCTGGTGCTCTCCGGCCGCCTCCAGGGGGAGGGAGCGAACGTGCGGGCCTACGACCCGGTGGCTGACGCAGACGGCATGCTCGGCGGGGCGCGCATCTGCGAATCGGCGCTCCAGGCCCTCGACGGCGCCGACGCGGCGGTGGTGGTCACCGAGTGGCCGGAGTTCGCCGAGCTCGACTGGGAGGGCGAGGTCAAGCCGCGCATGCGCGTGCCGCTGGTCGTCGACGGCCGGAACTTCCTCGACCGCGACGGCCTGCGCGCGGCGGGCTTCACCTATGAGGGGATCGGCAGGTAGTGCAGGCACTCGTGCTCGCCGGCGGCGAGGGCACCCGGCTGCGCCCGCTCACCCGCACCACGCCCAAGCCGGTCATGCCGCTTGCCGGGCGGCCATTCCTCACCTTCCTCCTCGACTGGCTGCGCCGGCACGGCGTCGACGACGTGATCCTCTCCTGCGGGTTCCTCTCGAACGGCGTCAAGGCCGTTCTCGGCGACATCTACAACGGCATGCGGCTGCGCTACGTGTTCGAGGACGAGCCGCTCGGCACGGCGGGCCCCGTGCGGCTGGCCCACGACGAGGGCCTCCTGGCGGAGCGCCTGCTGGTCTTGAACGGCGACGTGCTCACCGACATGGACCTCGGGGCGGAGATCCAGCAGCACGCGCGCACGCGCGCACTCGCCACCCTGGCGCTGGTCACGGTCGTCGAGACGTCGAGCTACGGCGTGGTGCCGACCGACGCCGAGGGGCGCGTCGAGGCCTTTCTCGAGAAGACCGGGGGTGAGGTGCCCACGAACCGCATCAACGCGGGCGCCTATGTGATCGACCGCGAGCTGGTCGAGTCGATCCCGGCCGGCCGGGCGGTGTCGTTCGAACGCGAGGTCTTCCCCGGGCTCGTCGGCGCGGGCCTCTACGGCTGGCACGCGGACGGCTATTGGATCGACATGGGCACCGCCGAGCGCTACCTCGAGGCGACCTATGACCTGCTGGCCGGCAAGGTCGAGTCGAGCCTGCCGCCGCGTGACGAGACCGGCTCCCTGATCTACTCGGGCTGTGTCACGAGCGGCGCCCACATCGGCCCGCAGAGCGTGCTCGGCAGGCACTGCTCGGTCGGCAGCGACTCGACCGTGGAGCGCTCGGTGCTCCACGACCGGGTGCTGGTGGGCGCGGACTGCACGATCCGCGAGAGCGTCCTCGGCGAGCGCGTGCAGGTGGGCGAGGGGGCTCGCGTCGAGCCGGGCTCGCTGGTCGGAAGCGGCGCCCAGATCGAGGCCGGCGCACTGGTCGAGGCCGGCTCGCGCGTGGAGCCGGAGCTGCGCGTGCCGTGAGCGAGAACGCGCTGTCGCGCGCCCGGATCGACGCCGCGGACCCCCAGGGGATGCTCGGCGACGTGCTGGCGCAGGTGCTGCAGCTGGGCGACGCGCTCTGGCGAGTCCAGTCCGGAGGGCTGCGCCCGAGGGACCTCTCCGGCGGCCTGGCCGTCTGCGGCATGGGCGGCTCGGCGATCGGCGGCGACCTGGCGCTGGCGGTGCTCGGCGACCGCGCCACGAGGCCGGTGCGAACCGTGCGCGACTACGCCCTCCCGCCGTGGGCCGGCGCCGACACGCTGGTCCTTTGCTGCAGCTACTCGGGCAACACCGAGGAGACGCTGGCCTGCTTCGAGGCAGCGGGCATCGTCGGGGCGCCGCGGATCGCCGCGACGACCGGCGGTGCGCTGGCGGAGGCGGCCCGGGCGGAGGACGTGCCGGTGATCGGCGTCCCCGCCGGTATGCAGCCGCGCGCCGCGGTGCTCTACATGACCGTCGCCGCGCTCGAGTGCGCGGCCCTCTGCGGCGCCGCGCCGCAGTTGCACACCGAGCTGGACGCGGCCACGTCGCTGCTCGAGGAGCTCGTCGAGGAGTGGGGACCGGATTCGCCCGCGGACTCCCGCGCCAAGCAGCTGGCCAGCCGCCTCCGGGGCCGCCTGACGGTGGTGCACGGGTCGGGGCCCACGTGCGCGCCGGCGCGCCGCTGGAAGGCCCAGCTCAACGAGAACGCCAAGGCCGCCGCCTTCGCCACAGAGCTGCCGGAAGGCAGCCACAACGAGATCTGCAGCTGGGAGCGGGGGGCCGCGGGCTGCGACGTCGCGGCGCTGTTCCTGGTGGACTCCGATCAGCATCCGCGCAGCCGCCGGCGCGTCGAGCTGACCTGCCGTGAGGTGCAGCGGGGCGGCGGCATCGTCGACACGATCGAGTCGCGCGGCGAAAGCCGGCTGGAGCGGATCCTGTCGCTGGTGCTGCTGGGGGACCTGGTGAGCGTCTATCTGGCGGTGCTCGAAGGCTTCGATCCAACGCCGGTCGACGCGATCGGGCGCCTGAAGGCCGGCCTCGGCCAACCTTGACACGATCTTGGTAAGGTTGCTCCCGGCCGATGGACGGGCTCACCATCAACCAGGCCGCGGCGACGACCGGCTGGTCCCCGCGAATGCTGCGCTACATCGAGAGCGCCGGCCTGATCGAACCCGCACGCACGCCCTCGGGCTACCGCGTGTTCGGGCCGGGGGAGCTGCAGCGGCTGCGCACGCTGCGCGAGCTGCTCGCCCGCTTCGACTGCGGTCTGGGGGAGGTCGCATTCGCCGAGCGCCTGCGCTCGCAGCCTGAGCTGGCGCGCGAGCTCGGCCGCTGGTTCGAGGAGCGCCCGAGCCGCCCCGAGGGCGTGCCCTCGTCCGACTGGCTGCGCTTCGAGCAGGAAAAGCACGAACGGCTGCTCGCGGCCACCGGCTGAATTCCCTGCACACGACACCTGGAGAGCAGATGACCACCGCCACCGAGACCGACTACAAGGTTGCCGACATCTCCCTCGCGGACTTCGGCCGCAAGGAGATCAGCCTGGCGGAGCACGAGATGCCGGGCCTCATGGCGACCCGACGCGAGCACGCCGAGAGTCAGCCGCTCAAGGGCGCGCGCATCACCGGCTCACTGCACATGACCGTCCAGACCGCGGTGCTGATCGAGACGCTCGTGGAACTCGGCGCCGAGGTGCGCTGGTGCAGCTGCAACATCTTCTCCACACAGGACCATGCCGCGGCGGCGATCGCCAAGGCCGGCGTCCCCGTGTACGCCTGGAAGGGCGAGACGCTCGAGGAGTACTGGTGGTGCACCGAGCAGGCGCTCGCCTGGCCGGACGGCGGTGGCCCCAACATGATCCTCGACGACGGCGGGGACGCCACGCTGCTGGTGCACAAGGGCGTCGAGTACGAGCGGGCCGGCGCGGTGCCCGACCCGGAGAGCACCGACAACGAGGAGCTCCAAGTGGTGCTGAAGACGCTTCAGCGCAGCCTGGCCGAGGATCCGGAGAAGTGGACCCGCGTGGCCGCCGAGGTCAAGGGCGTGACCGAGGAGACCACCACCGGCGTCAATCGCCTCTACCAGATGACCGAGACCGGCGAGCTGCTGTTCCCGGCCATCAACGTGAACGACTCGGTGACCAAGTCGAAATTCGACAACCTCTACGGCTGCCGCCACTCATTGATCGACGGCATCAACCGCGCGACCGACGTGATGATCGGCGGCAAGGTCGCCGTCGTCTGCGGCTACGGCGACGTCGGCAAGGGCTGCGCGGAGTCGCTGCGCGGCCAGGGCGCTCGCGTGGTCATCACCGAGATCGATCCGATCTGCGCGCTCCAGGCCGCCATGCACGGCTATGAGGTGAGGACGCTCGACGAGGTCGTAGAGACCGCGGACATCTTCATCACGGCCACCGGCAACAAGGACATCGTCACGGCCGGTCACATGGGCCGCATGAAGCACCAGGCCATCGTCGGCAACATCGGCCACTTCGACAACGAGATCGACATGGCCGGCCTGGCTCGCACCGAGGGCGTCGAGCGGATCAACATCAAGCCGCAGGTCGACGAGTGGAGGTTCTCGGACGGCCACTCGGTGATCGTGCTGTCGGAGGGCCGCCTCCTGAACCTCGGCAACGCCACCGGCCACCCGAGCTTCGTGATGTCGAACTCGTTCACCAACCAGGTGATCGCTCAGGTCGAGCTGTTCACGAAGAACGACGAGTACGAGAAGCAGGTCTACGTGCTGCCCAAGCACCTCGACGAGAAGGTCGCGAAGCTGCATCTCGAGGCACTCGACGTGCGGCTCACGAAGCTGACCGACGAGCAGGCCGCGTACCTGGGAATCGCGGTCGATGGCCCGTTCAAGTCCGACCACTACCGCTACTAGGCGCAGAACGCATACGGCCGTCCCTGGCCGCGTCCTCAGTCGCTTGCGTGCAAAGCACGCGACGCTCCCTGCGTCCTCGCCACGGCCGCCCGTGAGCGCCCTGCGCCCAGCAGCGCGGTGCTGCAGACAGAGGTCCGGTGTTGCGGTCGGAGGTAGCTGACCCGAGCCTGGCCCCCGCCGGCCAGGCCCGGATCGAGTGGGCCGAGGGGCAGATGCCCGTCCTGCGCTCGCTGAGCGAGCGCTTTGCCGGCGAGCGCCCGCTCGCCGGCGCGCGCGTGGCCGCCTGCCTCCACGTGACCGCCGAGACGGCCAACCTGCTGGCGGCCCTGACGGCCGGCGGCGCCGAGGTCGCGCTCTGCTCGGCCAACCCGCTCTCGACGCAGGACGAGGTGGCGGCGGCGCTGGCCGCCGAGGGGGTGCCCGTGCTCGCCAAGCGAGGCGAGGATGCCGCCAGCTATGCGCGCCACGTGAGCGCGCTGGCGGAGTGGGGTCCGCAGGTCACCCTCGACGACGGCGCCGACCTGCTCATGCTCATGCACAGCCGGGAGCTGGCCGAAGGCGTCAGTGGGGGCGCCGAGGAGACCACCACGGGCCTGCTGCGCCTGAGACGCCTGGAGGCCGAGGGCGGCCTGCGCTGTCCTGTGCTGGCGGTCAACGAGTCGCGCACGGAGCGGACCTTCAACGACCACTACGGCACCGGCCAGTCCGCCCTCGACGGCATCCTCCGCGCCACCAACCTGCTGCTGGCCGGGCACACCCTGGCGCTGATCGGCTACGGCGCCGCCGGCAAGGGCATCGCCCAGCGCGCGCGCGGGGCCGGCGCGGCGGTGATCGTGTGCGAGGTCGACCCGTTGCGGGCGCTCGAAGCGCGCATGGACGGCTTCGAGGTGATGCCGGCCCTGGCCGCGGCGGAGCGCGGCGACCTCTTCGTGACGGTCACCGGGTCGCGCGGGGTGCTGCGGCGCGAGCACTTCGAGCGCATGAAGGACGGCGCCGTGCTGGCCAACGCCGGCCACTTCGACGTCGAGATCGACCTGGACGGCCTACGTGAGCTCGCGGGCGGCAATGTGCGGGAGGTGCTGCCGCTGGTCCAGCGGTTCGAGCTCGGCGGGCGGGCGCTCAACCTGCTGGCCGAGGGCCGCGTGGTGAACCTCGCCGCCGGCGAGGGCCATCCCGCCGCGGTGATGGACATGAGCTTTGCCAACCTGGCCCTCGCGGTGGAGCACCTCGTTCGCCACGGCGCCGAGCTGGAGCCGAAGGTGCTCGACGTCCCGCGCGCGATCGACGACGAGATCGCGCGCCTGAAGCTGACCTCGCTGAGGGTGGAGATCGACGCACTGACGCCCGAGCAGGAGCGCTACCTGCACTCGTGGTCAGGCGGCCGGCGCCAGGACGGGTGAGCCTCCGGCGGCCCGCGACCGGCCTACACGTCCGGGCCGGTGTCACCCGGCGGTCGCCGCTCGAGCCGGAGCGAGTAGTCGAGCCACTCCTCCCGCTTGGCGCCCACGCGTTCGTAGACCGCCTGGGCGCGCCTGTTGTCCCTCGCCGTCTGCCAGCCGAGACTGCGCGCCCCGTGACCGCGGGCCCGCTGGGCGCAAGCGGCGATCAGCGCCTCGGCCACCCCGTGGCCGCGGGCCTCGCGGCTCACGAACAGGTCGTTCATGACGCCGTGGCGGCCGGGGCTCAGGGTCTGCCAGCTCCAGTAGACCGTGGCGAAGCCGACCGCCTCGCCATCGCCGGTGCGCGCCAGCAGCTGCACGCCCTCGCGGTCCGGGTCCGCGATCAGCGCGCGCGCCAGCGCGACGAGCTCGTCGTCGCTCGGCTCGACCCCGTAGAAGTCGCAGTAGGCGCGCATCAGCGGCAGCAGGTCGTCGAGGTCCTGCTCGTCCACGAGCTCTATGCGGAGGCCCTCCACGAGCGCATAGCATCGCCGAAATGGACGGGCTGGAGGCCAGCGTGCGCAAGATGCGCGAGGAGGGCATCGCCGACCCGGCGATCCACAGCTTCGCCCACTACTACCGGCTCCTGAGCGAGGGCGAGACCGGAATGCTGCCGGAGTCGGCGCTCGCCCCGCTGGAGGACGTGCCCGATGCCGACGAGCTGCCCGAGGCCGACCAGGACGTGCTCGACCGAGCGGTCGTGATCAAGCTGAACGGCGGGCTCGGCACGAGCATGGGGATGACCAGGGCGAAGTCTTTGCTCCAGGCCAAGGACGGCCTGAGCTTCCTCGACGTGATCGCCCGCCAGGTGCTCGAGCTCCGCCGCCGCCACGGGGCCAGGCTGCCGCTCGTGCTCATGAACAGCTTCGCCACCCGGGACGACTCGCTGGCGGCCCTGGAGCGCTACCCCGGGCTCGGTGGCGATGTGCCGCTCGACTTCCTCCAGGGGAAGGTGCCCAAGCTGACGGCCGACGAGCTGCAGCCGGCGAGCTGGCCGGACGATCCGAGGCTCGAGTGGGCGCCGCCCGGCCACGGCGACCTCTACACCTCGCTCGTGACCTCCGGCATGCTGGCCGAGCTGCTCGAGCACGGCTACGAGTTCGCGTTCGTCGCCAACTCCGACAATCTCGGAGCGGTACTCGAGCCGCGCATCCTGAGCTGGTTCGCTCGCGAGGAGCTGCCGTTTGCGATGGAGGTGGCCGACCGCACGCAGGCGGACCGCAAGGGCGGGCACCCGGCCCGCCTGCGCGCCGGCGGGCTGGTGCTGCGCGAGACGGCACAGACGCCGAAGGAGGATCTGGGCGCGCTCCAGGACACAGAGCGCCACCGCTACTTCAACGCGAACAACCTCTGGCTCGACCTGCGCGCCCTGGAGAGGGCTCTGCGGGAGCGCGACGGCGTGCTGGGGCTGCCGATGATCGTGAACGAGAAGACGGTGGACCCGGCGAATCCCTCCTCACCGAAGGTCATTCAGCTCGAGACCGCGATGGGTGCGGCCGTCGGCGTGTTCGAGGGCGCGGCCGCCATCCGCGTCCCGCGCCGCCGCTTCACCCCCGTCAAGACCACCAACGACCTGCTGGTGCTCCGCTCGGACGCCTACCGGCTCCGCGACGACGCCCAGGTCGAGCTGGCAGCGCCGGCGGTTCCCTTCGTGGACCTGGACCCCCGGCACTTCAAGCTGCTGCGCGACTTCGAACGGCGCTTTTGCCACGGGCCGCCCTCACTGGTGGCGTGCGCGCGCCTCGCGGTGGAGGGCGACGTGGCGTTCGGCCGCCACGTGGTCGTCCGAGGAGAGGTGACGGTGCGCAACGAGGCAGCCGAGCAGCTGCGGATCGCCGACGGCGCCGTGCTCGAGGGCGATTAGCGCCTGCGGATCGGCGGCGATCGCGTGCCCGCCGGGGACGATGGACCCGGATCGCCCTTCGCGAGCGCGCTCGTGGCCGCTGCGGCCGGCACCACCTCATGGATGCGCAGAGCGCTCTCGCCCGCGTAGAGGGGTAGTGCGTCGAGCATTCGATCGGGCGCGTCGCGGTGGGCGGCGAGCGGCGACAGAATGGGCACGCCGGGGCGCTGCAGACGGGCGGGGAACGAGTGAACGTCGGCGGGCACCCGCGACGCGAGCGGCGCCGTCGCCCGGTTCAGGGCGCGCAGCCACGACGGCACGGACGTCCCGCCGCCCAGCCAGCGCTCGGTCGCCCGGTTTGGAACCACGCGGTGCATGCCGGGCCAGCCGAAGCCGAACAGCTCGGTGAGCAGCGTCCGCTCGGCGTCCAGCACGCGGCGCCGGTAGCCGGGGTGGGCACCGCTCTCCTCGGTGAGGACGAAGCGCGTCCCGGCGACGGCCGCCTCGGCACCCGCGGCGAGCGCCCGCTCGACGTCGTCGTGGCCGGCGATGCCGCCGGCCGCGAGCACCGGATAGTGCTCCGGCAGCGCGGCGCGCACGCGCTCGAGCAGCTCCGGGGCCGAGAGCACACCGCGAACGTGGCCGCCCGCCTCAACGCCCTGAGCGATCACGCCGTCGGCTCCTGCCCCCCGCGCCGCCAGCGCCTCCTCGACCGAGCCGCACTGGTGCAGCCACGGCTTGGACGTCCGGCGCCTCGGCCGTCCCCAGAAGGTCACCACCACATCGGCGTGCTCGGCGGCCTCCCAGTGGCCGCCGCGGGCGAACGGCAGCAGCAGGTTCACGGCCAGCGGCCGGTCGCTGCGCTCGCGCGCCGCCCGCAGCTCGCTGCGCAACAGCCCGGGAGGCGCGTGGCCGAGCGTTCCCAGTCCGCCGGCGCCCGACACGGCGGCGGCCAGCTCGTGCCCGGCGATGCCGCCGCCCATGCCCGCCTGGACCACGGGCAGCTCGACGCCCAGCCGCTCCAGCAGGCCGCTCATGACGCCGCGCTCTCCTCGAGGCGCTCACGCCGCCGCTCCTCGGCCTCCGAGCCGGCAAGCAGCCGGATGAACACCGCCGCGAGCACGATCACGAAGGTCAGCGACTGCTCGACCATCATGATCGCGCCCCCGATGTTCTGATCCTGTATGGCCGACAGGCCCCAGATGCGCGGCACGGTCTCGTAATAGGGGTAGAGCACCGAGGTCGACCAGGTCAGGTAGAGCCCCAGCGCGGCCAGCCCGAACTTGGCGGCACCGATGTAGGCCAGCGGCCACATGCCGGTCAGGCGGCGGCGCATCGGCACCGGCTGGATCAGCGGCCACCAGACGCACACGCCCGCGGTAAAGAAGGAGATGTGCTCGAGCAGGTGGACTCCGGGGTGACGGAGCGCGGCGTCGTAGAGGGCCGGTACGTGCCAGAGGTACATCAGCCCGAGCCAGAGCCCGATGCCGGTGGCGGGGTGCGCCACCGACCCGAGGGCGCGCTCGACCGAGGTCAGCCGCCGGGTGAGGGGCCGCATGATCACGCGCGAGAGGCTGAGCAGCAGCAGCAGCGGCGCCACGTCGCCCAGCAGCACGTGCTGGAGCATGTGCGCCGAGAACAGGTAGTCCTCGCCAAGCCCGTCGAGCGGCGAAGCGAGCGCTATGAGCAGGGCCAGCATGGCGCCCACGAAGGCGGCCGCCTGGAGCGGGCCCGCTTGTCGGCCGGGTGGGCCGCGCCTCCCGCCCGCCTCCACCCGAGCCTGTCGGAAGCGCCGCGCGTAGACGAACGCGAGCAGCGCCAGCGGCGCGAGCACCGCGGGATCCGCCAACCACACGATCCGCGGGCTCACGTCTGCGATCACGCACAGGATTGTCGCAGTGGTGCGCTTCCCGTTCGGCCCCGCGCGGGACGCTTCGGACGTGCAGCTTGCATCGCTCCTCGCCCCGCCGCTGTGCTGGGGCTGCGGCGCCGCGGCGCGCCGCGGGCAACCGCTCTGCCAGGCCTGCCGGGCCGCGCTCAGCTGGCTCCCGGCTCAGCGGGTCACCGTCGGCGGCGTGCGGGCCTGGGCGCCCCTCGCCTACGAGGGTCCGGCGCGCGAGCTCGTCCGCGCGCTCAAGTATCGCGGCGCCCGTGGGCTCGCGGACGCAATGTCCGCCCAGATCGCCGCCAACGCGCCGCCGGAGGCGCTGCGAGGCTCGCTGGTGCCGGTTCCGATGCCACGCGGGCGCCTGCGCGGGCGGGGCTTCAACCAGGCCGAGCGCCTGGCCGCGGCGCTGGCGCGGCGCACCGGGTTGGGTCTGGCGGACTGCCTCGAGCGCTCCGGCCCCGCCGCGCCGCAGGTGGGCCGCGGGCGCGGTGAGCGCGTCAGGGCCGGCGGGGTGTCGGCAGCGGCAGCCTTCGTCCCGGCCGACGCGCTGCTCGTGGACGACGTGATCACCACGGGCGGCACCCTCGCGGCGTGCGCCGCCGCGCTTGTAGGCGCGGGGGCTCGCGACGTGCGGGCCGTCGCCTACGCCCGTACCCTGGCCCGCTGACCACTGGAGGACTACCATCAGCGCAAGCGATCCGAGGGGGCTCGAATGCGCATCGAGGTGAAGGGGCGCAACGTTCCGGTCGACGACGACCTGCGACGCAGGGTCGAGCGAAAGCTCGAGAAGATCGGCAGGCAGGTGTCGCCCCTGGCGGAGATGGAGCTGGAGCTCAGCGAGGAGCGCAATCCGGCCATCCGCAACCCGCAAGTGGCGGAGGCCACGCTCCACCTGAAGGGCGTCACGCTGCGCGCGCGTGAGTGCTCCGACGACATGGGCCACTCGATCAATCTCGTGGCCGACGACCTCGCGCGCCAGGTCAAGCGGCACCGGGAAAAGCGGCGCGGACGGCGAAAGGGAGCGAAGGCAGAGCCCCGCATCGCTCCCTCATAGGCAGCCGCTACCCTCGAATTCATGTCGATCATCGACCGTGCCCTGCGCGTCGGAGAGGGCAAGAAGTTCAAGCTCTTCGAGCGCAACGTCGCGCGCATCAACGACTTCGAGCCGGAGCTCGAGCTCGAGAGCGACGACGAGCTGCGTGACCGCTACGAGTCGCTGCGCCGGCGACATCTGAACGGGGAGCCGCTCGAGGGCCTGCTGTTCGAGTCGTTCGCGCTCACTCGCGAAGCCGGCAAGCGCGCGCTGGGCCAGCGCCACTTCGACGTGCAGCTGATCGGCGGCATGGTCCTGCACGACGGCTCGATCGCCGAGATGAAGACCGGCGAGGGCAAGACGCTCACAGCCACCCTGCCGATCGTGCTGAACGCGCTGGCCGCGCGCGACGAGGATGGCCGGCCCGCGCGCGGCAGGGGCATCCACCTGGTGACGGTCAACGACTACCTCGCCCGCCGCGACGCCAACTGGATGAGGCCGATCTACGACCTGCTCGGTGTGACGGTGGGCGTGGTGCAGGCCGGCGAGCAGGACGAGCTCAAGCACCAGGCATACGCCTGCGACGTCGTCTACGGCACCAACTCCGAGTTCGGCTTCGACTACCTGCGCGACAACCTCGCCGTCGAGATGGAGCAGAAGTACCAGCGCGGCCACGGCTTCGCGATCGTCGACGAGGTCGACAACATCCTCATCGACGAGGCACGCACGCCGCTGATCATCTCCGGCGCCGCCGAGAAGGCCGCCGACGTCTACTACAAGTTCGCCCAGCTGGCGAAGGTCATGGAGCCCGGCAAGAAGCCGGAGGGCCTCGAGGCCAAGTCGAAGGACTTCGTCGCCGACTTCGACTTCGAGCCCGACGAGAAGCACAAGACCGTGGCGGTCACCGAGCGCGGTGTGGAGAAGGCCGAGAAGTTCCTCGGCATCGACAACCTCTACCGGGCCGACACCGGGAACCTCGTGAACCACCTTCAGCAGGCGCTCAAGGCCGAGTCGCTCTACAAGCGCGACGTGGACTACGCGGTCATCGATGGCGAGGTCAAGATCATCGACGAGTTCACCGGTCGCATCCTCGAGGGCCGGCGCTGGTCGGAGGGGCTGCACCAGGCCGTCGAGGCCAAGGAGGGCGTGGCGATCCAGGAGGAGAACCAGACCGTCGCGACGATCACCTACCAGAACTACTTCCGCCGCTACGACAAGCTCGCCGGCATGACCGGCACGGCCCTCACCGAGGCCACCGAGTTCATGAAGATCTACGAGCTGCAGGTGGTCGACATCCCCACCAACCGGCCGATGGTCCGGCGCGACAACAACGACCAGATCTACAAGACCAAGGACGGCAAGTGGGGAGCCGTGGTCAGTCAGATCGCCGAACGCCACGGGCAGGGCCAGCCGGTGCTGGTCGGAACGATCTCGGTGGAGGTGTCAGAGCTCCTGTCGCACCGCCTCTCCGAGCGCGGCATCCCGCACACGGTGCTGAACGCCAAGCCCGAGCACGCGGAGCGGGAGGGCGAGACCATCGCCGAGGCGGGACGCCCCGGCGCGGTCACGATCGCAACCAACATGGCCGGTCGCGGCGTGGACATCAAGCTCGGCGGCAACGCCGAGCACCTCACCGACGTCGAGCTGCGAAAGCGGGGCATCGAGTCCGGCACGCCGGACTGGGACAGGGCGTGGGACGAGACCCTCACGCGCCTGGAGACCGAGGTCGAGGGTGAGCGCGAGCTCGTCGTGGAGGCCGGTGGCCTGTTCATCCTCGGCACCGAGCGCCACGAGTCGCGCCGCATCGACAATCAGCTGCGCGGCCGCTCGGGCCGCCAGGGCGACCCGGGGGAGTCGCGCTTCTACCTGTCGGCCGAGGACGACCTCGTGCGCCTGTTCGCCGGCGACCGCATCTACAAGATCCTCGACAACAAGTTCCTCGCCCAGGTCGACGACGAGGGCAACGAGCTGCCGATCGAGCACAAGATGCTCTCGAAGCAGATCGAGGGCGCCCAGAAGAAGGTCGAGGACCAGAACTTCCTCATCCGCAAGCGCGTGCTCGAGTACGACGACGTGATGAACCAGCAGCGCGAGATCATCTACGAGTACCGCGACCGCATCCTCGAGGGCCAGGACATGTCGGAGATCGCCCGCACCCAGATCGCCGGCGTGGTCGAGCGGCTCGGCCGCGAGTACATGGGCAGCGAGTACCAGGAGGAGTGGGACCTGCCGGGCCTGTGGAGCCAGCTCGAGCAGATCGAGCCGCCCTCGATCGAGCTCGACGAGCTCGACCGCGACTCGGTCGACCGCGACTGGCTGGTCGAGCAGCTGCGCGACGACGTCGTCGAGGCCTACGACCAGCGCGAGGACGAGCTGGGGGCCGAGCTCATGCGGGCGCTCGAGCGCTTCATGCTGCTCCAGATCATCGACGAGCGCTGGAAAGAGCACCTGCACGACATGGACTACCTGCGCGAGGGCATCCACCTCCGCGGCTTCGCCCAGATCGACCCGCTCGTGGCCTACAAGAACGAGGGCTTCGACATGTTCACCGACTTGATGAACAACATCTGGGAGGAGTTCGCGCGCTACATCTTCCACGTCGAGGTCGAGGTCGAGGACGAGCAGCAGCGTCAGGGGCCGGCCTGGGCGATGGGCGGGGCCAACGCCAGCAGCACCGGCTCGCTGCGCTACGCGGGGGGCACGGCCGCCGACCAGCCCAGCGCGCTCGCGGCCGCCGCCCAGACGGCCGGCGGCGGCGTGCCGGCCGGCATCGCCGAGGCCGCCGAGTACGCGGCGGACGCCACCGCCGAGCCGCCACCCCAGGTGGAGACCCGCCGCCTAGACGACCACGAGAAGCTGGGCCGCAACGACCCCTGCTGGTGCGGCAGCGGCAAGAAGTTCAAGCGCTGCCACGGGGCATAGCTCGTGGCAGCCGAGGCAGTCACGTCAAGCCATGGCGCCTAGCCCGGAGCTCGGCTCCGGCGCGCTCCGCGACCAGCTGAAGCTGCTCGCGGACTACCTTTGACCCAGCTGCCCTAGCCGACCGCCGGCTGGCGCTCGAGCAGGAGATGCAGTCCGCGGGCTTCTGGGACGACCCGGAGCGAGCCGCCCGCGTATCGGCCGAGCACGCGGCGGTGAGCCGCCGCCTCGAGACCTACCGCTCGCTCGAGCGCGACATCGGGGACCTGGACACGCTCGAGGAGATGGCAGCCGAGGACGAGTCGCTCGCCGCCGAGCTCGAGGAGCAGCTCGCGAGCATCCAGGCGCGGCTCGCCCAGCTCGAGGAGGCACGGCTGTTCTCGGGCGACTACGACGCCGGAAACGTCGTGGTCACCGTGAACGCGGGCGCCGGCGGAACGGACTCGCAGGACTGGGCCGAGATGCTGCTGCGCATGCTCATGCGCTGGGCGGAGCGGCGCGGAATGAAGGTCGAGCTGAAGGAAGCTTCGCCCGGCGAGGAGGCGGGCATCAAGTCGGCGACCTTCATAGCCCGAGGCGAGAACGCGTATGGCCTGTTCTCGGCCGAGAAGGGCGTGCACCGGCTGGTTCGGATCTCGCCGTTCGACCAGGCCGCGCGGCGGCACACGGCGTTCGCCGGCGTGGAGGTGGGACCGCTGGTGGAGGACGACGTACAGGTGGAGATCGAGCCCGACGACCTGCAGGTCGACACCTACCGCGCCTCCGGGGCGGGCGGCCAGCACGTGAACAAGACCGACTCCGCCGTGCGCATAACCCACAGGCCCAGCGGCATCGTCGTGCAGTGCCAGAACGAGCGCTCACAGTCGGCCAACCGGGCCACCGCCATGGCGATGCTGCGCTCACGGCTGATCGAGGCGGAGGAGCAGCGCCGCCGCGAGCAGCTCGCCAAGGAGAAGGGCGAAGCCCAGGACGTGGGCTGGGGCTCGCAGATCCGCTCCTACGTGCTGCACCCGTACACCATGGTGAAGGACCACCGCACGAACGTCGAGGTCGGGAACGCCCAGGGCGTGCTCGACGGCGACCTCGACGAGTTCGTGCGCGCCGAGCTACTCCGACGGGCCTAGCGCGACTCCGGGCCGAGCCGCCGGAAGGCCGTGGCGAGCCGGGGCTTGCGGCCCGGCTCTACCGGCCGAACCTGGATCGAGGAGTCACCCCTTCCCACCTCCGTAGGATTGTGGCGATGCCCTCCGAGGCCCGGGCTCCCGACCCACGCACCCCGCCGCCCCCGGGGCCGCGCGACGGGCCCGGGTGGCGCGTCAGCCCCGGCCCCGACGGCCGCGGCCAGCAGCCCGACAAGCCACCGATGCTGCCATTGGGCTGGCGTCGCTTCGCCGGCATCCTGCTGCTGCTGTTCGCGCTCAACTACCTGTTCGTGGCGATCTTCGCCCCGCCTCCGGAGCGTGTTCGGATCCCCTACAGCCCGACCTTCCTGGAGCAGGTGCGCAAGGGCAACGTCAAGGAGATCGCCTCCACCGGCGACACGATCAAGGGGGACTTCGAGAGGAAGGCGAAGTTCGAGGGCAAGGAGGCCGAGCACTTCGACACCGAGGTGCCGTCGTTCGCCAACGACCAGCAGCTGTCGAAGCTGCTGCAGGACAACGACGTGACGGTGAATGCCAAGCCGCCAAACGAGCGTTCGCTGGTCGAGACGCTGCTGTTCAGCTTCGGGCCGACCATCCTGCTGGTGCTGCTGTTCGTGTGGCTCATGCGCCGCGCCGCCGGCGGGGCGGGGCCCGGCGGGATGCTCGGCCAGTTCGGCCGTTCGCGCGCGAAGCGCGTCGAGTCGCACACCCAGACGGTGACCTTCCAGGACGTCGCGGGCATCGACGAGGCGGAGGACGAGCTGGTCGAGGTGGTCGACTTCCTGAAGAACCCCGGCCGCTACCAGAGCCTCGGCGCCCGCATCCCGCGTGGCGTGCTGCTGATGGGCCCGCCCGGCACGGGCAAGACGCTGCTTGCGCGCGCCGTCGCCGGCGAGGCCGCCGTGCCGTTCTTCTCGAGCTCTGCGTCGGAGTTCATCGAGGCGATCGTGGGGGTTGGCGCCTCGCGCGTGCGCGACCTGTTCGCCCAGGCGAAGGAGGCGGCCCCGGCGATCGTCTTCGTCGACGAGCTCGACGCGATCGGGAGGGCCCGGGGCGGCACCCAGGCCATGGGCGGCGGCCACGACGAGCGCGAGCAGACGCTCAACCAGATACTCACGGAGATGGACGGCTTCGAGCCGACCGACGGCGTGATCGTGCTCGCGGCCACTAACCGCCCGGAGATCCTCGATCCGGCGCTGCTGCGGCCCGGCCGCTTCGACCGCAGGGTGGCGGTCCAGCCGCCGGACGCGGTCGGGCGCCGCAAGATCCTCGACGTGCACACCCGCTCCGTGCCGCTCGCCGAGGACGTCGACCTCGACCGCTTGGCGCAGAGCACTCCCGGGATGGTGGGCGCCGACCTGGCCAACCTCGTCAACGAGGCGGCGCTGACGGCGGCAAGGCGCGGCCACTCGCGAGTCCAGGCGGCCGACTTCACCGACTCGCTGGAGCGGATCATGCTCGGCGCGGAGCGCAAGATCGTGCTGAGCCAAGAGGACCGGCGCAGGATCGCCTACCACGAGGCCGGCCATGCCATCGTGGGAATGCTCACGCCGGGGGCCGACCCCGTCCGCAAGGTGTCGATCATTCCCCGCGGCCAGGCGCTCGGAGTCACGCTGGCGACGCCCGAGGACGATCGCTTCAACTACTCGGAGGACGAGCTGAGGGGAAAGATCCGCGTGTCACTCGGCGGCCGCGTGGCCGAGGAGCTCGTGTTCGGCGACTCGACCACCGGCGCGGAGTCCGACATCCAGCAGGTCACGCGGATCGCGCGGGGAATGGTCAGCCGCTGGGGTATGAGCGAGCAGATCGGGTTCGTGAACATCGGCGCGCCCGACGGGGCCTCGCCGCTGCTGCCGGGGGTGGACGCGGCGTCCGAGGCCACCCAGGAGCTCGTCGACCGCGAGGTGCGGCGGATAGTGGAGGGCGAGCACGACCACGTTCGCTCCCTGCTCGGCGATGAGGGCGACAAGCTCGACGCGCTGGCCAGCGCCCTGCTCGAGCGCGAGACGCTCGACGAGACCGACGCCTATGCCGCCGCGGGGGTGGAAAGGCTCAGCGCCGCTTCTCCGTCTTCCGCTCCATGAGGGCCAGGTCGGCCAGCGCCAGCAGGTCCTCGGCGCTCCCGTCCGGCGGCAGCTCGGCGACGCCGTAGGAGAGCGTCAAGCCGGGCTCGCCGTCTCCGGCGCAGACGCGGCCCACGTCGGCCGCCATGCGCTCGAGCACGCGATCGGCCCCGAGACGGTCGGTGCCCGGCAGCACGACGACGAACTCGTCGCCGCCCCAGCGGTAGCACTGGTCTTCGCCGCGCACGGATTGCTCCATCGCCCTGGCCGCCTCCTGCAGGCAGCGGTCGCCCTCGAGGTGGCCGTGGCGGTCGTTCACCCGCTTGAGCCCGTCCAGGTCCACGAGGCCCACCGAGAGCGGGCCGCCGTCGCGCGCGTGGCCGGCGGTCTGCGCGATGAGGGCGTCGTCCAGCGCGCGCCGGTTGCCCAGCCCGGTGAGCGCGTCGATGCGAGCCAGGCGCCGAGCCACCTCGGCGCCGGCCCGCAGCCCCGTCCGCTGCAGGCGCACGTAGAAGAGGTAGGCGGTCAGCACGATGCCGATCGCGAGGATCAGCAGCGACTCGGACGCCAGCATGGTCACCGTGTGCCCGCCGGCCTCCCCGTAGAGCACGGGCAGCCACAGCACAGCCAGCAGCACCGCCAGGTAGGTGAAGGCGCGCCGCGGCGGGTGCACCGCGCCTACCCCCAGCCACAGCACGAACAGCTCCGCGTAGGCCGAGGCGCCGCCGCCCGCAAGCCAGTTGAGCACCGCCACGTCGGCGACGCCGGCGTAGGCGATCAGGAGCAGGTCGTCGAAGTCCGGTGAGCGCAGCGCCACGAGCGCCCCGGCCGCGAGCCCAGCTATGAGGAGGAGCACGGCGGCAACCCAGCCGCCGGCGCCGAGCGCCCCGTCGGGAGGCTCGAAGGTCAGGAACGCCAGCCCCAGCAGCGATGACAGCCCCAAGAGCGCCGCGGTGACCCGCCGCGAGGTCAGCAGGTCCGCGCCCTCGTAGGGGTCCGTCCTGCGCGCGAGCATCGTCCGCAGGAAGTCGAGCGCGTTGGCGCGCGCGCTCGAATCGCCATCTGCCTTTTTCGTAGCCTGCGGGGCCATGCAGGACCTCATTCAGCGAGCCATCGCCGAGGATCTCGGCACGGGAGACCTTACAACCGCCGCTGTGGTTCCCGTGGAGGTCCGCGCGCGCGGGCGCATCGAGCAGCGGACAGCCGGGGTGCTGTCGGGGCTGCGGGTGGCGCAAACGGTCTTTCGCGCGCTCGATCCCGAGCTGCGCTGGCACGCACGCGCGCCGGAGGGGGAGTGGTGCGGGCCGTGCCTGGCGGCGGAGGTGGCCGGCAGCGCGGCGTCCTTGCTGGCGGCGGAGCGGGTGGCGCTCAACTTCCTCGGGCGGCTGTCCGGCGTCGCGACGTTGGCCGCCCGCTACGTGCGCGCCGTCGAGGGCACCGGCGTACGCATCCTCGACACCCGCAAGACCACGCCGGGATTGCGCGCCCTGGAGAAGGAGGCCGTGCGCGCGGGCGGTGCCCACAGCCATCGCGCGGGGCTCTACGACGCGATGCTCGTCAAGGAGAACCATGCCGCTCTGGCCGGCGGCGTCGGCGAGGCCGCCCGACGCGCGCTGGCCGGCGCGCCGGAAGGGGTGATGGTCGAGGTGGAGTGCACCGACCTCGGCGAGCTCGACGCGGCGCTCGCGGCTGGGGCCGGCCGCATCCTGCTTGACAACATGGAGGTCGACGACCTGCGCCGAGCCGTGGAGCTCACGGCCGGGCGCGCCGAGCTGGAGGCCTCCGGAGGGATCGATCTCGAGAGCGTGCGGGCGGTGGCCGAAACGGGGGTCGACCGGATCAGCGTCGGCGCGCTGACGCACTCGGCGCCCGCCATTGACCTGAGCCTCGTGATCGAGCCCCTCTGAGCGCCTAGTGATCGAGCCCCTCTGAGCGCCGCCCCGCTCAGGGCCCGAGCTGTCCGGTGATCGAGGTCCCGAAGGCCCGGTAGCTTCCGTACGCGCCGGTCATCCAGAGAACCTGCCGGCTGCCGGGCGGGCTTCCGCGCGGGATCACCGGCCGGTAGCTCCCTTCACCGGAGCTCGCCGTGACCGGCTCTTGCGACCAGCTGCGGCCACCGTCGGGAGTCCGCCAGCGTTCGATCTGGTGCACTCCCGCGATCGGGCGTGAGAGGTAGACAATGCTCGGGTCGGCCGGATGCAGGGCGATCCCGCCCGAGTAGTAGCGCTCGCGCCCGCCCGAGATCGAACCGCCGGCCGCGACCATTCGATGGTCCACCCACGCCCTGCCGTTCCAGCGCGCGTAGTGATAGTCGTGCCGGCGTGCCGAGAACAGCACCGCGTACACGATCACCGGCCTGCGGTCACGGGTCAGCGCGATGTCGTGGATCCACGCGGAGGCCCGCCCGCGACGCGCGTCGTAGACCCGGTCCGCCTGGCGGGGCTTGAACGGGAGCCTTTGCAAAGTCGCGAAGCGACGGCCGCTGGCCCGGTAGAAGGAGCCGCGCCGATACCTGGCGTAATAGATGCCCGTCGGTTCCTCGAGCGGGTGGGAGCGGGTGAAGGCCATGTCGATGGTGTCCCGCCCGTTCGACGCGTACTTGACATAGGGGCGCTCGTGGGGCACGCGAATGAGGCGCCGGGGGCGGCCCCAGCGCCCGCCGGGACGCCGATTGGAGAAGACGGTGCTCCAGTCCGGGCCCCGCCAGAACAGCCAGAGGCGGTCGCCCTCCGCCGACAGGCGGACAGGGGTCGGATACGTGTTGCCCCAGCGCCCGCGCCGAAGGTAGGGGAGGTGCTGCTCCGGCCCGAAGCTGCCGACGTCGCCGGGCAGCGCGGAGGTGCGGTAGCGGACGGCGCCGTCCGCGTGGTGGGCGTAGAAGAGCGTGATGCGCCCGTCGCGCTCCATGAGCAGCGAGGGATTGTCGTGGTCGTCCACCTTCGCCATTCGCGCCACCTCGACGGGCGCGCGCTGCGGCGGGTCGAACGAGGCGGCGACCACGTGACCGACCGGGTCGACCCAGCCCGCATACAGCCTGCCGTCGTGCCACAGGGCGCGCGGCTCGGTGAACCAGGACCACGCGCCGCGGCCCAGCGTGACCGGGGCGGCCCCGGCGGGTCCCGGGGGCGCGAGGGCGAGCGTGGCCGACAGCAGCAAGCAGCCGACTCCAACCCTCGATAGAAACCCTGCCACCAAATGAGTCCCTTGTGCCATGTAACGACTAACACATATGCCCGTGTGCGGCAAGCTCCGCTTCCCATGCTGCGACCGGTCCTGACGGCCGTGGCCGCGTTCGTTGCGCTGAGCGCGGCCCTGGCCGCGGCCACGGCGCCCACCGCCGCGGCGCGGCCCGCCCGCGCTTGGACTGAGAGCTTCTCGGCCGCTCCGGCAGGCTGGCGCTTCAGCGGGCCGGCGCCCCAGGTGCAAGAGCTCGAGCGTGGTGGCGGGGCACTGCGCATGCGGGCGTCCCGGCGAGCGGCGAGCGGAGCGCACCAGCTGCCCGGGCGGCCGTGGGCGCTTTCCATGAACCTCCGGGCGCGGCCCGGAAGCTCGACCGCCGTGGAGCTCGGCAAGGAGGACTTACGCCCGGTCACGCATGCGTGGGTCCATCTCGAGGCGGTCGGCGGGCGCAGCGGCGTGATCGGCTCCCTGGGAGGGCGCAGCTTCGAGCTGGCGGGGCCTGCGGCCCGCAGCCTGCGGCTGCGGGTACGCCGCGGTGAGCTGCTCGTGGATGACGTGGTCGCCACTCCTGCGGGCGACCCGGGGCTCCTCCTGCTTCACCGCATGGCCGCCCTCCAGAGCCGCGTCCCGGCCTACCGCTTCCTCCTCGGCGCCGACAGGCACGACCGCCTCCATTTGAAGAGCAGGTACTGGACGCGTGGCTTCCTGGCGGGCGGGCTTTGGGAGGCCGGCAGCCTGCTCCCGCGGGGCAACCCCCTGGCAAGAGCGGCTGTCGAGCGGACCTTGGACGTGCTGGGCGGCGCCGTGTTCGACTCTCACGACCAGGGCTTCATCCACGAGAACTCCTCCCTCGCGGCATACCGCCGGCAGTGCCGCGGTCGGGCGTCGCGGCGGTCCACCCGCTGTCGAAGCCTCCGCACGATCGGCCTCGCCGCCGCGGACCGCACCCTGGCACTGGCCGCGACCAACCGCGCAGCCGGCACGCTCCCCACGCGTTCGGGCAGTCCGTCAGAGACCGAGTCCGACACGATCATCGACAGCATGATGAACCTGCCGCTGTTGTACTGGGCAAGCGAGCTTGCGCGGGATCCGCGCTACCGCGAGGTGGCGGCGCATCACGCCCGGCGGGTGGCGCAGGTCCTCGTGAGGCCCGACGGCTCCACTGCTCAGTCCGCCCACTTCGATCGCCGGACCGGCACGCTGTTGCGGGTCCACAGCCACCAGGGAATCGGGCCAGAGACGAC
>Ga0126310_10000131_pt1 | contig 21707 bp, 23 predicted proteins | sample Plot60_FD_92540 | JGI IMG/M metagenome (GOLD analysis project Ga0126310, IMG submission 92540) | Serpentine soil microbial communities from UC McLaughlin Reserve, CA, USA - Plot60 | ecosystem: Environmental > Terrestrial > Soil > Grasslands | place: USA: UC McLaughlin Reserve, Lake County... | reverse complement strand
GGTTATTTACTACATAACCCTACAGATTCACTGGAATTGAATATACAAAAGCTCTTATGCTCATTTTTGTTTTCTTTTAATATGATTATAACAATTTTTCCTAGAAGGAAGATAGCCAGTCTAATAAAATAATATCTGCTCTTGTTTTATCACACTAATTAATTTAGTCTTAATAAACTCAAATACATATTTAATTAATCTCTATATTGCTCCTGTCATGACAAAAACATCTTCTTAAGTGTGAAAACCGTTATATCTTTTAGCAGTCAAAAGTATTGTATATTGTGAGTGTTCACCTGTCATGTATATTAGTTTCCATCCATTGTTTGCCAGTGTCTATTTATGGTTACGTGATGCATAATCGAAGGATATAAGACAGAAATTGTAAATTAGAAGAGTACCAAAATTAATATCAAAAAAGCATATAAAGAATAGTTGACAGTTAGAGCAAAAGTGTGACCTACTAGAATCAGCAACCCCACATACTATTAGCCCACTGAAATGACATTTGTTTCACTCTACCATCTTATCCTTCTTATTTGTAAGCGGCATTATTAATTTTTATAAATGCAATCTCACTATAATATTAATAATACTGACACTATAAGCAGGTTAATGATTCCTGTATCAATTTGTACCTTTAACATTGAGAATTTGTACATGAGATATAAGGTATTTGATTATCGAACTGGAGACAGATTCAAAAGAAAAATACTATCAGCAAAAGAACTTAGAGAGAAGGGCGGTTTTCTTCCAAGTTATGGAATGAAAAACTCCTTTAGAATCTATGATAAAGACTCTTGGCGTAAGTTAACTGCGAGAGCAATCAAAGGTTATGGTGATTTCACAGGAGGACGAGGACCTGATGATAAGAAACTTCCTGATATTCTGTGCCTTGTGGAAGTTGATAGCATGGATGCTCTAAGATTGTTTAATGAAAAATATCTTGATAGTTATTATAATTATGCTATTCTAATTGACGGAAATGATCCTAGACGTATTGATGTAGGTCTTCTGAGTAAATATAAGATAAAATCAATCTCTACCAATATATACGAACCCTACGAAAAGACAGAAGGAAGAAGAAGCAGTACCACTATTACTACTCCAACCTCGTCCAAATGAAAATATTTGTTTAGCAGGGATTGCCTCATAGTAGAGGTTGAAATTCCTGGAGCAGACAAAATCCTCACTTTATTTCTCAACCATCTAAAATCAAAGTTGGTATTTGAAAAGGAAGATGCAGCAAAGAAGGCAAAGGAAGAGAAGGAAGCCAATGAATTAAGAGAAGCACAAGCCAGGAAGGTTGCAGAGTTTGTTAGAAAGAGGTTTAGTGATGATTTATTTGATAAGGAAGATTTTGTAGTTTTGGGAGATTTCAATGACACACCTGATTCGCCGTACTTGAAGAAACTAGTAAAGGAATTAGGCATGGTAGACGTTATATCATCCAGTTTTAAAAGAAAAGAAGACAGATGGACATATTATTGGGCTGGTGAAAATGCTGTAACTCAGATAGACTATATTCTTCTAAGTCCACATCTTGCCAAGAATTCTACAAAATTACCTTATATTGAAAGGAGAGGAATTAGCAATGCTAGAAAGACCTCTCATCTTGATTCCAATGATGGAGACAAGATTCCTTTTGATTTCAAACGTTTTCCACAAGTAAGCAACAAGATGGAAGCTTCGGATCATTGTCCTGTATTTTTAGATCTTATGGTTAGTTAAGCGATTTTGTCATGAATTGTTTCTACTATTACTAGCTATAACCAGATTTCTGTGCTACGGATATGTATTTGAATCTCATGTATATTATGAATGCAGTACAAGAATCCGTATAGTTCGCGGGTTCGGTGGGATGCAATACACTATAGTGTATGTAATCCACTTGAACAACGTAAAATGATTTAGTCTAGAGTGGCGTAAGGCCTGGAATAGATTCTATTAGCCGCATAAATATAATCTAGCCTTTTTATTTAAACAATTTTCATAAATATATATAGGTTAGCTGAAGAAAATACAGATTTACCCTTTATTTGATCGTCAGTACTAATCTTGTTATCATAAGTATAGTCAGATATTGTATTTTGCCTTTATAATTTATGTTTAGTTAACAAAAGATATAAAGTGATTATGTATATCTTGAAAAAGCCTTGGGAACACATCAAAGGAGTTTAAGATGATAAAAACAAGCAATAGCAAAGAGGTTTCGAGTGCATTTATTATTCCCTATTATGCAAATGGAAATGAACAACAAGAGCAAGGTAGGAAAAAGCTAATAATTGCTGATACAATAGAAGGATTATTTTCACAAACTGACGAAGACTGGTGTGCAATTATTGTAGTTGATATGTCCCCCAACGAAGAAACCCATAATTATTTAATTCATTTAAAACAAAAATACTACCCAAAAATTGATGTCATTTTTTTGGAGCAAAATGTAGGTGCTGGGGTAAGTAGAAATTTAGGAGTTCTCAAGGCATTAGAGCGTGGTAATTCTATAATACTTTTCAATGATTCAGACGATATATCTCATCCGAATAGACTAGAAGTTGTTAAAAAAATATTTTTAGAGAACCCTCAAATTGATGTAGTTTATTCTACATTTAAGGTGATAGACGAAAATAATAGATTAACTCCTACCGAAAAAATTTCTTCGCCAATTTTAGAAATCTTAGAATCTCATGTGCAAAATCCATTAGAAGGCAATAATATTTGGATAAAAATGGGGACAGAAACTGGGATTACCAATATAACTTCTTCTACCGCAGTACGTACAAACTTTGCCTATCTATGCCCTTTTCCTAATGAAAAAGCATCAGAAGATTTTCATTCTTGGATAAGGATGTCAGCTCTTGGAGCCAACTTTAAGTATACTTCCTTAATTCCTACTAAGTATAGAATACCCAGTTTTATGAAATATCAAGCTTCAAGGACTAGAATAGGTCTGGGTAATTTTAATCAAATAAAGGCAAGAGTTGATATTGATGGTTTTTCCAAGGCAACTGAAATTGCACTTGCAAGAAATATCATAAAGCCTGAGGAAACACCAATGCTTAAAGCAAAATTCTATAAAAGATTGGCTAAATCTATGAAACGAGAAAAGGAAAATGAGCTAGCCGATGATCTCTTAAACAAAGCTGCACAATTAGAATATGAAAGTTTTATTTACTTTAACAAATAGGTTTTGTTATGTTGTGACTTTGATTACACCTTTTATAATTTTGAATAAGCCTAGTTTTTCCATATGTGGTAACATTATTTAAGTCCATGATTCACCCTTGTTATTATTGTTATATGTCTTATCAATAAACATGTCAAATTTTTTCTTAAAATGATAATTAATTATTATACCTTAATTAACAATAACAAGATGGCAATAATTGCATATACCATCGACTTCTGTGGTGCACCAATGTATTTAGGACAGAGATCCATTACTTCAGGGGATCTTCAGCGTTCATTGTATGGTAAACCATTGTCAGATCTGGTTAGTTAACCTCATAAAAAAATGGAGAAGCATATGTCGTTATTCACAGTGTGCATCATCCAAACGGTGAAATTCGTGGACAAATATAATCACCATAGTTATAATCATTAATATAATAGAAGAAGCTATTGTGCCAGTACTATTATTGAGATTTTATTAGAAAGGTAGACTCTACCTATATGGCTTAGGTATCAAAAGAATATTCCTGATACCTGATAACACATATCATCAATACATCGGTTATACCTAAAAAGAAAACCTGGTGTTGGTTTGTTCGGCTCACCATACTTATCGAGAACGATCTCTATCGTGTCACGGGAATCTTTCGGCCAACTTTTAATATCTTCTCATCACCGTATTGCATAATATGTATTAAACCATCAGGCACAATACTAGGCATCTTTTTTTGCTGCTGCATCAATCATGCCATGCAGATGCGCGGCTGCATGTTCAATATCATTATATTTATATTGTCCGGCTCTGTTCTCTGCAGCAAGCACTCCGCAGCGATGTACTTTGGCAAAATCGCTATAGGGGAATTTATATCGTCCTTTGGTATCTTCTTTTTCATCTGTGTCTGCTCCCAAATACCAACTCCCAAATTCCTCAAAACCATTATCTTCAATATACTCGTTCTCTTCTTGTGCAGACGGTTGATGCTCGCTCCAAATATCTTTTTCATCGAACACATAGCTTCCTTTTTCTATTAATCGTTTTGCATGCTCAAATGCTCGTTTATTCAGTTTTATTGCCATAGATTCACCTACTTTCATTCCATTTGTTTCAGCATTAATGATAAATCTTTGGATGGTATGATAGTACAGGTGCGTGAGGAATGTAACTTATTATTTGATGATTATCCTATTATTGCAAATGAGCATCAAGAAAACGAAGAAAATAGTAGATTAAGAAAGAGAGAGACAGACAGACAGACAGAGAGAGAATATCTAGCAAAAGAAAGAGCATTATTACTTCTTTTAATTAGTAATTTGTGATTTTTTATCCAAGGTTCTATAGTATATCTTCAAGCAAAATTATGTTAGAGAATCGATTGTGAAGAGAATAAATACATACATGTAAATTAGAGCATGTTTTTATGGGATAAAAGTTAGTAGTTCTTTTGCTACTATCCATTGCAAGAAAATATAGAAGAAATTAAGGAATTTGAATGGTATTTGCGTGATCATTTATTTCGGCAATCAAATCAAGACAGAAGACAACAACAACAACAATTCAAAAAATGGTCACTTGCACAGGAGATGAGTAGTTTGTATTTGAAATATAGAAATTCTACTTCACAGCATATGAATGAAATGACAATGCTGTAGTTGAAATACTAATTTCACGCCAAGTACTAAAAAAGGTGGAGAATTCTTTGCAACTGACAAGCAGACTTTCTCGATTACAATTCTCTAAATGATTTTACATTTCCTATCTGAGTAGTAGTAATGAAGCAAGGAATTGCTTGAGGTGTTCATTTAATGTATTACATGATTTTCCAAAGAAAAAATAATAAGCTTATTCCGTTGGAGTATCGATGCAGAGTAGAGCCGATTCATATTCAAAAATATATATTATTTTAATTATCAAGCAGGTGAAGCCCTTTAGTTCCAAGAGGCTCTCCTATACTTCCAAATAACGATTAGATTCTTTATTTCGATATCTGTTTTCACTTTTTATATTTCAGAATCCTAAAAGTAGTGTTATCAATGTGGGGGGGCAGTGGGATTATATCCTTTGTGGTAAAGGCTTCAACTATTTTAATATTATTTCTAATTGATAAAAGTCTACTGTAAGCAATATTATTAACCTGTCTCAAAAACAATACTTCCATTATTCTTTATTTTTGTAACACACCCAACGGGCACTCTCGTTATTGTATAACTTTAAAGGAATCAATCATTCTTTCTATAGTCGGCAAGTAACTTGAGAATTTATCAGGTTCTGCCTTGTATGTAATCAAAAATGCTTTATTACCGATTACTGTCCAAACTTGCATAGCCTTACGTTCAACTTGCTTATTGTCTATAGCACTAAACACTATTTTATGAGCAGGTTTGTCTGCAATAGTAGTAGATGTTGATTCTAAAACATTCAGATCTGGATTACTTCTTTTTAAATCTGACATTTGCACCTTTGTAATTTCCTGTAACGGTATATTTTTGGATGATACTTCTTGAACTTTTAAACCAAGTGATGCTGGATATATGTGTGTATCAGTTTCAGGTGGGGCTGTAAAGGTAACAAAGTTATCTAGACTTACTAACTTTTCCCAGTTCGAAGGATATTGAATGCTTATTCCTAATTCAGGATTTTCATAAGTTAAAAAATGCTCCTGAGCAAACGCTTGACTATTAGGATGTAGTAATAACAATGGAGATGTTAAAGTGACAAATATACCAAATATAAGATATATTTTGGGATTTTGCATGCTTTTATAAAGTCTATATTGCTATATAGCTGACTATATTCTTTTCTGGAATAAGCCAATCAATAAGTAAGGTAAGTTTACTCCTCCTACTCCTACTATCATCACCTAATTCTGCCTTTAACCGTTTAATCAAATACTAAGTCCTGATAACGATTCATGATACTGATATAATAATTGCTCTTGCTCTTCCTTGTATATCCTTTTTCCTTTCCCATCCTACTATACGATGTTTCCAACAAAGCTAATGTCGGCAGAAATCCCAGTGCAATATATCCAATAGATTCCAATATTTCCATGTGTTATAATGCAAGCTATCTATGATAGAGCAAATCTGCTCAGCTTTATACTAACAAATCAGAGACGTACAATAATAGGCAAGAGAAAATTTTTCTACAGTATAAATATCGAAAATTGTGAGTGCTAAGGTTGCTGATTAAACCTATTCAAAAACTTATCAAACTCCTTTTCAAAATACTCTGACAATATCTTTTTACTTTCTGGATGTTGTTTCATATAGTTGTCTGATAAGTATGATAGTACACTTAACAATGAAGCAGAAGCATGGCCAAATGATGCCTTGTATACTCCAAAAACTGACATTATCTCTCTGTTTAACTCCTTTACCTTCTTTTCATCATGTTCATTTGCTATGTGACTACTGCTACTACTATCACTGCTACTATCACTACGTCTGCTACTACTTTCACCAGTATTATCAGTGGTCATAACTAATTATTACTGTATCACATAGTACTTTACATAATACGTTATGAAACAGGAAGAATAAGAAGAACCTATTCATATTGCTCCTCCACCTATAATAACTTGCATTTATTGCATACAATATAGAGGGTATATGAATGAGTTCAGAAGTGTCTTTATCTCTCGCTATATACTCATCATGATATAGTGTATAGTTATCAAGGTTCAGATTTCATAACAAATGTGTCATTAGCCAATCTATATCCTAAATATGATGAATAATCCGCCTAGATTACTATATTACCTGACTGCTAATACAGGACAACGAGCATGACTGATGACATCATTTGCAACACTTCCCAAAAGAAAATGTTTGATGCCAGTCATGCCTTTAGTGCCTACCACAATAAGATCAACATTATTCTTTTTTGCATAATCGATTATTGCAGTAGCACAAGAAGAGGGAGCTACAATAATTGCCTTATCTACTTTTACCTCTTCTTTATCTCCCAACAGCTTAGCCTCACTGAGTATCTTGTCGGCTTGTTTTCTTAATTCGTCTTCAGTAGCCTGAATCTGATCTCCTCCTATATAATTACCATAAGCATCAGTTGCTGGCACAATAGTAGATTTGTCAATCACATGTATTGCTATTATTTCTGCGCTAAGAGGTTTTGCCAACGATATTGTAAAATTGATTATTTTTTCTTTATAACCTGATCTATCAATTGCCATCAATATTTTTTTTACTGCCAATCATTGAATTTCTCTTATAGAGAGTATTATTCTTTTCATATGAATTGAATATTATATACAGATTGCTCTCTCCCAAGTTTTAGAACTTTTTTTTACCTTTCCTTATTCTTTTTCACTTTATCTGCTATTCTAAATGATGGAATTGTTCTATCTATCCGTGCATATGAAGAAAAGAATCACCTTGTTGGATCAGGAGTTATCTACAAGACTAACTCCAATGCATCTTCTCTATTGTAAGTCTCAAGTAAAATCGGTCATTTTAATTGTTCTTGCAGTGGTATATGTATGTTAAAGAAAGATGAATCTTGCTCGGTAAAAGATAGAAAAGGTGTTGTTGTTATTATATTATTGTTATTATTGCTACTGCCGCAACACTAGCAGTTACTCTTCTTGTCAATCTTCCTTTTCTTCTTGGAATCCTTATCTAGATCAAGGTAGTTATCACCAAGGGCAAGATCTAGATCAGAAGTAAGCAACATACGCTCAAAATCCTGGGCTCTTTTGAACATTTGTTTTATTGTTTGATTTGTTGCTATTACTACTTGTTTGCTGTTCATTTAGTTACTATTAATATATTAAATATAACTTATATATGTTGCATAAATTGCATAACAAATATATAGTATGGATGGACGAATTCACGTGTTCAATAATAATATGAAGACATTAAGAATTAGTGACGAAACACATCGCGAGCTCATGAAGATTGGATCATATGAAGAAACTATGGATGACATTATCAAAAAGTTGTTACGCCATTGGAAAGAGTCAACAGTAAAAAAACAATAATACTAGTTGTTTGGATGAACAAAGATTGGTAGGAGTGTCAGCGGTAATTTTTTCGATTTCTAAACCTTGTCAAACCAAGAGTAATGGCAAGCCCCATGATAATCCATCTTACGATTAACTCGAAAAGATCAAGAAGGATATCATGCAATTGTAATTTTTCGCTTATGAATATCGTCCTGCGTATGAAACGGTCCACTAGAGCATTCAGATATGTGTTTTCTCTTACAAGGATTACTAGGGTGGAAACAAAAGAACCTCTTTATGAAGAGGGATTGAGAGGATTTTTATCATTCGACAATGATGGTAAATTTGATTTTCGTATTTGCCTTCCAGATATGCTGCGTTTTTGCTGTTCAGCTTAGTGGATATGGGACTGTAAAAGAAATTGGCTGAACATTCAGAGCTCTAAGACAAAATATGTGAAATGATTACAATAAAGCAATTTGCAAACGACTCGCCAGGTTTTGATATTTTGTTTAGGCCTTTCTTTGAAGAAGATTAAGCCTATAATCCATTTAGATATGACTCTTATTATTATTTCCTTTCTCTTTTGAACATTTATAGATAGATTAAGATTCTTAGCTTTGTTCCGTTCAATTTTCATAATGCTCCCTATCTATCTTGTTATTAATGCTCTTTCAATCAATAGAGATCCCTTGGCTTATTGTGTGGTATAGTCAATCTCAGGACAGATGGAAATAAGATTTACGATTTAGCTTGACGCGTAGCTAGTATATATTGTGGGAATCTTATTGTCGTATTGAAATAGCTCTACTCTCAATTCAACGTAAGGAATGTCCCTTATCTGACCGCTTCTTTGTTTGCTTTGAAGAATTATCTAGAGATATACAATTCTACATTTATTGAATAAGTTCAATGTGTTTCAAATATTAAGTTATTAATATTTATGAATGTGTAGTACATCATCGTGAAAGATCTGCTAGTATTGTGATAGCAGTTCAAATGAAAGATTGGTTTTATTATCGGTTATTATCATCAAATAGCAGCAGCTCGATGACTTATGTTGTTGTTGCTGCGAAGACGGTGAAATGACTTTAAATGCAGCATATGTGGAATCTCTTACTTTGCGCAAGAAATCTGATAATTCTTCATCATTGAGAATTGTTTGTTTATCTTTGATCGCACGCGCAGCCCAATGGTTTTCATCGTTCAGGATTATCTCAAAACTATTGTTTACATCAGCATTTGGCGGCATTTCCATAGCTACTAGATAGGCAGAGTTTTTGGTCCATGAGTTAACTTTTTTCTTCATATATTCAGGCAATTTCTCGTGCTGATCAGTGATTGTCTTATTTCTATTCTGTTGCAGTTCAGCATCAGACAATCTTTTGGAATTACATGTATGTTTCGTTTCAATTTGTCCACTTTCTCCATAGTTATGGCGAAATAGAGTTTCAATACTAATAATTGAGCACTTTTCACATACATGACCTCTAAATCCAACTATCTCAGAATCATTCTCGTCCTCAGAGCTAGACTCATCAGATAAGTTATTGTTATATTCACTACTGTCAATATTCATAGATGGCATATTACGATAGACACTACCGCCAACTGGCATCGTCCTTGGTTGTTGTTGCATAGTAGAAAGTTGACTGAGTAAATTCTTGACTTCGACCATTTTACGAAGAGGCTGCAGAATTTGGTATTCAAGAAATTCTGAGAAGTTTTTGTCTGATCTCTTTTTCCGAATTACAGAGGATGAGGGTACATGATGCGAATAAGCAAAAGGAAAACGAAAATTCTCTGGATTCATATCTTTATAATATTGCATAGTACCATACCTGACAGGTTCACCCATTCCTCCATGTTGCCTGTCAATATGACGCTGCATGTTCCAATGTCTGGTCGAAGACATTTCGCAGTTGGGACAGTTCCATTCTATTTTCATCCCTGCACGCCTCTCCCATAGGGTTGGTAATGGTTGCTCTGGAGTCGCGCTGGAGTTACTCCAGTCACTCCAATTTTTGTATTATGAAGTATCATTACACTACATTATAAGGGTATGATATCTAATAAGAATCTTCTGGAAGAATAAAGACTGACAACATGTTAGATTGTGTAGACGTGACATTTTTTACAATATTGGTCGTTCTGCGGATCGTCATCACCGTAAACTAAGCGCTTATTCTTTCCTCCTATACTAAATTGTGGTAAAGTAGTTATCGATTCGGGAAAACAAACATCGCATATTTCTTTACCTGTCGCTTTTTCGAAAATTGATTGTATACTGAGAATTCTGTCAAGCACATTATCATATTCAAGTTCTTCTGTATCAGGTAATGCTATGTCGCTAGTTTTCTTTCTATTGTATAATCGAAATAAATCATTAGAATCGTTTGTTGGCCTTCTGTAACCAACGATCTTCCATTTTTCATTATCATTAACTGATTCCTCATATGCTCTCCAATCATAATTCGAGTCTAAATCTCCTTCAGCCGTTATTTTCACTGTGTCAAAATCTGCATTTGACAAGTATGGTTTGTAGCCTAGGCGCTTGGCAACAGCTGTTATATTTTTAAGAATATCTCTATTATAATAGAAAAGTCTCGCACCCTTGAGAGGTATTCCAGTTTCTTTTTCTAGATCAGATAAGCACTGTTGAATAATTTCAAAATTTAAGAGTGCACCAGGATAGAAAGAATAACACAAACCTTTTTTTAAATCGAGAATAAGGATAATTTTTGTAGCCTTTGGAAGTGCAATTGGAACATTTCTTCCATCAGGTAAACATCCATCTTCTTGCAATATTTTTTCTAGACATTTATAATCGTCACTAATTTCATTGTCGACAACGAAATGAGCCGCTATATAGTTTTCTCTTTTGAGTTTACTAACCTTGTATATTCCACTTCTTCTATCATGACTTTCGTTTAGATTAAGCCAACAAGAAGATCCTTCTTTTAGAGAAGACATTTTTTCTAATGCATCTTGACATATCACATCAGACCAAGTTGCACGATGTGCAAGACTTATTATTCTAAGCCTAGACATCTTTTTATCCTTCTCCTCCTTTTTCCTCTACTCTTTCCGTGTCTCGTATTCTTTCAGCTCTTTCTATGGTAGGCATATGTTCCATTTCATAAAGAATTTGTGTGGGCAAAGTTGCTTTGTAAAGTAATTCTCTCCCATGAGTATAAAAGTTGATCAAATCAAGATCTTTTAATTCATTAAGATATCTGGAAACTGTAGTACGATCTTTTCTTATTTCTGCTGCTATATCTGTAGCTGATCTTTCTTTGAACATGATCTTGTAAATGATTTCCTTTCTGACATCTGAAAGATTTTCATACTCTTTTTTTGCCTGTAGACATTTAATTTGTCTACACGCTTGAATTGCTATTTGAGAAGTTACTCTTTTATTATTATCTATCTGCTGCTCTGGTTTAGTCTTTCCCATGATTATACTCTTGAGAAGCGAAAGTGACTTTGAAGAGCACTCTAATATGAGCTTGGGTACTCCAAAACTATAGTCATAGATTGTTTTTACGGCGGTCTCCTCAAACAAATCATAAATTTTGATATTGTTCTTATTCTCAGTTTGAATTGTCATCTTTAATCTCTGTTCTAACATCTTCACAGAGTCGTTGTAATTAAATCGATCAAGAAAGTATATTTTAGGTTCGTATTGTATAATTGATAAAGCTTGTTCTAAATCAATAGGTGATATTGCAAACAGTTTGAGTTTTGTATTTGTAAATTCTTTTATAATTGTCGTTATGTGATTAGGAGTTGCATCATCAAATAATATAAAATCCATAACCCTCTTTGAGATCTTAATCCAAGACTGAACATTGTCTATCATATTATTATCATCATTGGTGTCTTCTCCTTCTGTTTCATCATCTCTATCAAAAAGCGCTTGTGCAGACATATATTCACCTTTGAAATTATATTTTTCTTTATCGCCTGATGATATTTTAGTTATGATATGGTAAATGTATTTTAAAAGACTAGATTTTCCAAAACCTGTAGGAACAACTATTAAAACTATCATGGGTATTTCCCTTGAGGCAACTCCAATATCAAATATGATATTCTCTATGATATTTTCCCTATCTATAAAATAAGAATCAATTTCCTCATCGGAAATTTCTCTAGCAAAAGGATCCTCCTTAAGTTTGAAGAGAGAATACCATGTATTAAGAACTTCTAGCTTCTCATTTCTTGCTTTATCGAGAATAGTCTTGTATCTATCGAAGCTTTCACCAGCCACAGAATCATTATGTCATGTGCAAATAAATACTTATCGTGCTAAATGTGCGTTTCTAAAACTACTGTGCAATATACTTATTAATGTGTGCGGGTATTGATGATTGTGATATACTTCCCATTCAATAGAGCGCGGCATCTCTTATTACGCAGATTTATTAGGTACAGTACGATAACAACACCGTTCCTCAATCGGTTTGGTGAAATTGTCTGTAGTATTAGGGGCAAATATTGACAATGCTGATTCATAGAAAAAAATTCAATTCATTCTCGGCAATCCCAATGATAAGATTCTGTAATATCATAAGCCAACTAAAAGCGGTTATTGGATTAAGCGGGAAGACTTTGATAATTGGACATGCCCCAGGGGGCAGAAGCAATTTTCTTATGAAAGAACCACAAGGTAATGCAGAATCCTACAACCAATTAATTAGACTTTTTAGCTACCAGGTAATCGATTATCGAGAGCGAACTGTAGAAGAAGCACCCACAATTAGGTTCTATGGTGTGATGATAGTTAGTTTAATGGTAAGCAATATTGCCCATCTTATTGTTCAGGCTTTGATTTATACAGGAGGCATTATAGTAAATTGACTAATGTCAGTGTACGAGATCTTTACAAAACTATCTCCAAAACCAAGACGCATCTAGTACAATCTAGAGAAATAGCCACCACATGTGTATGCCCCTATTTATTCAAAATGAGTTATCCATTTGGTGTAGTTGGAGGCGAACGAGATTACTTAATTGCCAATACTGTTCACGATGCAATCAGCCTAGCTTCGCCAACAACAATTTTGGATAATTGGCAGCAAGGCAAGACAGAAATAGATTTTGAATATATCGCAAAGAAGATAGATAAAGATTCAGAAGGCATCGTAGAAAAGGCGATAGCCAATGCAAAGGAAAAAGTCAGGATTGAAGGCAAAACACCTGTTTTAGAAACATTCGATTACGAAGTACAAGATCGTTTCCACGGACTTTTGATAGGTCTTGCCAAACGTATAATGAAAAAATACGAACAACCTAAATGCGCTGTTACAGAGATTACCATTACCAATGTAAAAGAAGTGCAGGAAGGCAGAATTGATGCTATTTTTGAATTCAAGGATGGCAGATACGGTCTTGTAGATTGGAAAACAAATGATATAACCAAGACACCCAGTACTGGAGTAGATCGATGGCAGCTAATAGCAAATTTTCTTCTGGCAAACTATCGTTATACTGGCAGTGAGAATAACTGGAATAGATGTCTATTTGGTTCAATTGTATTCTATGAAGGAGCCTACATTCCACGTTTTCCATTGAGCGAAGACTGGATTGAAAAGGTTAAGAACGATAGAAAATTTGCATTTGAGATTCTATGTGGAGGAAGGCCACATGCACAGAAACCTGCCTTCTGCCCTGTATGTGATAAGGATGGTGAATCTTCTTTTGATTGTCGGTTTTACCGTGAGGATTCTAGATTAGCACTCGCGGGAAATTTACCTATCGATTATGCTAACATTAGGAGATTGTTGCTAAAAAGGCGATATCTTGTCTTAGATGAACGAGCTGAAACGCACAAACATAAATTTGTAATCAATAGCATGATTGATAGATTAGGAGAAATTGATGCGTTACAGGACCTTGAAAGAACTGGTATCATACATTCTGGATATAGAGTGGATTCGATTAATGCTAATTCAATTACTCTTGTAAAACCCAATAATTCTGAGGATAATATAACAACACTTACACTACTAGAACCGCGTAAAATTGTCAGAATAATTGGTAAAGAAGAAGACGGTAGTGGTGGTCGTCGTCGCATTCCTCTTCTAGCATGTGTAAATGAAAAAGGATTTGTAAAAAATGTAGATGATACAAAACTAGTAGTAGATTTTGATTCAAACACAATTGCCCAACGTGCGAAAGCGCAACTTGTTAATCTTCCAATCATAATCATTCCAGATGAAATTAACCTTACACGAAGAGTACTTGAGCCAATGCACAGATTCCATCGATTAGCTGCAGACCTAATGCTGCCACAAGATTTGTTTTTTGGTAATCAGAATGGATCTTTCTCTTGATATAGAACAGCTTAGGGTATTAAACTGGCGCGCAAGTACCAGAGATATTGCAGCCGTAGTAGGCCCTCCTGGTTGTGGCAAGACAACTGTTGGAAGTGGATTAGCCATTAAGATGATAGCTGAAGATCTTGCCAAGAGAGTTCTTCTTGTGGCTTATACTAATGCTGCTGCAAATGAGTTTTGCTGGGAGCTTTGTAATATTTTAGGTTCAGAAGTAGCAAGAAGATTATGCCTTAGAACAGGTAATCCAACTGGGGTAGATCCATTACTACCGATTCCTTTCAGTAGATCTGCCAATGAGATTCAAGAGAAGAGGATTATAATATCTACAAATCTCTCGCTGAAAAAATTACCTTCTTTGATGAGATTTGACAATATGATTATCGATGAAGCCGGTGTCGAAAGGTTAGAACATTTATTGTGGCCTCTTTGGTTTGGTGTAAACAATACATTAGCAGAACAATACAAGAATAGAAGTAATAATAATAATAGTACCGCTGCTGCAGTTGTTGATACAAGTACAGAAAATACTCATCAAACCAAAGACCTCATGCAACTAATATCACAATGTGGTACAGTTGCCACAGTAGTTGGAGATCCAAAGCAATCGCGACCTATCAGTCCTGTACGAGAAGATTACAGTGCAATCGAATGGGTAATGAAGAGATCGCGATGGGATACATTACGTATTTCGCATCGTCTTCCAGATCGGTTAGCTGGGCTAGTTAATGAATTTGCTGAATATGATGGATTGAGATCTGCTCCTGAAATAGGCTCAAGAAGGTTAGTCTTAGACAGCTTGCCGGATATAGAATTCCGTGAAATCATTCAACCTGACGAGGTTACAACTTGGGTTGATATCAACGGTATTGAACAGCCGATTGGCCCGTCGTCGTGGGCAAATGATGTGGAAGCAAAAGGGTGTGCAAAGATTTGTGATCATTTAATCCATATAACACGTAGTAGTAAATCCATTGCTGTTATCACGAGATTCGTAGCTCAAAAACAAATCATACGAAGGTATCTGCAAAGAATGGGACATACTGATATTAAAGTAACAACCACTACAGGCGCACTAGGAACTCAGGCAGATATTGTTCTTTTTTCATTTACCAGAAATAATCCTGAAAGGAATGTAGGTGCAGCTGGAACCTTGCAGGATCTCAATGTATCTATTTCAAGATCAAAGGAGAAATTGATAATCCTTGGTAATTTTGATATGATGCTAAACGGCTGGTCTGCTTCACCCCTGAACTTTAGAAGGGGCCAGAAAAGTCCAGCGAGGAATCTTGCACGATTAGTTGACTCAAAATATGGAAAAGTAGTTGATGCACCATCAATACTGAAATGTTAGCCGATTGTGTATTGTTTTCTCGCTTGCTGCAATTATATTAGGCAATAACAGGTAAAGCTCATTTCTTCAGTTTATCTAATATTTTGTGGTGAATAATTAGTAGATTAAATATATGCCGCTGGGTACTTGTTAGAATATTTTGAATTTATTAGATAGAGATAACCTAAGAATATAAGACTATAATATGATTTTATCTGTGAGATCAAACAACAAGTCCTACTACCATGAGGCAATAGGTTTTGTCAACATATCTAGGTCATACGTTGCATTTTCTAGAAGCAAGCGAAAAATGGTTATTGTTGGGGATAGGGATACGCTGACAAAAAGCAAGTTCCTATCAAAATCAATAGATACTATAACAAGAAAGGATGGATTTTTGATATGGCGGGATCCTGGTTAACTTTTGATCTAATTTATCCTGACCAAGGGATAAAGCTACGGTTACTACTACTAATATGAGTAACATGGCCCTCTAATATATGACAAGGGTCAAAGTAAAATAATCGTATAAGGCATACTAATTATAACTCACTTGATCCCTCAGAATATCACAAGAGAACACATCATTAAAGCAATAGAAGAAGCTGAAAGACAAGATATTCCTAAAGCTAGGTTGACATACAGAAATTATTTAGAATATAATTCCAAGCACTATCCACCAAAGTACATTGTTTGTTTGGCCAATAAATACGCAAATGAGAGAGAATTAAATGCCGCAGAATTATATAGTAAAGAAAGTAGACTCTTTCTGAAGTCATTAGGTTTTAATGTTTTGAAATCAGCTGAAGACAAAACTGAGGTGGATGACTTAGATAATCAGTCATATGAATTAGAAGAGGAGTATCAAGTATTGTCTGCTGCAGATATTGAATTATCTTTACATTCATTTCCAGATAACAAAGAACAAAAAATAATAATTACAAATGCGAATACAGTTTAGCCTAAGACTCTAACAGACATATTATATATATCAGTGATTTTTTTCAAACATGATAATAATGAAATCCAAAACAGAATATATTACATTTAACAAATTATATATTATTATTACAATGCTTATACTTACATTTCTAACTGCCCGGATTTAGGAACAAATTTTGCCGTAACTTTTGGGGTTATCATTTTTGGTACTGGTATAGGTATAAGACCAACCATGACAACACATTTGATTCAAATGATGAAAGTTCCAAAGTTACTTCGTTCATAGAAAATTGTTTTTCCTTTGCTAATTTCTCAACCCATGCTGCTAAACTAAAAAATGCTACTATTAAATGAGCAAAAAACTCTTGTAATGATTCTGCTACTTTTTTCAGAAGTTTAGATAGTTCAATCTTGACTTTTGCAGTGATCTTGCCTCTCAATGATGACACAGAACTTTTGAATTTTCTTATGGAATTAGATAATTTAGAGGCAAAACCCTTTATCATACCAGGCAACAGTGGAGACTTTTCGTTTATCTCACTTTTTTCTTCAATTGAATCTGCAATTTTAACTATCTTCTCCACGCAGCCCCCGTTTTTGTGCAGTTCCTTGCCTATCTCTTTAAGTTCATTTGAAATAACTTCTTAGTAGCTTGATGCCATATCAAAGTCGCCGACCTCTTCTCCAATGTTGATCTCCGTCGTTTGCTTTTCAGATTCTTGGTAAGCCATTCAGCATCTTCGATTATTTTTTTTGATTTGTTAGCAATATTCTGCAGTGTTGTATTTGGCTGCGATTGAAACATTGAATACATCCTTGTATTGCTATCTCTAACGGAGTACGCTGCTAAAGCAATATGTACAGGATTCAACGCTTTTGGTGCTGTTTCCTCTCTTGCTATGCTTTTCATTGCAGACATTGCAGGTAAAAGTTGCTTCAATTCACTGATAATATTACACTCTGATCTATAGTTATGGCAATATCGTCAAGCTCAGATTTAGCTATTGATACTTAAAGAAGATATCAACCGAAGCAGACATATCAAAACAACATAGTATTTATACAAAAATTTTACGAACTGTTGGATTAAATAAGAATATAGTATCTGTTATAACAATGACACACTCATTACAATTTCTGTAGTCCAAATTAGTAAATCTTGCCTATTCTTGAGATTAACCTGAAAGAACGGCTTATACACTTAATAATATCTTAGTAATTCAAAAATAGAGCTTTATGTATGGGCCTGGGCCTCTTTCCGAAGACAAGCAAGTAACATTAGTTAACGTCTATTTTGTTCTTATACTTAGTGTTGGTTTAGATCGTTATATACATGATTTCTTACTGAAGAACCCAAATATCCTGCAGGGGATAAATGATTTTACAACTAAGTTTTTTCAAAGTCCCAGTATACAGAGTCTAAGCATTAGTCTCTCTGACTTACTAAAATCTCAAAACGCCATAGCAGTATGTTTGGATGTAGTTTTTTTCACATTCACATATGTCTGGGTGATTTTGCATTGGATACTTTATCATAGACTAAAGGGTGTTTATCCATATCAACAATCAATTTCATTTTTCCTTGATATTTTATTTTTATCGGTTGTATTCTTTATGTTATCAATATCATTCTCAGTTATGGCTTTCAAAGGCATGAATGATAATGCTATAAATAACGTTACTATAAACAATACAAGTACAGACGATAATGGTGCCTTAAATATTTCGACCTTTTTTCTGTTTATTTTTTCATTATTTATCTTACATATAATCGGTTCTATCCATTTTCTTTTCTTTGTAAGGGTAGACCACATGAGGCATACACTGAATTTCGATAGCAAAGTTTGGCGGTCCTTGCGATTAAATCGCTCAGAACGCCTAAAATCGTTCTTGAACAAAGTAAGAAATTTGCCTGATCTCTGGTTGCATTTAGTTTGGGCTTCTATCTTTTTAGTTTTGCTGCTTTTTTTCTTTGACAGATATCAGAATAATAACTATTATTATATTACAATAATTGCATTTGTTTTTATATATTCCATTGTCAAATTTGCCGTAAACAAAAAAATGGATGTTGAATTGATGGTGATTGACACAGCTACTGAAGAAAATGAGGTCACTAATGATGAGTATGCTGCACATTACAACAACTGCAGATTTAGCAATACCATGTGTTATTGGTATCATATCAAAGTACAAAATAAGCACATACAGAAGCCCGCCATCAACTGTATAGTGTACTTAGAACATTTCAAAGAAATTACCGGAGAATACGATCCAGTAAGAAAAGTGAAGTGTTGGCGTGTAGTAGACTATAAAGATGAAAAACGTAAATACGTAGAATTGAAGTGGACTGCAGTTACTACGAATGAAGTCGTAATAGAGCCCACTAAATACAGAGAATTTGATGGCTTATATGCAATAGATCACGGTCAAAAAGGTTACACTGTATATGTAGGAATAAATCAAAATATCGTAGACAATGAAGACGTAAGAAAATCATACCAAATAGAAAGACAAGGCGATTATATTCTGCAATTTGTCCTGTACTCTTTAAATCTGGAAGCTGTCAGCAGAATATTTATTCTCCATGTCAGTAATAATGTCAGTTTTCAGGATAGATTGGTTAAGGGAATCGAATTTCACAGCAATAATAAAGAAAATATACAAAAGTGTAAGAAGTGTCGGTGGCCTTATTACTTGAAAAACGTCAGAGACTTGAAATTAATACCAAAAGATAAACAATTCGTGGGGAAATAGAATCTTTGGTATAAAGCAAATTAGGAAGTGCCCTGGTGAAGACGTATTAATACACAATGGCATTTCATTGTGCTATAGATCTGGGAAGAAGATCGAAAGAGGATCTAGATATTAGCCTCTTAGTAAGAGTGGTAAAAATTAATTATGGCAACAACGTTTATGAATTGTTATTGACACAAATTTGCGGCCCACTAGGAAAAACATATTTAACATGATTTTATAAATTCAAGGGAAGATTTACCCGTGAATCTCTTTTTCTAAGGCTTCTCTAAGTATATGCATATGTTTTTGCCTATCTTTTTTGATTGTTTGCCATATTTCTACCAAATTTGATTTATTGACTTTCTGTGCATCTTTGATAAAGTTTCGATCGTATCATAGAGGAAGTCAGCATCCTTGCCCAAAAACTTTTAAAATATCATATGCCGTATCTGTTAATTCAGTTGATGATGACATATTATATATAATTAAAGACAAATAAAATATTTAACAGATACACAATCTGTTCATCATTATAAACAACTTATGTGATTCATAGAGTTATACTCTTTCTATACATAATGAAGGTTACTTATCCAACAAAAATAGAGGGATTTTTTTGTATTTTGATTATATTGTCTTTCTTTTATTCTAATATATCTAAATGATACTTTTGATTTAGCATCAAGATTTTGCAACTCTATATATCGCTCCTATTGTTTATTAACAATAAACTCTATTACTTTTTGATGATTTATCATAACTGTATAATTTTGCTTGATTACTTTAATCTCTAGATTGTTCCATTGGCCTACAGGTTGTGAAACTATTTTACTTGGAGCAGCAAAATTATAAATCTCTCCTGTCTTGTGAATTCCATCATTGTTTGGTTTATCTAAATCATTTATCTGTATTACATCCAACAAGTAGTATTGATACTATTCCCAGTAGTATTATCGCATTCATCCATTTTGTATTGTTGTTCATGGCATAAACGTCGCTTTTAGTATAGTAGATATGTAGAGCTTTTCTTCTTTGAAAGTTACTGTCATTATTATTATTATTATTATTATTACTACATCTAAATCCACTTCTTCCATTTAAAATAAGCAATCATTCCACCACCTACTGCTGCCATTAAACCTAGAGCATAGTAGTAACCAAACCGTGAATGCAATTCAGGCATAATCTCAAAGTTCATCCCATAAATACCTGCTATCAACGTAACAGGGAGGATTATTGTAGCAATAATTGTAAGTGTTCTCATAGTTTCATCCAAATTCGCAGTTAATGAGGAATTATAAGCTTCTCGCAAACTGATAACTCTATTCCGCATATTCTCTATATTATTTCTTAAATAAGTAACTCTGTCATTAAGCGAACGAACCTGTCTTCTAGAATCATCGCTAAGCCTTGTTTGTACAACGCCACTGATAATCTCATCAAAAGCTCTTGATACCATCCCTAGGGTACCTTCCAAAAAACTCATTTTTCTTCGAAGGGTATGTATATTGGATAACTGAAACTTTGAAGGTCTGTGCATCTTTGATATAGGTTTCGAGCGTCTCATAGAGGAAGTCAGCATCCTTGCCCAAAAACTATCAAGTATGTATTCTTCTATTTCTTCAAGTTGATTGTTGGCTTTATCTAATACAGGATAATAACTTGAAATGATCTCCTCTATTGCAAGACGGTATATAATTTCGCATATTCCATAGATACCTCCACGATCTTTACTATTATCACTAGATGACTCTTTACTTGTTGCTATTGAGTGTTGTAGGTTTCTAACTTTCTTCCGAATGTTCTCTTCAAATTGATGATTATAAAAGTTAATAGTAATAATCCAACGCCGTTCAAAAAATATGTAAAGATCGTCTTCTAAAAGCCTGACAGCATATTTATCATCATCATCATGATTTTTATTTTGTTTTTGTTCTTCTTCTTCATCATCATATCTTACTCCATCGACAATTGTAAATAAATATTCATCATATGCCTCAATCTTTGAAGGCTGATTCTGATGTATGACTGCATCTACTGATAATGGGTGTAAACCGAAAATGCCTTGTAATTGAAATATATCTTCAGGTTCATCCCCATGAATCCATAAAGACTCTTCAGGATTTTCCTCCATCTCCCTTCTAAGCGCTGTGGGGTTAGAAATATTGGTTTGTCTTATTGTGTGTTTATTAATGATGTATGCAGATATTGTCAATTACT
>Ga0126310_10000130_pt1 | contig 21714 bp, 20 predicted proteins | sample Plot60_FD_92540 | JGI IMG/M metagenome (GOLD analysis project Ga0126310, IMG submission 92540) | Serpentine soil microbial communities from UC McLaughlin Reserve, CA, USA - Plot60 | ecosystem: Environmental > Terrestrial > Soil > Grasslands | place: USA: UC McLaughlin Reserve, Lake County... | reverse complement strand
TTAACGAAGACATATATTTTATACGGAAAGCCACGTTAGATCAGCTCTTCGAAGAATATGGTATCTTAAAGAAGCCTTCCGGAACAGAGAGGGCACTTGAAGAAACAGGTGAGGTAATTCGATAACTAGAGCCAGCATCTGGTGTGTTGCTTATTATGAAGACATAAAATTATGCTATATGCTATCATGGTAGCTGACCAGAGTTTTATTCAGCGATGTTCAACAACAATTTCCTATTTCACTCATCCATCCTCTTATTGATCTCAAACATCTCCAATCTATAGCGACTCGGGTGTGTTATTATATTTCGATCTGGAATGGTCTGCATAGTCCAGAATTGCTTTTGCTTGTTTATAATGTACAGCGTCAATCATTTTTCCTTCAAGTTTAACTGCGCCGACTCCTTGTCCTTTTTCCATAGCCTCTTGGAGCGCTTCAACTACTTTTGTTGCCCAGTTGATCTGAGTATGGGTAGGCACAAATACCTTGTGGACAGGTTCGATCTGAGCAGGATGAATTATGCTTTTGCCTGAATATCCTAATCTTTTTGCAGTGATTGCGTCTCTGATTAGGCCTTCAGTGTCATCCACTTTTTGCCAAATGCCATCAATAGATTCTACGCCGGCTGCGCGAGCATCGACAGGCACTTTAGCCCGTGCGTACATATATTTTTCCGTATCATCATTTTCGATATAATCTAGACCCATGTCGTATAGAAAATCAAATACTCCAAAAACCATAGCGTTGACTCTTTGAGAAGATATGGCTATAGAATAAGCATTCACTATCCCTCTTGCGCTTTCAATGGACGGTATCAATTTGATGCTCTTCTCGATCATCTTTTTGGTATCTTCGATTGCAGTGAGTTGGGAATCAATGTTCTTGATTTGAACTTGATCATTGACTTTTGGCACTACAACGCCATCAATTCCATTCCGGATTACCTCCTTAAGATCCAGCAACCATAAATTAGAATCTAGAGAATTTATTCGTAGGTAAAAGCTTGACTTGTACTGTGTCCTACATGTCAGTGCGTCAGCAATTATTTTTCTGGCTACGTCCTTTTCATTCAGCGGCACGGAATCTTCTAAATCAAAGCATATGATATCTGCCTGCAGTGTTTTTGCCTTGTCTACGAATCGCCTATTGTTACCAGGTACAAATATTAGACTTCTGTATAGCATCACGTATTAGACAAGAACAAGAAAAAACGATTTAGAGTTTCTGAGGAGTTGTAACAATCTTTCCAATTTGCTCAGCTTTAGCCATCATTAAATGACCCTTTACCATGTCACTAAAAGGCAATACAGTATGGACTACGGGTTTAATTTTGCCTTTGCTTGTCCAGTAAATAACTTGTTCCAGCTCAGCTTTCGTCCCCTGGGTGGAACCAAGTAGATTCGTGCCTTTGAAGAACAGGTACCTCAGATCGATAGTTGAATCATAGCCTGTGGTTGCACCTGTCGCAACAAGTGTTCCGCCGTTCTTCAACAGAGCGACCTCCTGAGGAAATGTCGCTTTCCCTATATGTTCAAATACAACGTCGACACCCTGCTTCTTTGTAAATTCTCTAACTTTCTTGTGCCAATCAGCCTCTCTATGATTGACGACAAAATCCGCGCCTATTTCCGTACATTTGTCCATTTTTTCCTTATTACCCGCTGTAGCAATGACAGTGCAATTATATAGTTTTGCAATCTGAACTCCGACCATTCCTACCCCGCTAGTACCACCCATAATAAGCACTGCTTGTCCAGGCTTTATACCAGCTCTACCAACCAGCATATGCCATGATGTCATACCTACCATTGACACCGCGGCAGCATCATCAAAAGTAACATTGTCAGGTATTTTAGATACATTGACCTCAGGCAGATGCGTATATTGGCTAAAACCACCCCACAAGGGGCCGGTTTGAAATCCCCAAATAGTCCTGTCTAGACAATCAAATTCTCTACCGGAAGTACACGCTTCGCATATCCTACAACTAAGGTTGGAATGCGACACTACCCTATCTCCAACTTTGAATTTTGTAATGTCCTCACCAACTTCTACCACAGTGCCGGCCACGTCACTTCCTGATATATGCGGAGTTGGAACTTTGATAGGATCTCCCCAGATTGCCCAAAGATCATTATAATTATATGCAGCTGCTTCAATTTTTATCATTACTTCATTGGATTTCAACTTTGGCATATCTATATCTTCAATGTTCACAACTTTTGTAGGATCTTTACTGAATTCACGGAACACGGCTGCTTTCATAACACTCAAGGCAACGCCAAGACTTAATATATTTAACTAGAGCAGCAGCCAAAATACAATATATATATCAATTGCTGCTGAAATTCGGAATAAAACTTCGTCGAATTATATCAGCAAAACCGAGTATTTCGCTTGTGAAAAATATTGTATAAATACACCGGAAAAAACGGTGCTAAAAGCCTTTAGCGCCTGTTTATTTTAAAATCTTTCTTGGGTTGCTGTAAACTAAGTAAAATCTGTTTTAGCTCTTCATCAGTCAACGATCTGTTTAGTCTTCCCGACGAAGCTGCACTTATTAGATAGTTTTCTACAGTTGCTGCCAAATCTGGTTTCACCATTTTAATATTCATTAATCTTTGCCGTGCTAGTGGCTCCAAAAGAACCATCAAAGCTCGTTGGCGCATAGCAGCAGCAGCGGCTGCCTCTGCTTCACGCTTCTTTGAATCATCGTCATTTGGCTGATACGGTTGCGACCCGGACATGATAACTCACTTTATTCTTGAGGGTTATATTATGCGTACCGCTGGAGGCCTGGTGAATTCTTTATGATTTCATCATACAATTCAGTAGCTATACGATCGACTTTTTTCATGCCTTCCTCTGATATTAATCTACCTTTCCGTTTATTAACAATGTAACCTGCTTGCTGTAGCTGCTGTAAAGCCTTTCTGATAATTGCACCGCCTGCGTTCCTGTGATGAGACAAGTTATATCCAATCTGTTTTCTACCACCGTATTCGCTTCTGAGCTCAGAGACGCCGATTGGTCCATGAATGTACACCTTCCTAATAAGAGAAGCACATCTCGTATACCACCAGTCTTTGTTTTGTGGAATCCTTTCAGCATGCACACCAGTCTTAACAAAGGCAGCCCAGTCAGGAGGCTGAATTTTCTTTTCCTTCTTTATTTGTTCAGTCAACTTTTCAATCAGATCCTCAGCTGGAACATCATATGCTTTTGCCATGATTATGAACAATAATCATGAGGTAAATCCCTTATAAATTCTTGCCAGCTGTTAGAATCTCTGAATTAAAAGAGCTAAAGACGCCATTGCTTTGTCTTTTCTAGGATTTTATGATACGTATGACCACATTTGAGGCAGGTAATTCTTATGGAACTTATCCTTGACCTGCCTATTCTTATTCTAGAATTCTTTCCTGGCGTAATAAACTTTTTACATCGTTTGCAATACAGCTGTCTGTATTCATAAGGTAATCTCAACCTTAGCCGCATAGCAATCTTTTTTGCAATGTACGCATGGCGATCAGCCAGGTCGTCTCTGTTTTGTTTAACCTCCTCTAAAGCACAAGCTAATAGGATCTGGATCCTTTCTGCTGCAATCATCTTTAGCTGATGCTTTTTCATGCTGCTTTAACACGGTCCTGTTCCTAACTATATTTATGTTTGATGTTTTGAAGTATTTAACACTGTTGCGCTAGCGACTAATGATATCATAATTAAGCAGTAACGCTCTTAGTCTAATGGGAGCACACATACATATTGAATAGTTTTGATGAAGTGGAAGATATAGCAAAAAGATATGTGGAATCAAAACAAAACAATGCATCGGACTCTAAAATCTTTGCAGGACAGATTATTGATTATGTCTCATCTTCAGGATTGAAGCTTCCATTGCAGGATGAGGCAGTCGTTAGCAATGGAACCACAAGCTACGTATACAGGAAAAGCAAGGCATATCCAAATCTATTTAAATTTATATCTGAAGTACTTCACTCTGAAATACCAATTACAGTCAACGATGTAAGGTTCGGGCCCGGCGAAATTATAGTGGCCAGAGGAGATCAAGACGAGGCAGAAGAGCAGCTAAACTTGAGCCTTAAAGAACTTCAAAAGCTTGTCCATGCGAAGAGGGCTGAGGCTCTTAGATCATAGATCCGCCTACGTATGTCAGTGTCTTTTATCTTAGAACCCAAAAGGGATATAGTATGTTATCTTATGATCTAGAGGCTACCATCACAAATGATATCATTGGTTATTGCCGAAGCCGCAATTGAAACTGTCCCTATTCAGATAATAGATCACCCTTCTGTAAGAAATCATGCTAAAAGAATGGGTAGAAGATCGAACGAAACTCTACTAGATAGAAGCTATCATCATTCCGCAATGATTCACGCGGATCTGAAATCGGAATGGAAACGAGGAAGACCTGATATTGTACATTTTGCCTTAATGGAGGCTTTGTCGACTCCTTTGTTTTTGGGAAGGAGATTAAATGTATATCTACATACAATAAATAACAACCTTATATCTATTGGCGAGAATCTTCGGATACCAAAGTCGTATTTTCGTTTCGAAGCCCTCATGATAGATCTTTTCAAAAAAAAGGTTATAAAGGCTGATAGTGGGGCCGGCATTTCGGATGAGGCTAATAATGACTGGAATAAGGATAACACTAATAAAAATATACTTTTGCAGTTGCATGAAGATATAACCTTTGAAAAGGTCATACAGAAGACGATACAGCCAGCCACAGTGATAGGACTCTCCACAGCAGGGGTTCAAAAAACCGCTCAATCAATTGTGGAACAGAATCTATCTGCTGAGAATTCAAACTGTGCATTTGTTATAGGAGGATTTGCGAGGGGCCATTTTTCGAACGATACAACTGCATTTCTCAAAAGGTTATACTCTATAGCAGATTACAGATTGGAAGCGCACGTTGTAATCGCAAGAATAATTTATGAATGCGAAAAGATTTTGCATATGTAAATATTATTAATGATAGAATGCATCGACCATAAACGCAATAAAAAGGGCGGTCAGATATGGACTGGAGAATTTGAAAACTGTCCATGCAGCTCTTTCACTAGGTCTTAGGAGCAACCATACAGACAAACATACCATTGCTACTCCAAACACAGCCGCGGTACTTACATAGATTAACCCAAATTGTTTAAGGAAGAACGGAAGAACGCTAAATAACACCATCATCAGAGTTGTTCCAGCAATCACGCGAACTGATCTCTCTTCACTAGAAACAACTGGCAGCATCGGAACGCCGGCCTTTTTATAATCTTTTTTCACATGCAAAGACAGACTCCAAATATGAGTCGGAATCCACAGGAAGACTAGGCCTGCCATGACTAGTCCAAGTTCGATGTGTTGAGTAGTTACTGCCGTGTATCCTATTAGAGAAGGCGCTCCTCCGGAGAATCCGCCTAAGATAATATTCAACTGGCTCTTCCTCTTCAACCACTTACTGTAAATTATAATATTGTCAAACAATCCCAAGGCCATCAAAATAAAAGCCCATATGTTCACGAACCACGCAAGTACGAGAGATATCCCAGCCAATGTCAAGCCAAAAATAAGTGCATGTTTTGGTGCTATTCTGCCTGACGGTAGTGGCCTGCCTTTTGTCCTCTCCATGATTGCATCAATATCTCGATCGTTGTAGCCTGTCAGTGTATCAGCAGCAGCTGAGCCTGCGGCCACTCCTCCAAGAAGCAGCACCCAAGTTAGAGGCTGAATGGGTATATGAAATAATAATGATGCTGTAACCGCAGAGCCAAAGGATGTAAAAACCAACAGGTACCAAATTTTTGGTTTTGTGAGTTCAAAATAGTTCTTGAACCTATTTCCTACTGTTCCCTGGGTGATCAACTACAATACCATCTCTTTATAATTATTTCATCTATAAAAATGCAGACCAACACTCGATATGATATGCTGTTACTTTGATATAGAAGTTGGAAATATTATCTCGCGAGCAGTCTTTCTCATCTCAATAAACGTTTCTGTCTTTTGAACTCCTTCAATATGACCAATTTTTTCGGAGATCAAATGATGCATTTCATCAAGAGATCGCGCGTTCATGGTAACGAGGATGTCAAATCTACCAGTTACTTCTGAAACCTCGCGAACTTCAGGTATCTTAAATAATTCGTTTAGAACATTGTCTCTTAGTTTAGAATCCATATTGATACCTGTCAGGGCTTTAACACTCAATCCAAGCGCCTCGTCATTAATGACGATTGTGAACTTCTTAATTAGGCCTTTTCTGAGAAGCCTCTTGATTCTACTGTATACAACAGAAGCATTTATACTGATTTTTTTTGAAAGTTTAGGTACCGATGTGCTCGCATCCTTAGAAAGTTCGCTTAATATTTTTAAATCCAAATCGTCTATTCTTGCCATCCATATTACCCATTATACGTCTAGTTTAGAGCTTAATAAACGTATTAATTTCACAATTAGAACAATTTTTTATCAATAATATCGAATTTAGACTATATTTTTTTGTCTGAGTAATTCCGCAAGTAGAACGGCACCCTTTGCGGACCCCATTTTTTCGTTATGCGATAATAGAACATATTTGATACCATTCTCAAAAACAGTGTCCTTCCTTAGCCTGCCTACCACTGTCGTCATACCGTCATTAATCTCTCTGTCTATACGCGGTTGAGGTCTTGCAGGATCGTCGTGAACGATGATATAGTCCTCTGGGGCTGTCGGTAGATCTCTGATAGTAATAGATTTTGAAAAATTTAACATTTCATTCTTTACCTCTGTTGGTTCGGCTGCGCCCTGTGTTTGAACAAATACGATTTCAGTATGACCATCCAACACGGGAACTCGGGTGCATGTACAGCTTACTTTCATCGCGTTTGGATTAATGAAACTCGTATCCAAATTCCCGAGAATCTTCTTTGTCTCTATTTGGACCTTTTCTTCTTCTTTTGGTATATAAGGTATAATATTGTCCATGATGTCAAGAGCAATGACACCAGGTGATCTGCCAGCTCCTGACAATGCCTGCATGGAAGTCATGAAAACGTTGGTAATTCCAAATTTGTTCATTATCGGTTTAAGTGTTATAGCCAGGCCGGTAGTTGTACAGTTTGGCAACGGAGCTATGAAGCCCTTCCATCCTCTATTCTTCCTCTGAATATCTAGTAGATGAACATGGTCGTCATTTATGCCCGGGATAAGAATGGGAACATCATCTTCATACCTGAAAGCAGCTGCGGTGCTAATCACGGGAACTGACTTGGCAAGCACTGGTTCAATTTCCTTGGCATCGGCAGATTCTACTGCAGTAAAAATTAGGTCGAATTTGCTAGGATCAATGTCTTGCACCCTACTAAGTCTGATATCTTGAATGTATTCGGGAATTTGCTCCTTGTTATGCCACCTAATTATACCTGATTGTGAATCATAAAGGGCTTCCGTATACTTTTTGCCAGCCGATCTCTCGGATGAGGCAATCTGGGTCAGTTCAAACCATGGATGTTTGTTTAGAGCTATAACGAATTCCTGTCCTACTGCGCCGGTAGCACCGATAAGTGCAACTTTCAACATTGAATAGCGTTAGTTCCCATGGAATTAATAATCGTTTCAGACCCAGATTAATCAAAGTGGCTATTATATTTTATCTCAGTCCAATACCCTACAAAACATTCATTCTATATATGCCCACGACGTTACAATGACTAATGGTTGGCTTGGCGGTAGCGGCGGGAATCGGCAAACCAACTTCGTGTTTCCATGGGGGCATTTACTCGGTGAATCCCAAATTAGTGAAAGCCGATTTTAGTTCAAATGTTAACCCTCTTGGAATTTCTAAGAGAGTTCTCGCATCCCTAAGCAGACATTTGTCTAGCATTTCGTCTTCATATCCTGATCCTGAGTGTATAGAACTTAAAAAAAAGATATTGAATTATTTGGATAGTGAATTAAGTTTAGAGTGCATTTGTGTAGGTAACGGTGCAACAGAATTAATTCATGACTTCGCCAGATCTTTCGTTCGTAACAAGGCATTGATTCCTGCGCCGACTTTTTGTGAATACGAAGTCGCCTCAAATCGCGTTGGCGCACATGTCACATTAGTCCCACTGAAAAATATGAGATTGGATCCAGAGACTCTTATAGAAAAATCAAAAAAACAGGATGCTGTTTTCCTTTGCAATCCAAACAATCCCACGGGGCTTGTAGGCACAAGTGAGATCAAAAAAGTAATTGAACGTTTGGACAATTCTACAAAGGTACTCATTGACGAATCATTTATAGAACTCGTTGATGAAGATAACAAGGCTTATTCATTCATAGATAAAGTGAATGAATTTGATAATCTGGTAGTCTTGAGATCTTTTACTAAGTCCTTCGCTCTAGCGGGTCTTAGAATCGGGTATTGTGTTAGCAATCCCAAGCTCGCAAAGAAAATAGCGGCCAAACATATATCTTGGAATGTCAATGGCGTAGCACAAATGGCCGCAATTGTGGCTCTAAAGGATGTGAAGCGTATTGCAAAAGCAAGAGAATTAGTACAAAAAGAAAGGACATTTATGTATAAATACATAAATGGAAACTTAGAAAATATTGCTGCTTGCAGCTCTGATGCAAATTATTTTTTGATTCACTTGAAAAGTGGAGATTCTAAAAAGATTAGAGATGTTATGCTAGCAAGAAGAGGTATACTTGTCAGAGACTGTAGCACGTTTAATGGGATGGGACCTAGATATATTAGGGTGGCAGTAAAAATACATGATCAAAATTTACTTTTGCTCAATGCTTTACAATCACTAGGCTCGTGGATATGATATGACTAAAGCAAAGCTACTGATGATTCAGGGCACATCGTCTGGGTGTGGGAAAACAACACTTGTCACGGCATTGTGTAGGATCTTCAGCAACCTGGGATATCAGGTAGCTCCTTTTAAGGCTCAGAACATGTCTTCAAATGCCTATAGCATTGAAGAAACACCAGATCAAATAGCGGTTGCCCAAGCCATTCAGGCTGTTGCGTCAAGAAAAAAACCAGATTTGAGAATGAATCCTATACTGCTAAAACCTATTGGAGATTATCGCAGCAAGATACTTCTTGGCGGCAAATTTTATGAAGAAATGGATGCGAGAGCATATTACGCCAAATTCGTGTTACGGAAAGGTTTTCCTTTCGTAGTAACGAATCTAGACAGTCTAAGGAGAGAAAATGATCTAATAATAATTGAAGGCGCGGGATCTCCTGCTGAAGTTAATATTCTGAAGTACGATATAGCTAATATGGTACTCGCAAATGAAGTACAGACCCCTGTGATTCTAGCCTCAGACATTGAAAGGGGAGGATGTTTTGCAAGTATTGTTGGGACCATTCGGCTACTCCAACCTAATTACAGACAGCTGATCAAGGGCTTTATAATAAACAAATTTCGGGGGGATAAAAGGCTGCTGAACCCGGCTATAAAAGTAGTTCAGAAAATAACTAGAAAGAGATTTTTTGGAGTCGTTCCGAAGGTCGATTTTTCCTTACCGAGCGAAGACTCCCTCGACATACAAGACTCTCATAATATCGGAATGTCCGAACGCCACTGGGATAGCCAAATAAGCCTTATAGCAAAGACTGTACAAAACAGCATCGATATAAAAAAAATGTCCACTGATGTTATAGGATTCAATTAATGATGGCACTCGAATCCATGTTAGTAGCGTTTGCCGGAGGAATTTGTGTTGATATTGTGCTAGGTGACCCGAGTAACAAGTTTCATCCTGTAGCTTGGTTAGGTCATGTTATACGTTACTTCGTACCAAAGCTAAAGCAAAACAACTCTGATACTAACAGTAAGAACAATATTGATCATGTAGACAACAGAAAAGAAAGATCGAGATCGATTATGTTTTCAGTTTTATTGATTGTATCTTTTGGGATTGCTATTCATATTTGTGCAATAGCCATCGTCCACACACTTGGATACATTGCTCTCATTATACTATGTGCATTGACTCTGAAAATGAGTATCGCAATAAAGGGAATGGAAAAACACGCTGCAGCAGTAATGTGCGCTCTGGAAAATGGCGACCTAACAAATGCGCGATTTAATCTATCCATGATCGTAAAAAGAGATACCACAAACTTGGATGAGCAGCATATCATTTCGGGAACTATTGAGTCAATAAGCGAAAACATAGTTGACGGCATAACCTCGCCCCTATTCTATTATTCTTTTCTTGGGCCGGCAGGTGCTTTTTCGTTTAGAATTATAAACACGCTGGATTCTATGTTGGGATACACGGATAAATATCACAAAGATATTGGATGGATGCCCGCTCTGCTTGATACTGCTGCTAATTATGTCCCTTCGAGAATTACAGCGGTAATAATGGTGATTGCAGCTAGAATAGTTCATGCAGACTGGAAGAAATCAATGCAGATTGTGCGTAGAGACCACGGTAAAACTTCAAGTCGAAATGCAGGCTATACTATGGCAGCAATGGCCGGTGCTCTTAGAGTAAACCTCGAAAAAATTGGTCACTATTCTTTAGGTGATCAATATGAATATGTTTCAATTGAGAAATGCAAGGTTTCGATTTCTATAATGCGATGTACCGTCATTGCCTTTGCCATGATAGTCTGTATGCCATTGATAAGTATTCTATATCTTTTGGGATGGTGGAGGATAGTCTTTGGCATTTAGATCGATACAGACAATTATATCGTTTTTGACTATAATACCTGGCTACAAATCATACAGCAATGACCTGAATAGCGTTGCAAATGCAATGCATTACTTTCCATTGGCTGGTGTACTGATCGGAGCGATAGTTGGAGGCTTTGCGTACCTGATTTCGCTTTACTTGCAACCACTTATAGTGGGTTTTCTTGTTACTACAATGCTTGCACTCATAACTGGTTTGCATCATACAGATGCATTGGCGGATTTTGCTGATGGCTTGATGAAGAGGGGCGAAAAAATAACTAAGCGAAATGCCATGCGTGATCCTGCTTTGGGCTCTGCCGGTGTGACAGCTATAGTTCTTTATGTAGCAGGTATGATTATTGCACTTTCGAGCTTGCACCAAGGGATCAAATTATTTAGCAGTATAGTTGCTGCTGAAGTAATCGCGAAATTTGTGATGGTTATGCAGGCGCATAGAGGTTACTCTGCTTGGGAGGGTTTCAGTTCACCATTTACCGATGCTATGAAAGACAAGCGAAAAATTATAATAGCAACAATCATGTCGATTGCTGTTATATGGTTTTCCGGCACCAGCTATTTTGGTTTAATGGCCTTAAGCGTATCACTGGGATTAGCAGCCCTTATACAGTATCTGTCAAACCAGGCATTCGGCGGGATTTCTGGCGATGTAATGGGTGCATCAAACGAAATCACTAGACTCTGTTCCTTAATGGTTTTGTCTGAAATAATGATATAATAGTGTCTTAATTTGCTAAATTCACTTTCAGTATATTTTTAAACCAATTCAAGTGTTGACTATTATCTGTTGATGGCGGCTATAATGTGTGGCGGCAAAGGAAGTCGCTTACAAGAATTTGCAAAAATAGAAAAGCCGTTGTTAAAGTTAAATGGCAAAACTATGGTCGAGCTAGTCCTCGACGCTCTTTTGCAATCAGAAGAATTTTATAAAATAGCCGCAATAACGAGTCGCAATACCCCAATCACGAGGTCATATATTGCAACCAACCTATCGCGCAAGGTTGATGTGATTGAGACTGCTGGTACAACCTATCCGTGTGATATTTCAGTTGTGCTCAATATATTCAGACCATATACCATTTTTGTGGTCGGTTGTGATCTTCCTCTATTAGGATTAAGAGATGTCAAGAAAATCGTTTCGCAGCACAGGCCAGAGCACGCCTGTACATCCGTGGTATCAGATAAACGATTCGTGACTAGTATGGGTATTAATCCATCCGTAATAGTTCGCATCAATTCAAGGCAATATTGTCACACTGGTATATCGATCTTTGATTCTTCGAAAATATGCGATACAGGTCGAATAGACGAACACTATGTAGTAATAAACCAAAAAGGAGTAGCAGTCAACGTTAATACAAGATCTGATTTTGAAACTGCACAAAAGTTGATGTCGTACGGTCCCTAGTCAAACACCTCTACGACCTTGGCTAGAACACTCGCCTTGGATCCTGTCTTTTTGGCTATTGCCTCTCCGCAAGACTTGCAGTTTATATCCGTTGTGCTGTGACTGAAAATGATTCTTTTCTCTCCACACTGGGTACACTGCACAGATATAAATTTGCTACCTGGTTTTGGGACCATTATATTATTTTTTTTACTTGCCATTCGCATTCACATTAATTAGGCTTGGATCTCCAACTTGCGCATTCTTATTCCCTCACTCATTGTTTTTCTCTGACAATTCTTACATGTATACCGTAAAGTGATTTTCTTCGTCGTTTTAGCTGTTCTCTTTAACTCGGGGAACTTTTGTCCTCCATATCCTTTTTTATCTTCTGCGTGTCTGCGGGCTCCCTCTGCGGTCTTTCGATCCCTACCTTTTTTATATATTGACACTGATTGCACCGTATGCGTTTTGCATTTAGGACAATACTTGCGAAGCTCCTTTTGCATCTTCATCCTACCATGGACTTGATTTTAGCGTTATTTAATCTCACCGCGCAATAAGCGAATATTCGGATCATACGCTCAAAGCGAATTAGCAGATATATTCTTATTCTTCGAATAAATAGAAAATTGAAATATAAATTTAAACGAGACCTCCTATGAATGAATGAATGAATGATTATGATAAATAACTAGCCATTTTACTGCATTGTTACAATATAAACCTTATATTGTACCTACGGGAATTCTATAGAAGAAATGGAATTCATTAGTAGTTTAATAGAGCAAATAAACTTCAGCACACAAAGCTTCAGTGTATGGATACCATTAGCCTTTGGGCTGATAGTGGGGTTGGCATACGTGATAGCCTCGGCTGCAAGACGCGCTAGATGAAACTTAGAGCCGCTCTACTTTTTGTTTTTAGAACAAGTAGATGCTAAAACACCCTCCCGAGAAAATAGCAAATTCTCATTTTTTGGCTAATATTCGATAGGCAGCTAAATAAAATGTCGCTAGAGACTATAAAGCACCACGATTTTTTGTGCCAGACAATCTTAGGTGCTCATATTGTGAGCAACTTCTCTGAAGTCGAAGATTGTTTTACTTTTTGGCTGATCGTGTCCTGGAGCTGCAACGCCATTTTCGAATAATTGATCTGCGATCATTGCTGCGACAGGCAATGCCCCTGTAGCGCCCGGGGAATTATAATTTAGAACATGCATAGAACGCCAATCTTTAAGAATCAATGTATCCGGTACGAACCTTCCATCTTTGTTTACCAATATAGATCTAATCCCAGAAGTCCCTTTTTTTGAAAAATCAGATATTTTTATCTGAGGCAAAAACCTCTTAACTCTGTTTATCATGGACGATTTGGAAACAGAGCTTTTCAATTCATTGCTGACAAGCCCCAAGAACTGCGTATCAACGAGGATCTTTTGTGCACCACGAGCTTTTAATGATTCAAATGTTTTTGGTATGAAATACTTCAAGTTTGTTTTCCAGTTATATGCATAGGGACCAAAAACTGGGACAGCGTTTGGTCCTATTTCCCGCCGTCCGTCTATCCTAACTATCCAATGCGGATCCAGGAACGGGTACTCAGGCACAGTGGGCACCGAGTAAATGCTTAGCTTTGTAAGATTTTGATATCTAGTTGGAGCCTGCCAATATTCTCCTCTAAAATGAAAATCCGTATAGTCGTGTGCTAAATTCATAGAATGTGCAATATCTAAAGCATTTCCGCCTGCAACATTAATTAGAAATTCTGTGTTTATTGTTTTTTGTTTTTCCCCATCCTGCAAGGTTAGTGTTAACCCGTCGGTATGCGATTGCGTGACTCTCCTTAGTCTATGTCCGAGCAAGAATCTGCATTCAAAAGATTGAGCATCATAAAATAAGTTCCTTGTTAAAAGTCCATAGTCTGCCGATGCATCTCTAGAGCAGTAGAGCGCTGCGTGGCAATTAACGCTAGGCTCCATCTTCTTCACATCCTCTTTTTGCAAGATTTTGATTTCCTTCTCTGGTTGCAAGCCATTCTCTACTCCCCATTCCATATATTTTTGAACCCTGTCTATGCCTTCCTCGTTAACTGCGACCTCCATGACACCATCCTGCTTAAAAAGCACTTGTCTGAGATTGGAATACCTATGCCACATGTCATATCCTAGAAAAGCAGCTTTTGCAAAAAGTTTCTTCTTTAAAGGGTCATAGAGGAAAGGAGCGTGCACTTTTCCTGTATTCCTACTGCTTGTATGCAAAGCAACGTTTTTCTCCTGTTCGATTACCAAGATCTTTGAACCACATAGAGACGATAAAAAATAGGCTATTGAGGTGCCTAAAATGCCACCACCCACGACGGCAATCTTACAATGAGTTTCCAAGCGGGTACATGCAGTAAATACAACTTTGAGAATATAAATATAAATTCACGCCAGGATAAAAAGATGAGATTTTTACAATTACACACGCAACAAGATCCGGACAAATAATCAGCAAAAAATTTTGTTTTGTAACTACATAAAATTTTTTAAAAACAATCTAGCCTTCGAGGGCTAACTGATGACTCGACGCAAATATTGGAGGTCCGTAGTTTGAAAAGGTATACTATTGGTTGAAACACTAAACTAACATAAATATTTATACGATGTTCGAAAGCAGCCGAACCTTATGAATATTTCTTTTCAATGCTTGCGGCATTATAATCCAAACCTTCCCATATTATTTCAAATCCCAACTTAGAAACAAGATCAGTATGACATTCGTCAGGAATTCCATATTCGTTAAAAAGTAAACTTGCCTCATTATATTTTGTTATTCCATTTGTTTCTAATATAGACCTTAACTTATTTGCCATTATTAGAGAGATTAAAAACCTGCCTACTAATATGAACTTGGTCTTCTCGTCTTTGCCAAAACTGTCCTTCGTCTTTGCTTCTATCCTAAATTTCGACTTGATAATTCTTAGAACAGCTTCCGCTGGTACGGCGCATTTTTTGGCGATATCTTCGATTGATATCACCGTATTGTCCGAATGAAACCTTTGATTAATTTGATCAAGCTCTTCTAACAGCTCGTTAGAGTGACCGGTTGCTATTTCTTGTTCAAGTATCCGTTCGGTATTCTTTAAATATTCTAAGATAGGCTTGAGTGGTATATTATTGCCCTTGAACGTTATTAAATGGTTCTTCTCAATGAAATTGGAGAGCTGAAAAATACCCGGTCTTTGTTTGGAGCTGGCACTATTGCTAGAAGCCGCATAGTAGTCGCTATTTACAGCCATTAGAAAATCAAGTCCTCTAATTTTTTGTGTCGCAGATATATCTCTTATTTTCTCAAGCTTCTTTTCAAGGTATTCCGTTGTCCAGAATCCTACTATTTCAAAGTATATTTTTTTACCATATTTTTCGAACATAAAGTCTGGGATCAATGCTTTGCCATCAGAGAGGACAATTGGATCAGGCTCCCTTGTTAAAGCCCACCCATTACCAGATTGTATAAATCTCTTGGCAAAGTTTTCTTCAACCTTACTGTCATAATATGTACTACTAGTAATGTCTGTATGACCACTAGTAAACTGTTCGTTCACATTGGTTATTTTAGACTCATTTCGAACAGGTTCGCATAACAACAAAGGAGATCTATCGTTGGATAGTTCAAATTCGTATATTTTCTTGCCCAAAACAAAATTCTTTCTTACTATCGACGCTTTGATAAACCATTTACCAGCAGAAAGTATAGAAGGGATAAGCTTTGCGATAGACGTTCCGTATCTATCCGTCAATTTGAATATGCTCAAAGGTCCGCTAACGACACACACTATTTCATTTTCATCTTTTTCTTGCGGTGCAGAGTTTTCATTTGTTTGCATTCCCTGGTTCTCATAACGTGTTTCCTGGTCAGTGGGTATTTTTTGTCGTTGCTCAAGATAGTACATTAGCCCGAGCCTCTTCAGGTCCCTTAAAACATGCTTCCAGTGGATTCCTCCCCTTATGAAGAATTCTAAATGAGTGCAGTTAAAAAGCATGGTTTGAATAAGTGAAAGGTTGTACCATCCTATCAATTCCCGTGGACTTAGACTAAAGAAATGCTGTATAACCATGTTATCCTCTAGATCACTCCACATATTTTCATCGATAGTGATTGTGCTGGTTCCTAGTCGCGACGCCACCAGATCCATAATCTCTGCTCTTTCTAAATCTGTTAGTGCAAAACCCCGCTTGGACGATTCTTCAAATAACTGCCTCCTAACATAGAACGGATCAATGGGCCAGCCGGATGAGCTTGGCACCTCCATGCTACCTGAGTCGCTCATTACATTTTTTGTTGTACTGTTGCCTGTTTCTGTGAAAGTCTTTTTGTTTGGACCAAAAATACATCGTCGCTGAAGTAATGTGTATAGTGCTCTTACCAGCTTGAAGTCTCCGTATTGTTCTTCGAGCAAGTTTACTCTTTCAGAAAGGAGTATGTTCCTTTCATTATTTTTCCAGGATTCATTGAACTCGTCTATTAACTTTGCCGCTAAATGAATCTCATCGCCATTAGCTGAATTAGTACCAGTTGTGTGCTTGCAAAAGAGTGGCTCTATGTTTTTTCCCTTGTTTTTTATTTTGACTCTGAGCAGTTGGGCGGGCAGCATACCTTATGGCTAATGGAATTCCTTATTATTATAAAGAGCAATTTTAGGTTTCTGTTTTGGGCTAATGCTCGAAGTCGTCGTAATTGGTAGAGCTAAATCCTCTTTACGGGCAAAAATAACAGAGTTTGCAACTTCTCCTAAACAAATTGCGTCTGGCTCAAGTGTCTTGTCTAACTCCTCCTGCTTTGATCTAGTATTCAGAGTTATATTCGCGGTTTTTTTTCTGATCAACATAGCTTGTCTTGCTAAGTACTATTTGTCCTTGATAGCAATATTAATTTTTGAAATTCTATCTGGTATATAAAACCCATTCGTGGTAGCACTCCTTAAGGTATTTTCATCGAATCGTGTATTATCCTACAAGGTAATCTAAGGTCCAATTGTGTTAGATTAGCAAACCGGCATTACTCAGGCTTTATGTTTTTATATCTATAAAATTATTAACTTTCAGTAGATCTTAAAATATGAGTACGGATGAAAAACTGTTGGGATTTCTTAAAGATGGTACTGATTGGGAAAGAAAACCGACTAGTTTGCCCGGTGTATTTATTTTAAAGTTGCCCCCATTCAAAGGAAGACCTGCGACGTTAGCTATTGAAATAAATCCTGTAGATTCTACTGGCTCGCCTTCAAAAAAGAGGGGAATAGTAGTCAGATCGGAAGCGGAAATAGGAGAAATCAACAAAGTAGTCTCCAATGCAAAGCTTTTACAGTTAGCAAAAAGTATCGATGAGATTAATCCTCCAAGGAAAAAGCCTGGAACAGATCAGGGAGACGTAATCGAAATATGAGCAAGGAGTTTCGAAGTCTCTACAGCATGCAACGTTTTTTGGTTAGAGTTTGACATCTGTGCCAACAATAGACCCGCAAACAAGAAAAGTTGTAGGCGTGGTTAATTTGTTTACTTATATATTTATATAGCATACTGACGTTTCATTTTCCCTAAAGAATTATTTGCAGGTATTGTAAAAATTCTACTGTTGATTGTCTTCTCCCTCTGCTGCTAACCATGTTAAATATATCCAACATCCCCTCATATGGGACAAATTAGTCGAGCTAAGGAATTACCAAAAGAACATAGCGCAATCTTCTGCTGGCAGAAACACACTCGTGATTCTTCCCACCTCCCTTGGGAAGACGGTTGTGGCTTTGCTTGTCTGCGCAGATGTACTCTACAAATTCAAGGATAAACGCGTACTAGTTATGGCGCCGACCAGACCGCTTGTAGCCCAACACATGACGTCTTTTGGGTCCGCATTAAAAATACCTGAAGAGCAAACTTCAACTGTAACAGGCAAGACTCCTCCTGAATTTCGGTCGGCTGTCTGGAACCAAAAGCGCATAAGATTACTGTTTGCAACACCTGAAGTCGTCAGAAACGACTTGACTGAAGGCAGGTTATCTCTGAGCGATTTTAGTTTATTAGTCTTCGACGAAGCACACAGAGCGGTAAAAGATTACGCTTATACTCTTATAGCAATGCAGTACATTAAGCAGTCGCCCCATCCCCTGTTATTAGGCTTAACAGCCAGTCCAGGAGCAGAAAAGGAAAGAGTGCAAGAAGTCTGTGATAATTTATCGATTGAGAACATACAATACAGAACAGAGGACGATAGTGATGTAAAGCCCTTTGTAAACCCGATTGATGTCAAGTGGGACTGGGTTAACTTGCCGTGGGAATACACGTATGTCATATCATTACTGCGGACTGTACTGGAGGGAAAATTGAAGTGGCTGGTTCAAAAGGGTATAATTAAGAAAAGTAACATAGAGTGGATATTCAAGAGAGACTTGATACAGGCAGGGGACCTGCTCAAATACAACCTTGAACTTGCTATGGAAGAGCAAAGAGGACCGATTTACCTCGCTCTTTCGAATCAATCCGCGGCTTTGACTTTGATGTATTGTGTTGAGTTAATGGGTAGTCAGGGCTCATACTCGCTAAAGGCTTTTCTCCAAAGGATAGAAAAAGCGCAATCAAAGGCACAATCATTTCTCCTTGCAGATCCTAGAATCCAAGAAGCCAAAACGCTCCTATCAGGGATACAAAAAGAACATCCCAAGATCTTGCGCCTACTGGAGTTGGTAACACTTCATCATATTCAGCACCACGATACTGGCACACAACAAGAAAGTACTTCAAAGACATTAATTTTTACTCAGTATAGGGATAGCGCAAGGCATATAACGGAAATGCTGTCCAATACTGGAATCAAATGTTCGAGATTCGTAGGTCAGGCAAAAAGGGAAGGAGACGAAGGGATGAGCCAAGAGGAACAAGCCTTGACTCTAGAGTCTTTTAGAAATGGAGAGTTTGACATTCTCGTAGCAACATCGATAGCCGAAGAGGGGCTCGATATACCAGAAGTAGGTCTGGTTATTTTTTATGAACCAATACCTAGCGAAATTAGATATATTCAAAGAAAAGGTCGTACTGGTAGAAAATCGGCCGGCTCAGTCATCATACTTGCGGCGAAAGATACAATTGACAGCCGCTATCATCGCGCGAGTCAAAGGCGTCTGGAAATGATGCATAAACGTATGAGGAACTTAACGAATATCACTCTAAAACAAATGACAAGACTGCCAGTGAGGCTAAATCTCATGACACCAGATGAAATATCTCACGTCGAGAAAAGGCAAGCAAGATTAGAAGACCAACTTAGGAAAAGAATTGAACTAGATGTGGAATATAGGGCGTCACCAAATAATCAACAGGCTAGCAAAGATTTCCTACAGAGGCTACAAGCAAAAAGAAAACAAGTATCTTCTGCACTGCAAGAAGATTTGGTCATAGGGAGGTTAAAGAGGGATGTTCAAAGAGCCACGAGAGTCATATATTTACAGTTAATAAAAGCGGGAAAGGATGGTATCGATGCAGACGATCTTCGCGAGAAGTATCATCTTGAAAATCTAGTCCTAATTGAAGCAATAAAGAAACTAGAGAAGCTAAACAAGGTAGAGTGGTTAGACGACGGAAGGCTGACTACGGTTGAGAGTCTCAAACAATACCCTGGCAAAGCCTACAATATATATGTCGAGAAAATTTTACCTGGGAAGGCTCTTGTATTAATTGATGAAAAATGGCACGCCAGGCTAAATCAATACGATTACGATGGACCAAGAGCTCTTTTGAGGACCGGCTCGGAGTTTAAAGCCATTGGAGATCTGTACAGGGAAAGAGGAATACTAACCCTGCGAATCAGACAAGTCATTTATGCAAATTGATTAACTGTTTTTGCGAGAGGCGGACCCGATGGGCTTCGATCCCATGATCTGCGGTTCCGAAGACCGCCGCGATGTCCTGGCTACGCTACGGGCCCGTATTTGCCTTCTTTGATGGCGCCTTATATCAATTGAACTGCACCGTAGTCTAACAAGGCAAGCTAACCCTACCAACCTTCACTGTGAATTCTCGTAATGACTTTTTAAGGACTGATTCTGTGAGCAATAAAATGCTCCAAGTGTTGTTTGATGAGATCCTTAACAAAAAGAAGATCGCATGCTCAGTTCTGCTTGGTTCGCTATACCTGACATAATCACTTTATTCTAGGTACGTAACAGTTTAACTAGGTAGTCAAACCTTAGAACATCCGTTGAAGGTTTCAGATAGAACCGCGGGAGTAGAATATGCTATACGCGACATAATTTCACATGCAAGACAATACGAGGCTACAGGAAAGCAGATAATATATCTAAATATTGGGGATCCCGTCAAATATGGCTTCAATACTCCTGACCATATCAAACAGGCATTGATCGACGCAGTGAAGAACAATGAAAATTATTATACAGAATCCGAAGGACTGCCCGAGCTTAGAAGAGCCATAGTTCATAAAGAAAAAGAAAAAGGACTTTCAATTGAAGAAAACGACGTATTAATTACAAACGGTGTTTCCGAGGGACTGGACATGACTATGGCGTCTGTAGTTGACCCAAACACAGAGGTTCTCATGCCAGGGCCATATTATCCGCCATATGCGTCATATGTCAAGTTTTATGGAGCAAAGCCGGTAGAATTCAAGTTACATCAAGATGGCAGACCTGATCTGGAAGACCTCAGATCCAAGACAAGCTCGAGATCGAGGGCATTATGCATAATCAGTCCTAATAATCCTACAGGTGAAGTTTTCGACCGCAAAGGTCTGCAACAATTAATTGATGTAGCTGCAGAAAATGATTTGTACGTCATATGTGACGAAATTTATGATAAAGTCGTTTTTGACAGTCAGTTTACCGGAATAGGAAATGTGGCAAAAGAAGCCCCATTGATTTTACTTAATGGATTTTCTAAGGCATATCTTATGACTGGGTGGAGATGTGGATATATTTGTATAAATAGCGCTTCAGAAAAACTCACCCCTTTCAGGAAGAACGTTCCAAAACTGGCCAGGGTTCGTATATCTACAAATCTTCCAGTCCAAAAAGCTGCTGTTCAGGCATTATGTGGGCCACAAGATCATATTACAGATATGGTTATCAAATTGAAGAGAAGACGAGATTACGTGGTGAAACGCCTAAATGAAATCGAAGGAGTGACATGCAAAATTCCACATGGTGCTTTCTATGTTTTTCCAAAAATCAATTTGGACTCCCGTTGGGATAACGACTTACAATTTGTTCTTGAACTACTTAATAGTACAGGAGTTTTGGCTGTGCATGGATCTGGGTTTGGCTCGGAGTTTGGTGGTGGCCATTTTAGACTAGTCTATCTTGCAAACGAACAACTGCTCGAAAGCGCGATGGATAAGCTCGAGCATTTTGTTATTGAGTCAAGCAAATAATTAAAAGTGGTTTCATCTATACTATAATTGCATTTGTCTGCTTCAAGGAGACCATGGTCATGGCAGAGACGTGACACAGGTCTAACAGTTCGCATGCTTCTAAGTTTTAGCATACTTGCACTTCTCTACATAGTGTTTCTTAGCGCACTGGTGTATGTAGGCCTAGATTTTATTTCTATTACTA